>ENA-ORSK01001888-ORSK01001888.1-human-gut-metagenome-genome-assembly--contig:-NODE-1888-length-15087-cov-6.150679_pt1 | contig 15087 bp, 6 predicted proteins | sample MGYA00242192_ERZ509159 | MGnify/ENA primary metagenome ERZ509159 (study PRJEB26280, sample SAMEA2338663) | human gut metagenome | biome: human gut; feature: human-associated habitat; material: faeces...
AGATTACCGTTGGTAAGGATTCAGCTGAAACTACTAAGGATGTAGAAGTAAAGAACTATGTTCTTAAGAGTGTAGCACAGAACAAGACAAATGAGCTTGTTGCAACTATCGATGGTGCTACAAAGAATATTAAGGCTTCTGAGGTAACTATCAAAACTCCTGACAATGTAGTTCTTCCTGTTAAGTCTGTTTCTGTAGATGATAAGGATGCTACAAAGGTTACTCTTACAACATTCTCAGAGATGAAAGATGGTAAAGAGTATACAGTCACATTAGATGGAACAACTGTAAACTTTGTTGCTACTGACAACAAGGTTGCTTCTATCAATGTTAATAACCTTACTATTCCAGCAAAAACTGAAACAGAGATTAAGTTAGTTGCAAAGGATGCTAACGGAGTAATCTTAAAAGAGCTTCCTTACGGAACACCTGATGTAAACTATGATTTCTCACTTACAACAGCAAACGGATATGTAAATGGTTCTAAACTTTACTTAAATAAAGTTGGTGACACTGCAACAGCAGAGATTACATATAAGACAAACAAGTATACAGCAGATGGTAAGCCAGATGGAAATATTGGACCAAATAAGGTTACAATTACAGCTGCTGATCAGGCTACTGTAAGTTCTTTCAAGGTAAGAATTGGAGAAAACAATAAGAAATACAGCACTTTAAAGGACAACGATAAGATTGCTGTAGATGAGACAAAGGCTACATGGGCATATTTTGAGATTAAGGATACAAACGGAAAAGAAATCTCTAATTACAATGATTACACTGTTGAGTCCAGTGACAAGGGCACATTAATGATTGCTGGAAATACAATGGGATCAAATCATCAGGTTCAGCTTATTCCGGCAAAAGAAGGAACTGCTTATATCTTTATTAAGAAAGATGACAAGATTGTTGCTTCTGTACCAGTAACCGTTGTTGCAGCTAGAAAAGTCGTTACAATGAGCGCTGATAAGACTAGCGTAATTGTATCTAATGCATCTGGCGCAAATGCTGAGGTCGTTACATTTACAACAAAGGATCAGTATGGAAATGAATTTGCTTTTGATCCAAAAGATGGAAGAGTTTCAGCAAGCTGTGAAGGAGCTCCAGATGGTGTTACAAAGAGCTCTGTTACTACACCTACTCCTACTCAGACTGGCAGCAAGGTAAAAGCTACATTTGTTGGTAGCAATTATTCTACAAAGGGAACATACACATTTAAATTCACATTCGTGAAAGACGACAAAGAAGTATGTGCTCAGATTGTTACTGTTAATGTACAGACACCTGGTGTAGCTGGGGATTCTATCTCTTATAATCTGAACATTAATAATTCAACAGGCGCTGCACAGACAGAAGAAGATGCGGTTGTAAATGCTGATAATATGACAGCTCGTCATTTTGATATTTCTGTGTCTGAATTATTGAAAGGCGTTGAAGCCCAGAAATTAAGTTCTACTAGTGTTTTAGATGATTTGACAGCTACAGAAAGTGCTGATGGAAAAGTAGCAAGTAAGGTTCAGGGTATTTATTATACTGTAAAGAATGCAAAGGGAGAAGTTGTATATAATGATGTTCCTGGTGCAACTGCTAAAACAGGAACAGCATTTTCCGCTACAGCTGGTCAGTTAAAAGTTGATGTAGTAAAAACGAATGGCACATTTGGAAGTCCTGCAAAGGATGTTTATGAAAAACTTGCTGATGGAACCTATACAGTTACTGCTACTGTTGTAGTTACTCCAAAGCATGTCAGTGGTGTTACTGTAACGGATACAAAGACTGTAGTTACAAAGTCATTTGTTATTAAAGATTCTTCTAATGATGCAATCACTGATATGAAGTTAAAAGAGTCTAGTGCTTCTGTAACAACTGGTACTGCTATTTCTGCTGCACTTGCTTCACAAATTCAGTTCTCTTATGATGGAGTTAAGTATGGTGCAGATGGGGATCAGTCAGCTAATATCGTTGCGGTAGAAGGATATTCAAACACAACTGGTATTGTAACCCCAATAGGTTCTTACGGTAAAGTTAATAAAGATAACATGAATACTCCTTTAGCAGCAGGAGCAACAGTTGATGTAACAAAAGTTACTGTTAGAGTTGCATTCCACGATGCGAGTGGAAATGTTAAGGGTTGGGTTGATAAAGAAGTCAATGTATCACTTACTCTTACAGGAAAGTAATTAAATAATTACTGGTTCAAAATTCAACCCCCAGACGGTTTTCGTCTGGGGGTATTTTAGTTTATAAAAAACAACAACTCCGAGAAATCTAAGTTTCCCGGAGTTGTTTTGTTTACAGTTTAATATTTTCTTTAAAGAAAACGAATCTGTATAAGGTTCCTGTTATCAGATTTCAAATTACTGAATAGTAATTACAGTATTTGGTAAATCTACCTCAACATCTGTATAAACATTTGTGTCAGGAACCTGAACCTTTACAACCAGTTTTGTAACTGTAAAGTTATTCTGACGAGCAATTGTCTCGTTTGTAATATCTACATTTACCTTACCAGGTACATTGTTAATTGTTCCTTCAACCTTGACAATATTGCTAGCTAATGCAGAACTATTAATCTTGTAACCATTATAATCTACTTCCTGAATAGCCTTTTCAAGAGCCTGTATTACAGTTGCAGGAGCACCAAACTGTAATACATTTGATGAAGAATACTCAGGAGTGAAAGTAACAGATGCTTTACCCTGATTATCGGAGATTACGAAGTTAGAAGTATATACCTTTCCGTTATATCTTGCAATTACTGTATAAGATCCAGCACCAAGACTTTTTGTCTTATAGGCACCACCTGAAACTACACTAATGTTCAAATCCTTACCAGTTACAGAACTAAGAGAAGATGTAGCAGTAACACCATCAACGTTAATTGCGGCATTTGTTTTTACTGTTCCTGTAACAGGTGCAGCTTCATTACCTTCATAACCAAAGATAACCGTTCCATCGGCTTTTTTAACTGTGTAAATTACACCAGAATTTACAACTGTTTTATCAACGCCGCCAGCAACACCAATCAGGCTAGCTTTAATGTCAGCTTGATCTGAAGTCTTATCAAGATTTCCTTCTTTAACAGTAGTATCTACAGTTTCATTATCAAAGCTTACTCGGTAGCTGTCAATTTTAGAAATATCATTTTTATCCGTTGGCTCTGAAACAACAATGGTAAGTACCTGGGATACTGGATTTTTTCCATCTTTCCAATACTGGATGTAGTAATTATAAGTACCAATCTTAGCAGAAGCAACATTAACGGTTACTTTGTTACCAGTTGCACTAATAGAAGCAAGTTTCTCGCCGTTTGAGGAATCTTTATACTCAGGCTGGATATAGTCAGTACCTAATGTCCAGTCATCGCCATACTGATCCTTTAATGTTGCTTTAACTGTTCTTGTTGTGTTTGCTGTATTAGAGATTGTAAGGTAGTTCTTATCTAATGTGATAGAAGCAACTTCTCTCTTAGCAACAACATCGATAGCTACAGATCCAACAATCTTGTTGTCTCTGTCTTTAAATAACAAATAAGCAGTACCGACTTTAACACCCTTAAGAACTACGGATCTTGTCTTATTGCTATCTACAGTGATTGTGTTACTGTCAAGCATCAGAACGCTCTTGTCAGAAGATTCAACAGTATATTTGTTATATACAGAATCGGAAACTTCTTTTCCATCAGCATCTTTGATCTTAAAGTATGCTGTTGTACGAGTTGTATCTTCTACAGCAATCTTGTTTGAATCCTTAGCCTTGTCAAATGACTTACCTGCTTTATCAATCTTTACAGCAAATTCGCTGACTGCAGACTGATCTACTGCTGTAATGGTTACTTTCTGTGCAGCGATATTATCAACTGGCTTACCATCTTTGTCATATTTTCCAGACTTGTATGAGATTTCTGCAACTGCAGTATCTCCAGCCTTGTTCAGATAAAGGTTGCTTCCACTTGTGTAACCATTTCCATTTGTATTGATGGTAAATGTATAAGAAGAATCAGCCTTTCCGTAAGGAAGTTCTTTGACAATTACACCATTAGCATCCTTGGAAACTAATTTAATTTCCTTTTCTGTAGCATATGGAATTGTCAGTGGATCAACTGAAATAGATGCAACCTTTCCATCAGTAGCCTTGAAAGACTTTGTAATACCATCAAGTGTTACATCATAATCAGCAGCATCGCTGAGGTCAGCGAACATAGTCAGGGTAACTTTTGTTGTGTTCTTGGAATCAACAGCAATCTTTGATACCGGGTACTTAACATTTGTCTTAGGATTTACTACTGTAAAATCAGTTGCCTTAAGAGCTTTTGTATCTCCCGCAACATCTACAGTAAGCTCTCTAAGTTTTGACTGTGTTACACTGTTAAGGATAAATTTCTTTACTTCTACTTCCTGAGTAGCTGTAGCTGTATCCTTACCAATTGTAAGTGTAGCTTTGATTGTAGCCTTACCAGCCTTAACACCCTTTACAGTTCCGTCTTCAGAAACTGTTGCGATTGTTTCATCACTGGATGTGTAAGTGATCTTAGCTCTTGATGAAGCCTTCTTAGTTGTTGTTAACTTAGTTGTGCTTCCAACTGCTACTGCTGAATCTCCAGATAAAGCAACGCTTGCCTTAGCAACTTTCATTGTGTAAGTAAGTTTCTTTGTCTTTGTTTTAGCACTCTTCTTTGTAGAAGTCTTGTAAGTTACCTTAACCGGAAATACGCATGGTATTTTCCGCGGAAGTGTTGGAAATACTGGATTTGTAAATAGATTTTGGGGCAAAATTATTGCTACAAGTAACACGTAATCAACATATAAGAGACTGGCAAGTGACAAAAATGAGGAACCACTTATAACGTAGAATATCAAATTTCGGCAACAGTACAAAACGGAATATGTAATACAAAAAGTGCCAGCATTCAGCAATAAATCGAATACTGACACTTTTGAGTGATCGCAAGTAAAGTTTTCCGTTCCTCGGAATATTCTTTTTTAGTTCTTCCGCAAGACCTTTTTCTTTATAACTCTTTGTTTTATATAGAATATGGGTTATTACAGATTATAGAAGCTTTCTTAACGTGATAGCAGAATCCACAGATTCTTTTTCCATTCCATCTGCAACTAACTGTTCCGGAGTTTTTCCTTCTTTCAGCTTTTGGACGATCTCAAGCAAGGTTTTCCGTTCTTCAGAACGACCTTTTGCTAGACCTTTTTCAATCCCTTCTGCTAGTCCTTCCTCCCGGCCTTCCTCGCGGAGGACATCTTCATATTTCTTTTCATCAAATTCAGTAAGACACATATCACACACCTCCCTGCGATGCTGTTCCAAAAAATCTCTGAGAATATTTTCCTCTATGCATTCCCTGACGGCAAGATCAATGGCTTCTTTTAATTCCATGGAATCCCGGTATCTTTTGATCTTTGCAACAAAGACCGCGTATTCATATAAAACGTGGCAGCTGTCCATGATGGACTGATTTTTCCCACTGTTTATGTTGATCATTGTGGCTGTCCATTCATATTCACCAGCTCCGGTATCTGTTTCAAAGGCATCCGATAACCGCAGAGTCCTTCGTTCTTCCGCCATGTCCTTTTCACTTCCATTGTAAAATACAATGTAGTGGGGGCGTGGGATTTTCAACAGATGCTTGCTGTACAGCCGCTCGGAACGGTGAATCAGTTTCCGGTACAGATCCGCATAATACAAAAATCCACGGAGCGGCATATTCGGGTTATAGGAACTCTGATGTTCGTAAAGACTCAATGTTTTGTCAATCAGAAACGAAACATCATTTTTGTATTTCATGTAAATGACATCTTCCAGAGTTGTATACTCCAGATCATCCGGATCGGTATATGAGGTATGATTTACCGCATTATAAAGACTCAATGCATTTTCCCCGTTTTCACCAAACAGTTTCCGAAATACGGTATCCTTGTATTTTTTATTTACATGAATGTCATCATTTGTTTTTGTCATTGACCGTCGGGATTCCTTTCGTTAAAATCCTTTGTTTATCTACCTATATTATAGCATATGGCACAAGGATTACAACTGAAACAATTTGTCACTTATCTGTTTCTTATGTGTTAATTGTGTGTTACTTGTAGCGCTAATATTACCTCCATTTATTTTCACAAACCCAGTATTTCCAACACTTCCGCGGAAAATACCATGCGTATTTCCGGTTAAGAAAAATTCTATATCTGGTGGAAAGGCGGATTTAAGAAATACGAATATTGAAATTTCCGGTGAACGAGTAAAATTATAATTGGGATTTTATAGAAAACCCCAGACGAAAATCGTCTGGGGTTTTAAAGTTAGATGAATAAAATTTAATTCAATCTAAACTATTTAGCAGTAATAGCACCTGGTACAGATACTGAAACGAATGTATATACACCATCAGCAACCTGAACTTTTACTGTTAACTTAGTAACGTTGAAGTAGTCTCCAGAAGCAACAGAAATATCAGCGCCTGTAAGCTCTGTACTTCCAGTTGAATTCTTCTTAACTTTTACTTCGCCAATTTCTAATACACCATCTTTATCAGTGATATCTGAAACAGATGTGTAAGTCTTACCATCAAATGTTACAACAATGGCATCTGCTAACATTCTACCAACAGAATTGGCATCTACTTTTTCATTCTTTACTATAACTTCAGCCTTAGCCTGAGAATCAGAAAGTGTAAACTGTGTAGAAATTGTAACTGTCTTAGTGCTTCCATTCTCTGTAACGTCTTTTTCAGCAATAACAGTATATGTTCCTGCATCAAGCTGTTTTGTAGCAATTGCAGAACCACTGGTAGTAGCAACCTTAACTGGAGTAACCTCTAAAACACCATCAGCTTTAACAGTAATAGCAGTATTTGTTGTAGTTTCAGCGCCACATTTTCCTGCGAAGATTACGGTTCCATCAGCCTTCTTTACGGTATACTTAGCATCTGAAACAACTGTCTTATCTACACCGTCAGCAACTCCAAGCATTTTGACGTTAATTGTCTTTGTATCCTTGTTATCGTTGTCGACTTTCATATCAACATTGCTATTATCAACATCAAGACGATATGCAGAAATCTTAGTAGAATCTGTATGCTTTACAGCTACACTTACAGTCTTTGCAGCGATTTCCTTATTATCCTTCTTGTAAGAAATCTTATATACATAATTTCCTTTTTCAGCACTGTTAACAAATGTTACTTTCTTGTCTGTCTTAGCTACTGTATTGTAATAGTTAACACCCTTAACATCTTTTGCAACTAAAGTTTTATTATTAGAATCTTTTGCATCAGTAGAAAGGCACTCAATGTTGAGGTTATAATCCCCTGACCATTTATCACCATACTGATCTTTTAATGTAACATTTACAGTTTTGGAATCTGATGTTAAATCTTTAGAAAGTGTTACATCATACTTATCTAACTCGAGAGTTGCAACAGCTCTTTCAGCTACAATATCAATTGCAACAGAACCTACAACTTTATCATCCTTTTTAACAAGAATATAAGCTGTACCATTCTTTAATGCTGTAATTCCGATAGAATTGTTAGTTCCAACTTTATTACTTGCAAGCATTAATACAGACTTGTCAGATGATTCAAATGTATACTTGCTGTAGTCTGAAATTTCCTGATTATCAGCATTCTGAATCTTGAACATTGCAACCTTTGTCTCATTTACAGCAATCTTATTTGTATCTTTAGCCTTGTCAAACTTCTTTGCAGAATCATCAATTCTTACAGCAAAGTTGTTGATCTCAGACTGAGCAGAAGCAGTAATTGTAACCTTGTTTGGTCCAATGTTTCCTTCTGGCTTACCATTCTGGTCATACTTACCTGTCTTGTATGTGATCTCAGCTGTAGCTGTATCGCCAACTTTGTTTAAGTATAACTTAGAACCGTTTGTATAACCGTTTCCGTTTGTATTGATTGTAAAATCATAGTTAGCATCAGCTTCGCCATACTTAAGTTCTTTTACAACAACACCATTAGCATCCTTAGATACTAACTTAACTTCTGTCTCAGTAGCATATGGGATTGTAGCTTTATCAAGTGCGATAGAAGCAACCTTTCCGTCAGAAGCTACGAATGTCTTTGTGATTCCATCAAGAGTTACATCATATGTAGCTGCATCCTTTAACTCACTGAACAGAGTTAATGTAACCTTAGAAGCGTCCTTAGAATCAACTGTTACCTTAGATACTGGGTAAACAACGTTTGTTGCTTCACTCTTTACTGTGAAATCAGAAGCCTTAAGGTTCTTTGTATCACCAGCGACAGTAGCTGTAAGCTCTGTTAACTTATTCTGTGCTACTGTAGAAAGAACATAGTTCTTTACTTCTACTTCCTTAGTAGCTGTAGCTGTATCTTTACCAATTGTAAGCTTAGCTGTGATTGTAGCCTTACCAGCCTTAACACCCTTTACAGTTCCGTCTTCAGAAACTGTTGCGATTGTTTCATCACTGGATGTGTAAGTGATCTTAGCTCTTGATGAAGCCTTCTTAGTTGTTGTTAACTTAGTTGTGCTTCCAACTGCTACTGCTGAATCTCCAGATAAAGCAACGCTTGCCTTAGCAACTTTCATTGTGTAAGTAAGTTTCTTTGTCTTTGTCTTAGCACTCTTCTTTGTAGAAGTCTTGTAAGTTACCTTAACCGTAACTTTAGCGGTACCTGGCTTAACACCTGTAACCTTGATCTTCTTTGCTGCTGTCTTCTTAACTTTTGCAACAGACTTCTTGTTGCTTGTTGCAGTTACTTTAACAGACTTCCAAGACTTTGGAGTTTTAACTGTAACTGTCTTGTAGCCCTCAGAATAAACTGTGGCTTTTTTTGCGCTAAGCTTTGCTGTAGAAGCTGCCTGTGCGTTTGTAGCAGGAACTGCTGTTACAACCATAGCTGCAGCGAGAGCAAAAGCTAACACTTTTTTGCTTGATTTCATGTTTTTTCCTCTCTTTCTTTTTGACCAACTTCCATCTCATCTACTCGTTTAACCCTGCATGTTTAAGTTCCTTCATCTTCTCTTCCAAACCGCTGCGGACGATTCTTCCAATCCAATGTTCTCGCTAATTGCCTCCACTGACCTTCCTCGGTCTTACTGTTAAGTCCATCGTCAGTTTCATCTACAGACACACAAATCATAAATGACCAGAAACTTTCGTGCATCAGACGTCGGCGTAGAGTGTGATATCAACGTTGATTGTCCAGCATCAAGATCAGCAAGCTGAGGTTCCGATGACTTATATTTCTAATATGTATCTGTAATTGTAAGGTCTGTCTGGAATAACTTCCAGTTTCCATAGCCTCGATAGTAGTTCATCACTTGTCGTACTATTTATAGTACTCTTTTAACTACTCTACGTGACAATCATACACCAAGTATTGTATCTTTGCAACACCAAAATTACATTTTATTGAAAAAATTCTTTAATATTTTCTTAAGCATTTAAGAGTTTTTTCACTTTTTTCTATTATTAAAACTATTTCACGCGTAGTTCGAGTGAAACTACGCGTGAAGATAAACAATTCTATTTAAAGTAAGCAACTCCGGATTCGAAGATCTTCATATCCTGCTCTCCGTAGATGTTCATGGCAACGGCCTCACCGCGGCGCTCGCTGTGTGCCATCTTTCCGAGTACACGTCCATCCGGACTGGTGATACCCTCGATCGCCATGTACGAACCATTGACATTCCACTCTTCATCCATGGTTGGCTCGCCGGCTTCATTGACATACTGGGTTGCAACCTGTCCGTTTGCAAAAAGCTTGTCCAGCCATTCCTTCGGAGCTACGAAACGTCCCTCTCCATGGGATGCCGGGTTGCAGTATGTTGCACCAAGCTTTGCCTGCTGCAGCCATGGGGATTTGTTTGTTACGACCTTGGTATATACCATCTTGCTGATGTGGCGGTTGATGGTATTGTAGGTCAGTGTCGGGGAATCCGCACTCTGTGCCTGGATCTGTCCGTAAGGAACAAGTCCCAGTTTGATCAGCGCCTGGAATCCGTTGCAGATACCAAGTGCCAGTCCGTCACGTTCTGACAGCAGTTTGCCTACTGCCTCTGTCATCTTTGCATTTCGGAATGCTGTTGCAAAGAACTTTGCAGATCCTTCCGGCTCATCTCCTGCGGAGAATCCACCTGGGAACATGATGATCTGTGACTGGTTGATTGCCTTGACAAATTCATCGACAGAATCACGGATGTCTGCTGCACTCAGATTCTTGAATACTTTTACAATTGTATTGGCACCTGCACGCTCAAACGCTTTCGCACTGTCGTACTCGCAGTTTGTTCCAGGAAATACCGGAATAAATACGGTTGGTTTTGCGACTTTGTTTTTGCATACATAAATATTCTTTGTATCGTATACGTCACTCTGTACTTTTTCTTTATCCTCGGTTGCGCGGGTTGGGAATACACGCTCGAGTGTTCCCTGCCATGCATCCAGTGCTTCATCCATGGAAAGAGCCATGTCTTTGTATACGAATTTCTGTGCGTCGTTCACTTCTCCGATAACGATTGCGGATGCTTCTTTTATAATAGGAAGAAACTCTTCTTTTACTTCTGCTACGATATTACCAAATCCCGGTGCAAATAAGGTTTCTGCAGTGACATCATCGGCGATGGTCACACCCAGTTTGTTACCGAATGCCATCTTGCTGACTGCTGCTGCCAGACCTTTTCCGTCAAGTGCATAGGCACTGCGGATTGCTCCCTTGCCGATCAGCTCATGAATCTTGTCATACAGTTTCATCACCTGCTCATATACCGGCAGATCATACGCGTTCTTTTCGATCGTAAAGAGTACCAGCTTATCTCCTGCTTCTTTCAGTTCCGGTGTGATGACATCTTTTTCTCTTGCCACATCGACTGCGAAAGAAACGAGTGTCGGCGGTACATCAATATCGTTGAAGGTTCCGGACATGGAATCTTTTCCACCGATGGATGGCAGACCAAAACCGATCTGTGCATCAAATGCACCGAGCAGTGCTGCAAACGGCTGACTCCATCTCTTTGGATCTTCACTCATTCTGCGGAAATACTCCTGGAAGGTGAAGCGTACTTTCTTGTAGTCACCACCGGCGGTCACGATACGGGAAAGGGATTCCAGTACGGCATATACCGATCCGTGGTATGGACTCCAGGAGGATAAGTACGGATCAAATCCATAACTCATCATGGTTACGGTATCCGTCTTTCCTTTTAATACCGGAAGCTTCGCAACCATGCTCTGGGTTTCGGTCAACTGATATTTACCACCATAAGGCATCAGCACGGAGCCTGCACCAATAGAGGAATCGAACATTTCCACAAGTCCCTTCTGGGAGCAGACATTCAAATCATTCAGGGTCTTCAGGTAAGCGTCCTTTACATCCTCTTTCTCTAAGGCTTCTTCTACAGCCGGAATTGCAATCTTCTTAAAATAATTATCTTCTTCGGAAGGGATATCCACTTCTACACTGGTTTCCTGATGGGCACCGTTGGTATCAAGGAAGGCTCTCTTTAAGTTTACGATTTCCTTTCCACGCCATTTTAATATGAGTCTCGGATCCTCGGTAACTACTGCTACCGGAACAGCTTCGAGGTTTTCCTCTGCCGCATAGGCAAGGAACTGATCCACATCCTTCGGATCCACAACCACTGCCATACGCTCCTGGGACTCGGAAATGGCAAGTTCTGTTCCATCCAGTCCCGCATATTTCTTCGGAACCTTATCAAGGTCTACGGTAAGTCCATCGGCAAGCTCTCCGATTGCCACGGAAACACCGCCGGCACCAAAATCGTTACACTTCTTAATCAGTCTGCTGACTTCTCCGCGGCGGAATAATCTCTGAATCTTTCTTTCGGTTGGTGCATTACCCTTCTGTACCTCTGCTCCACAGGTTTCAATGGAGCTTTCGGTATGTACCTTGGAGGATCCTGTTGCACCGCCACAGCCATCACGTCCGGTTCTTCCACCTAACAGAATGATGATATCGCCCGGATCAGAATTTTCACGGATCACATTCTTACGTGGAGCGGCTCCCATAACGGCACCGATTTCCATTCTTTTTGCCACATAATCCGGATGATATAATTCTTTTACATAACCGGTAGCCAGACCAATCTGGTTACCATAGGAGGAATAACCGCTCGCTGCACCACGGACGAGCTTCTTCTGGGGAAGCTTACCCTTTAAGGTATCCGCTACCGGTACAGTCGGATCTGCTGCTCCGGTAATACGCATTGCCTGATAAACGTAGCCACGACCGGATAACGGATCACGGATTGCTCCTCCTAGACAGGTTGCAGCACCACCAAACGGTTCAATTTCTGTCGGATGATTGTGGGTTTCATTTTTGAAAAATACCAGCCACTCTTCCGTTACCGGTCCATCGCCATAGTCCATCTCAACCGGTACTACAACAGAACATGCATTGATCTCATCGGATTCTTCCATATCCTGTAATCTGCCATCCTTTTTCAGCTTACGCATGGCCATAAGAGCTAAGTCCATCAGACAGACGAATTTATCCTTACGTCCTGCAAAAATTTCTTCTCTCGTATCTAAATAGCTTTCATATGTCGTTTCTAACGGAGCCCGATAATATCCGTCCTTGAAAGAAACGTTCTTTAACTCTGTGGAAAACGTGGTATGACGGCAATGATCCGACCAGTAGGTATCCAGTACACGGATCTCTGTCATAGACGGGTCTCTCTTTTCATCTTCAGCAAAATAATGCTGAATATGCTGGAAATCTTTAAATGTCATTGCAAGAGAAAGACTCTCATAAAGCTTACGCAGTTCCTCTTCTCCCATGGCAGTAAAGCCATCAAAAACCGCCACATCAGCAGGCTCTTCATACCGTGTAATCAGGGTATCCGGCTTTTCCATGGATACTTCTCTGGAATCGACAGGGTTAATACAGTAAGAACGGATGCGGGCAAATTCCTGATCCGTAAGATCTCCTGCAATCATATAAGTGACTGCGGTACGGATCACAGGTTCCTCATCCTCCTTGAGGAAACGGATACATTGTACGGCAGAATCCGCTCTCTGGTCGAACTGTCCCGGAAGAAACTCTACGCTGAACACTCTGTTTCCAGCCGGAATCTCAATAGTTTCGAGGTAGTAATCATCTACCGGCGGCTCTGAGAACACACAGGAAAGTGCCTGTTCAAAGACAGTATCCGAAAGGTTCTCTACATCATAACGAATAAAGATCCGAACCCCGGTCACACTCTTAATATCCAGATAATTTCCAATCTCCTCCTGTAATTCTTTTGCCTTGACAGCAAATGGTGCTTTCTTTTCCACATAGACGCGCTTTACATTACCCATGAAAATTTTTCATCCTCCATATATAATAATAAAAACTTTGGTAACTATTCCTCTGCGATGAGTCCGCTCATCATATACATAATCTCCCGGTCAACGGCCGCTTCGGTAATTCCCCGTGTTTTAGCCGCTGCCTTAAGACCCTCTAAAACATACATCATATTGCTGGCTGCTCCGTGGGGATCTTCACAATAGAATTCCCCATTTTCCACACCTTCTATGATCAGCTTTTCTAAAATAAACAAAGCAATATCAAACTGCTTTTTAATATAATTCTGCTTCGGGGCTGTTTTATTTTCAAAATAGTATTCATAAATGGCAACGGTCAGTGAGTTCTTTTTACTCAAAAGCTCTCTTTTCTGTTCTTTCAGGAACAATGCCAGTACATCTGCAGCCGTTGCATCCTCCGGAATTCCCTCTCCAAAGGATTCTTCTTCCTCCTGATGCAGGATCTCTTCAAAAATCTCTGCTGTGCTTGAAAAATAAAGATATAAACCGCCACGGCTGATCTCACAGGCATCCACGATGTCCTTCATCGTCACCTGCTTGTAGCCCTTTTCCTGAAAAACCTTTCTGGCCGTATCCAGAATGTGTTTCTTCTTCTGAACCGATTTATCACTCATTCCCTATATCCCCCGTATGTTTATGCCAGTGGTGCATCCCAGACATTTAATACTTCCTTAAGCTTCTGAAGACATTTTAAGAATGTGCCATTCTCCACCGCTTCTGACCACAGCATCCCCTTCGTCATGCCGCCGAGAACGTATTTCGCCATAATCGCATAAATAAGTTCGATATCCTTAAACTCCACACGGTCTAAGGCTCTCATTTCATCCTCATGCGTACGGATTCCGTTTCTTGATAATGCATATACATAGTTCCGGTCTACAAGTCCTGTCCGCTGTACCTCCTTCACAAAGGAAAGCAGTGTGCTTTCATATACAGGGATCGCTACCGAATTTGTATTCTGCTCGCCTTGATATATCTGGTAATTCTTCTGCCCCTTCTTCTGTTCAAAATAAGGAATGTATCGTAAAAGGCTCTGACTGATATCACGGTACTTCTTCATCAGTTCCTCAAGATATTCATTTTCATTCTCCATAGATTGTACCTTCCCCCAAGAAAAAAATAAGATGTAACTATTCAGAACTACATTCGCAAAGTTTCTGCTTCGCAGTAACTTTTGCTCATGTAGTTACTTCGCCATATAAAGATTGTCAAATGTCCATCCGAATGCAAGCATTCGACGGACATTTAACAATCTTTGCATGGCTCTGAATAGTTACATCTTATCATAAATCAGGAGGAAAACAAATATAATTTTACATAGTTGGTAGAGGATTGTCGAAAAGATTTGGAGTTCTTTTGGAACAAGCGAATATATTGTCATATATAGTCAATATAGTTGTAGAAATTTTACGAAAATATCAATATAATTACAAATGTACCGATCGAGAGGTCGGTAAGGCTAATTAGCAATTCCGGAAAAATTCCCCTTTTACACAAACGAAGGCCCCCAAGAGAGATCTTGGGGGTCTTTGTTTGCTTCAGCAATAAGCCATGCAGGTCAATGCAGGAAGCATCCCCGTGGAAGCTTGCTTACAAAGGGGATGTTTTCTGTGTTGACCTATAGGGCGCATGCCCTGCATGAAATAAGCGTAGCTTATGAATGCAGGGCCTTACGATTTTTTATTTACTTTCTAACATTCCAGTGTTACAATTAATCGTAACTGTTCAGTACCTTCACAGTTACGATGCAAAATCCATTCCAAATCGGCT
>ENA-ORSK01001890-ORSK01001890.1-human-gut-metagenome-genome-assembly--contig:-NODE-1890-length-15076-cov-6.527928_pt1 | contig 15076 bp, 10 predicted proteins | sample MGYA00242192_ERZ509159 | MGnify/ENA primary metagenome ERZ509159 (study PRJEB26280, sample SAMEA2338663) | human gut metagenome | biome: human gut; feature: human-associated habitat; material: faeces...
GAAGAGCACATAGACGCCCGCACCGAACAGATACGCGCCAAGAAAGCCATTGCGGTGCGGGCTGTTCGTCTGCGCGAGGTTCTGGAAGAATGTCACAAGCTCTTCCAGCAGCAGCTGAAGCTTTCCGGGCTTATATTTGAATCGCGGGATCACAAAGATCCGCGCCAGCGCCGCCAGCACCAGCAGCACGCCCGTGACGATAAACCCGGAAACGACCGCCGGATTCACGTTCATCAGCCCGAACAGACTGATTTTATTGTCCTCATGCAGAACCGCGTCCCGCATGATCGTCTGCAGGGATTCCTTCGCGCCGCCCTTGCCCAGCAGCAGGCTGAGCGCCAGCGAGGCAAGCAGCAGAACGCCGAGGACCGCAAGCGAAATGATCTTACGCTTCTTGCTCATATGCATCCTCCTTTGATCAGGCCTGCCGCCGCTCAGGCTTCCTGCGCAGCGGCGCGGAAGCTGAAAAAGTAGGCGACAAACGCGAGATTGAAGCCGATCCCAAGCAGGATCTGCATAATATGCGCGCCGCGCAGTGCGATCTCCGCGATGCAGCCCATGAGAAGTAAAACGCCCGCGGCCAGCATCCAGCGCCGCTCCTTCGGGTGATCTGCGCCCGGTTCATTTTCCAGACGGAGCATGACGCGAAGCAGGACAAGATCGATGACGGCTGCGGCCAGCGCCTCTATTGTAAGTGCCATTTTGGTTTCCCTTTCTTTCGGAAAGCAGTTGAACGCTGTCTTGACTTCCCGAAGTGCCCATATTATAATGCGCATGCAGATATGTGTAAAATCCGAAATAAATATGGTCTTCATATGAATATGACATATCAGAGGAGACATGTATGAACGTAAATTATGACTATTACCGGATCTTTTATTATGTTGCGAAATGCGGCAATCTCTCGCAGGCGGCAAGAGAGCTGGTCAACAACCAGCCGAACCTGACGCGCTCAATCAAAAATCTCGAGGCGGAGCTGGGCTGCACGCTCTTTTCCCGGACAAACCGCGGCATGAAGTTAACGCCGGAGGGCGAACGGCTCTACCGGCATGTCAAAATTGCAGTAGAACAGCTGGAAGCCGGGGAAGCGGAACTCGCGCAGAGCCGTTCTCTGCAAGCCGGTACGGTGTTTCTTGCTGCAAGCGAGGGCGCGCTGCGCTGCGTGCTCCTGCCGGTGCTCGAGGCATTCCGCACCCAATATCCGGGCGTGAGCCTGCGCATCAGCAATCATTCGACCCCGCAGGCTATCGCCGCTCTGCGAGAGACGACTGCAGATTTTGCCGTTGTCACGACGCCGGTTCTGCACGCGGCGGCCTTTCAACAGACAAACATCCGGCAGATCCAGGAAGTTGCCGTCTGTTCTCCGTCCTTCCGGGACCTGCTGGACCGTACCGTCACGCTGGAGGAACTGCGGACCCATCCGCTCATCACACTCGGCGCGGATACGCAGTCCTATGCGCTTTATTCCGGCTTCTTTGCGGCTCACGGCCTGCCGTTCCGTCCGGATATCGAGGCCTTTACCGCCGATCAGATTCTCCCGATGGTCGAATCTGGCCTCGGCGTTGGCATCGTCCCACAGGATTTTATTCGCCCATCCGACAATGCGTGCGTCATTAATCTTGCTGAACCGCTTCCGCCGCGCAGTGTCTGCCTTGTTAAGCGCAAAGATCAGCCGCTCAGCGTCGCCGCCAAGGAACTGGAAAAAATGCTGGTCGAACATTGGAAGAGCAATATACTGCCGGAAAATGCGCGTGCGCATTCTTGTTAAAATCCCGTTTGCAGACTTGATTTCCGGCAGCGTATTTGTTATAGTACAAATAGATCAAACAAACTGAATCAAGGACAGCGCGCGCGGGTCTTGACCCGCAGGCGGAACGGGGTGCAAAGCCCCACGAGTGGGTCACTGTGAAGCCTTCCGGCATGGAGGGATCAGTCAGATACGCCGAGTGCTGTCCTGTGCTTGCGCCGTCACCGCAGCCGAACAGGATGGGCGTTTATACGCCTTTGTCCGTGCGGCCAAATCGGGGCGCACGGCTTTTTGTTTTGTATCGGACGGTGAAAGGAGCCGCAATATGGAGCAGCAGAATGAACTTCGGCTGACAAAGGCAGAAAAGCGGATTATCGCGGAACTGCGCCAGCTGAAATACGGGGAGATGCGTATCGTCATGCGGAACGGCGTGCCCGTTCAGATGGAAGCGACCCGGAGCGAAAAGCTGGAGGAAAAGTAACATATGGTTTGCAGGCTGTGAGGCCGGGCCATCGGAAGAACCGACGCCCAAGTGAGTTTCCCGAACGCGGAGACTCGCTTGGGCGTTTTTTTCTGCGTGCACTCAGCCCAAGTAACCGCTGATTCAATCGGAAGGAGTTATCGGCTGCTTAAATGGGCTTTCAGATAGATATTAAATAAAGGAAGGAATCATTGCAGATGAAAAAGAGAATTCTACCCATCGTGCTTGTGCTGGTCATGCTTCTGAGCCTTTTGCCCGCACAGGTCTTCGCAGCAAGCTACACCTTTGACCCCAACGCAACGATCTTTACACAGAATTACACGACGGAAACGCCCCGGCCCAACAACCTCGGCGACTATTTCACCGTGACCACAACGCCGCTTTCTACAGCGAATAAGACCGCGGCATGGAACACCGGCAACAACGGAACCAGTGTGGCCGTCTTCAACAAGAACGGCAGCAAGCTGTATGAGGACACGCACGCGATTCTGACGTTTACGTTCAAGAAAAACTGCAACTTCTGGTTCAAGCATCTGTTCTCCATCAGTTCCGGTTCTCCCTACAGCTACGCCGAGTTGCGTCTTAACGGGACTGCAATCGCCAAGGGCACCAGCAGCGATAAACTCGCAAGTCCGTACAACGTGGATGTAAAAGCAGGCGACATTTTCGAGATCGATTTCTACTCGGAAGAAGATTTCATGACGCCCTGCGCAATGACGCTGAAGAACATCCGCTGCACCGACCCTGTTTCCAGCGATGTCACCGTTACCTTCGACGCGAACGGCGGCGAGGGCACAATGGCCGCGCAGACGCTGACCGAGGGCAAGGGCACACTGACTGCCAACGCCTTTACGAAAGAGGGCTTCCGTTTCGCGGGCTGGGCGCTTTCAGCCGCGGGCGAAAAGGTCTATGACGATGGTGCGGCAGTCGAACTGACGGCGGACACCACGCTCTACGCGCTCTGGGAAGCCGAGCAGGCCAGCCTGTCCGTCCATTTCGACGGCAACGGCTATCAGGAAGCCATTCCGGACGCCGCCATCGACGAAGACGGCCATGTGGCGCTTCCTACGTTGGACAGCGCCAAATTCCCCGCCGGACAGAAATATTACGACTGGTACATCGTGCTGGCGGACGGCACGCTGGGCGACCGCGTGACGGCTTCTTATGACCTCAGTGCCTACCGCGAAAGCGGCGTGACGCTCAAGGCGCAGTGGTACAGCCGCAGCTACATCATTTGCTACCATGCCCGCACCGTTGACAGCGGCGTGACGGGCAGCATGGAAGACCAGCGCGCCCCCTTCGATCAGAAGATCCAGCTTTCTGCCTGCACGCTGATGCGCGAAGGCTACACGTTCGCGGGCTGGTCCACCAGCGCCAGCATCTATGGCAAGGTGGAATATGCCGACGGCGCGGAACTCCTGCGCGAATGGAGCGACGGCGAGTGGGACGATTGGGAAGCGGACTATGTGGACGGCAGCGAGGACGGCGAGCACTTTGACCTCTATGCTTGCTGGACCAAGGACATGTCCGATGCGGAAGCGGCTGCCCGTGAAAAGCTGGAAGCCGCAAAGACGCTTCTGAGCAAAAACTATCAGCCCAACTTCAAGACGGACAAGAATCTTCTGACTATGGCGCAGGCCCGCCTGACTGCCGGTAACATTGAGGGTGTCACCGTTGCGATGAAGAGCGCTGTTACCAAAAAGGATCTGTTCACGGACGCGCGTGCCAGCATCGATCTTGACGGCACGCTGCATTATAAGTGGAACGACAACGGCACGACCTCCTCGACTAACCTGTACTGCGATGCCGCGCTGATCCTCACCTGTGACGGCTACACCGATGAGGTGGAGAGCGCGACCGTCATCATCGGTCTGGACGAGGACAGGGCACTCGAAGCGCTGCGCGTGCAGGGCCGTCGCATCGTCATCCCGCAGGAACTGAACGACAGCACGACGCTTGCATCCGTTCCGCACTACATGGTCAAAGAGGGAGTAGACGAGAATGATGTGGACTACAATTCGTCCAATGATCTGCATCTGTGGGCCGAGGTCACATGGCAGTCCTCGAACCCCTCTGTGATCGGCATTGGCAGTAATACCACCAAGTTCTACGCACCATACACCGTGAAGGTCAGCCGCCCGAAGACGGATACAAGCGTGACGCTCACCGCCGCTCTGACCTACAGTGGCCGCGACGATCTGAAGGTCTACTTTACCTACACTGTAACGGTCAAGGGCACCCAGAAGGCTATCGACTATCAGGAAGGTCTGGAACTCTGGCTGTCCGGCGGCACGCAGGACCCCTACGGCGCACTCTATGTCCCCGCGACCGGTGCGAAGATTGACGTGAACAACGTCACCACCGACATCCATTTCCCCACCACCTCGGATATGCGCAGCGTCTTTGCTGACAATTATGGCGCAGACTTTGACGGAAAATACACCCCTATCCTGATCACCAGCAGCAATGAATCGGTCGTGGAGTCCCTCGAAGCCAATGCTGCCCGCGCGTGGGTCTACCGGCCTTTGCCCGGTCAGGAAGATGCCAAGGTTACGCTGACCGTCAAGATCCTGTCCCGCCCCAGCGGTTCCGGCAAGGACTATGACAACATGCAGGTCCTTGCAAGCAAGGAGATCCAGATCACCGTCCCGGCTATGTCCCAGACCGAGATCGATGCAGCTGCGGCCTTTATGAAGAAGGTCTGCACCGAGGACGTCTACTGGGAGGGCATCCGCAAGGCCAATACCGCGCGCGATAACGTTACCGGCGATCTGTGGTCGTTCATGGAGATCGTCCCGGACGGTGACGGTTACAAGTTCCTCCGCGCCTCGGCCGAATCCCAGTGGCTCGGCGTGAAGGTGGATGATATCGACGGCTGGTACAACTCCGAGCAGTACCGCTGCTTCCGTTCCAGCGTTCCCAGTGTGGTCGCGCACGAGAAGCTGTCCGTCACGAAGCCGCAGTACAACACGCATGTCAAGATTGACAGCGTTCTGACTTATGTCGAATATGGCAAGTATTACGAGAAGTTCAGTTCTGATCCTGCCTATGCGCAGTTCAAGCAGTTCTACAAGCAGCCGGTGAGTACGGTCGTCACCGTGATCGGAACTACCGGTATCGAGGACCCGTCTGTTGAGGATATCACTATCACTGTGAACGTGACCGGCAGCACCTTTGCACCGGCCTTCGCCGATCTGACAGCTGCAACCTATACCTGCAAGAGCAATGCCTATCAGACGGCATGGGACGCACTGGAATCCGTGCTGACCTCCAACAGCTACACTTACACAGGCTCCGGCAATTATGTGACCGGTGTGACCGACCCCGCAGGCTGCCGCCTGTACGCAGGTGATCCGGCGCACGGCGAATGGTCTGGCTGGATGTACACCGTCAACGGCAAGATGCCTATGCTGGATGCAACGACCTACGCCACGCTGGACAAGTATCTCCTTCAGGCAAACGACCGGATCGATTTCTATTATGTAAACTGCCCGACCGAGTCCGGCGACCATGATTGGACAGAGAACACCGCAAAGCGTCAGGAACCCACCTGCACGGCTGACGGCTCCGCTTTCTACAGCTGCTCGACGTGCGGAGGCACAAAGACCGAAAAGCTGCCCGCAACCGGCCACCAGTATGGCGAACCGGCATGGACGTGGATCGGCTATGAAAGCGCGTCGGCAACCTTCATTTGCGCAAACGACGCTTCTCACGAGGAGACTGTCGCCGCAGCCGTCACCAGCGCAGTCACCAAAGAGCCCACCTGCACCGAGGATGGCCTGCGCACCTATACTGCTTCCGTCACCTTTGGCGAGAAGAACTACACCGATACCAAGACAGAAGGCATCAAGGCCACCGGCGAACACGTCTGGGACAACGGCGTTGTTACCACCGAGCCGACCTGCACCGCAAAGGGTGTCAAGACCTATACCTGCACGAAGTGCAGCGCGACAAAGACCGAAGAACTCAATGCGTTGGGGCACAACTACGAGACAAAACGCACCGAGCCGACCTGCGAGAAGGACGGTAAGGAAGAAGAGGTCTGCTCCCGTTGCGGCGATGTGCGGTTCAGCAGAGTCCTGCCTGCAACCGGCCACAGCTACCGCTGGGACCCGCGTACCAGAAGAACCGTCTGCGAGAACTGCGGCAAGATTCTGGATGAAGGCGGGAACACGCGCCCGATCATTCCGGCGAACCCCGGAAAGACCGACAAGAATTTCCCGTTCACGGACGTGAGCAAAAATGATGGCTGCTACGACGCGGTTGATTATCTGTACAGCAAGGGCATCATGAACGGCACCTCAAGCACGAAGTTCAGTCCGAACGGCGAATTGACCCGCGCAATGGTCGTAACGATCCTGTATAGAGCACAAGGGGAACCTGCAGTTCACACGAGCGGCAGCTTCAAGGACGTAGCGGCAGGTTGCTACTACACCGAGGCTGTCGAATGGGCAGCGGCGAATAACATTGTCAAGGGCTTCACCGATGGCACGTTCAAGCCGGACAAGTCCGTGACCCGTGAGCAGCTGGCTGCATTCCTCAGCCGCTTCGCACAGTATAACGACGCCAAAATCATCGAGGCCGACGGCCAGCTGAGCACAGACGCAGTCGTTTCCGGCTGGGCAAGGAAGAACGTCGAATGGGCTGTTGCAGAGGGCATCCTGACCTCCGTACAGGCCAGAAACGCAGTGCAGAACGCAACGCGTGCCGAAGTTGCCATGGCAATCTACACCTACCTGACCAAAATCGCAAAGTAAGCCCAAACAGCAAAGCCCGGCAGGAAAACCTGCCGGGCTTTTCGTCTGTCAAGAACCTTCTGTCTTTGCTTGCATACCGGATTCACACGCGGCGTTTCGGTATTCTCGTGGGGTACATTGGTAAAATCGTCGGAACTGTTTGGAAAAGTAACTTGGATTGTCAAAGCCGCAGGCGGCGGAGATCTCTGCAATGCAGGCGGTAGGCGCGGCATGAAGCATTGCTGCGCTCTGCATGAGCCGGTATTTCAGAAGATATTGTATCGGTGTACCGCCAATCATCCGATGAAAGCAGCGCAGGCATTCCCGTTCGCTTAGCCCGGCGGCGTTTGCAATTTTTGTGAGCGGAATCGGTTCGGCGTAGAAGTCCTGTATGTATTGCAGCATCTTTTCAATGCGTATTGTGTCTGCATGTTTTTCGGCCGTTTGTGCGGACAGATGCGGGCGCATTTGCGCATAGCAGTGCAGAAGGAGATGGGAAAGGTTTTCGCGGACGGTAAATTCATACGCAAAAGTATCGTTTTTTAATGCGGAAAAAGCATCCAGAAACCACTTGCTGTCTGTGTCGGCATCTGTTTTCCAAACGGTAGAATCCGAACAAGCGGTCAGTCGGCCAATGTATTTTTTATAAAATGCCGTGCTGGCGCCTCCGGTGATCAGAAATGGGGAAAACACGATGGATTGCAGTTCTCCCATGGGATGACCGACGATAGAGTGAAGAACATTTCCATTGATCGTAACCAGATCTCCCTTGTTTAAAAAATGCTCCATGCCGAGCGTTTGCAGCTTCAGCGTACCATCGGCAATGTAAATTACCTCAAACTCCTCATGCCAATGCCATGGAATCGCATCGCCGGGTGCATCTGTATGACGGGAAGCATAAGCTGCGCATGGAAATTCGATGGTTCCATAAGGCTGTAATTCCTTCTGCATATTGTTCCGGTTCAGAGCGCATACCTGCAATCCCATCTTTATCCCTCCGTTTTGCCGGCATGTTTTTTATTGGCATTACCATCGGACGCGCGCTGAACGGCTTCCTTGCAATGAAACTCAGCGATACGCAGATGGTTCGTATGGGGCAGGTTCTAATGGCCTGCGCGTATGTCGGAAGCAGCCTGATGCCGCCGCTGTTCGGTCTGATCGCCGGGCATATTACAGTCTCTCTGCTTCCTGTCTATCTGAGTGCCATTCTGGTACTCATGATTGTCATGCACGACGGGCTGATCCGCAAAACTGCACAGAAAGAAGCCGCTTGACCGCCGATTATGCAAAAGCAGTCTGCAAGCCCAAACCGCTTGCAGGCTGCTTTTTATAAGTCCAGTGTCGGCTTGCCCCCCGGTATCCCGCTGGATGCGGCCTTAATTATAGAATTTTTCCTCGATTTTTACCACGACGCCGTTTTTCAAAGTAAGCGTATACGGCTGGACGAGCAGCCCTTCGTTTTCCTGCGCGGCGGCGACAAAGTCCCGCCATGTTTTGAACGTGTACAGCCGATCCTCGCCCGCGCCATATTCCTGCTCGATATCGTAGATCGTGACGGATGTGTTCGGGTCTACCTTGTAGGTATAAATTTCGCCGGAATCGACCCGGTAATATCCATACCAATAATTCTGCGGCGGAATATTCAGCGCCTTGAGCGTTTGCAGATCCTCTTCGAGAGAGGCATTCAGCAGCGTAATATGCTCAGCCGTGATGGAATCCCCGGTCACGCTCTGCAGAACTGCGTTCCGGCGCGTGCTGACCTCCGTGATCTGCGAGGTCTGGAGCGAATAGGAGAGCGTCAGCACAACGTCCGCCCGCGTCATTGTGACGATCAATGATTGCTGGTCTTCTGACAAGCCTTTTGTCCAAATGGTATCCGCGTCCAGATACCGCAGATCGGCGTTTGCAGCGCTGAAATAGTCGATGAATGCGGAATAATAGCGCGGCCACTGGGAAATATCGCCCGGCAGATCGCTCATTTTGCTGTCCTCGATCTGGAATTTCCGAACGATATCCTCATATTCCGCCGTCATGTCCTGCGCCCAGTGTGCATAGTCCAGCTTTTCGTGAACATATTCCCAAATCATATCCTCAGAAAGAGAAGCCGCCGCAGGCGCGTCACTTGATGGGGCAGTGGAGGCGATCACCTCCAGATACTGCTGGAACGGATTCTCAACTGCCGGGAACCAGTCTCCCGCTGCCTCCGGCAAGACCCACGCTCCGTCCGCGTTCTGCATGGCAAGCGGGCCGCATTCTCCGGAAATCCAGTCGCTTGGACTGCCGCCCGGGAAGATTTCAAAACCCGTGCAGACCTCTGCACCGTCCTGTGTTTCCAACTCTGCTCTCAGATATGTGTTCATCGCGCCCCCGTTCCATTCCCAGTCGGGGCCGGTGTAGTCATAGTAAAAATCGTAATGCAGGTCGCAGATGACGACGGTTTTCCCGTTTTCCTCAAATGAACCGTATTCGCGCAGGCTCGGCAGCACGATATCATTGTCGTCGCGCGGGTACCGCTGCGCGACCGCCGCGTCAAAGAGCACCGCCTCCCGCCCGGTCAGACCGAACATGGAAGAGGCCGGGATGGGGAGCGAGGTCGTGCAGGAAGACTTTTTCGAGAGAAGCGGTGCGCAGTCAAGCGGTTCTGACGGCTCGTTCAGTCCGTCTCCCGATACATCTGACCAGTTTGCCGTCCGCTCACCGTCGGAAAAAGAGATATCAGCGATGCTTCGCGTGCCCTCGGAGAATGTGAGAAACGGCTTTCCGGGGTCAATCGAACGCGTCAAGGGGATACTGCTATCCTGAAAGGTCACAGTTATCTCGTCAAACGAAACGTCGTGCCGATTCTCCTGATCCCACACGCCAAAGACAGTGTCCGTTGTAAATCCATAGATCACGGTTCTGTCGTTTGTGACAAGCGTATGTACCATGAAGCCGACGGATGAATCCCATTCAGATGTGCCGTTCCACGCTGCAAGTGTGTAATCTTCGCCGTCCTTCTGAACCACAAACGCCTGAAATGCGGTATACCCGGTATTCTCAGACGAGCCGGGGGCTTTGCTGCCGGTAAGTAAAATGAACCAGTCCACAAAGTCACAGCAGCCAAGCAGATCGTACTCAGTCGGAAGATTTGCTTCCCGCCATGCATCCGCCTGCGGCGTGATATTCGTCGTTGTTTCGACCTGAACTGTCTGTGTTTTCTTCGGCAGCGTGATTTCCCCCGTTTTCTGCCGCGTCAGCTCCGTAATCGAGCACCCAGCGGCAGACACGATGAGCAGCAGCGCCAGAATGACACACAGAACGCTTGTGCGCTGTTTTTTCGTCAGGAACAAAATGCGCTCCCTGACCGGCGGCCCGGCGAGGCTCAGAGCCGCCGCTCTGCGCGGGGCCTGCGCCAGAATCGTCCGCGCGTAGGCGAGGCGCTGCGCGTCCGAAAGCCCGGCGGCGACAGCCTCGTCGCACGCCAGCTCCGCGTCGCGCTTGGAACAAATCGCGGCCAGCCAGATAAACGGGTTCCACCAATAGACAATCACCGCCGCCGTCCGGCAGAGTGACCACAGGAAATCCAGATGCCGCAGATGCGTCAGTTCATGGCGTAAAATCAATTCCGTCGAATTCGTTTGCAGCACATCCTCCGTCAGATACACCGCCGGAACCAGCCCGGCCAGACACGGCGATTTGACCGCGCTGGACACATAAATGCGCGTTCTGCCCTGCCTGCCGAGGAAACGCCGACTCTTGTGCAGGCGAATCGTAAAAACCAGCCATGTACTCAACAACCAAAGCCCAAGCAGCGCACTGCCGCCCGCCCAGATGATCTGGAATATCTGCATCGCCGTCAGCGGCTTTGCCGCCGGTTCCGCAGCCTCCTGCGCCGGGGAAACCGGCTGCTGCGCAGAAACCTGCGGCTGCACCACAGCCTGCGCGGGCTGCAGAACGACCGGCGCTGTCTGCGCGGGCAGTTCCACGCGCTGCACCGGCGCGGCTGTCTCCTCTGCCGGAAGTATCGGCAGCGAAACCAGCGTTCCCGGCAGACACAGCTTCACCAGCACCACCAGCCAGAGCGCATAGACCATCCGTTTTGGCACGCGGTTTTTGAAAATTGCCCGCACCAGCAGCACAGCCAGAATCAGCGCCGAAACGGTCAATACCTCTCTCAGCATAAGAAATCCTCCTGTCTTTCCATTTAAGCTACGGAAGAAGCAGCTCTGCGACCGGCAGCAGTTCTTCTGTGCCATCTTCGCGCAGGGCGCGCAGGACATCGTCTTCTGACGCCGCGTGCGTCTCATCACTGTCACCAAAGGAAAGCTTCGCAAAGCGCTCGCTGCAAAGCTTTCCGTCCCGGTCTACGAGCCAATAGCCCTCCGGCATCGGCTGGCCGTCCTTGTCATAGCACGGATACGCCGCACGTTCACCGTAACATACCGCGATGCCGATATAGCCATCGTCAAATACGCTGTAATCGATCCAATGGAAGCGCGCACAAAGCGTGTTCCCGTTCTCGTCCGTCAGCTGGCAACGGCCCATGACCGGCCCCTGCGACGCGCCGCCTTCATAGAGCAGGAAGCGATCCGGGAATGGGATCTCCGCACGCTCATAGACCGGTGCGATCACCTCTGTTCCGTCTGCGGTCACAATGCCATAGCACGGTTCGCGGCTGTCCCAGCGGGTAACGCGCAGACGATAGCCGAAATGGTCTTCCTCCAAAGTTTTCGGCTCGTCCACCTCGCTTAGTCGGAAGCTTCCGTCTCCGGCGCTGACGGTATAGCGATAGCCGGTGCCGTTTCGGATGCAGTAGACCTCGCCCTCCGGCGTGCCCATATAGTCGATGCAGGCGTCAAACGGTTCATCAGAAAGAAGCGCGCCGTCCTTCAGCCGAATCCAGATCTTCGTGTCAGGGACTTCTCCGATGTGCCGTGTGCCGTCGGCCTCCCGCACCAGACCCATGCGGACGCCATCCGTCCGATAGAGCGTCTCATACGGCGCCCAACTCCAGGTTTTTGCATCGTCATATTGATCAATGCCCGAAGTGTCCTTCGTTTCTTCCTGCGCAGCAGTCTTCCACCAATCCGCATCGTCGTCCTCGCCGTAAATGATCCGGAATTCCTGCGACCGAAGTTCCTGCGTCAGGTCGTTGTAATAGTACCGGATGCCGGAATTGACATCAAAATCCAGTTCCAGCATGCCCCAGTAGGTGCTCTGATCGTCTGGGTCAAGGTTCCGCGTTTCGATGTAGGTCTGCTTCTGCTCCGCTGCCAGTTCCAGAAATGCAGGGTTGTCCATGCTCCAACACAATTCGTGGTTGGAAACCGGGAATATGAGAAACTTCTGCGCATCCGGGCTGACTGCGTCATAGAGAATGTCCAGCCGTTCCTCCGGCGCATACAGGCGGCAAAGGCGGATGCAGTTGTCCGTTTTTTCGGCAAAAAACAGCACATCTCCGGCCGCGGCAAAGCTGATGATCGTTCCATCCTGCGCCGCATAGAGCGTTTCTTCGCTGCTCCCATCATAGGAACAGTGCAGGATGTCCTGTTCCCGGAACACATATACGCCGCTAGATCCCGTGCGCCAACTCAGAAACGGCTGTTCCGCATAGACAGCCAGCCGTTCGCCGTCCGAGGTTTGGAACAGTGCCAGTTTGCCGTCGATGCAGTCTATTTCATAGTCCCCGGTTTGCAGCCATGCCGGGGTATAGGCATAGTCTGCCGTATCATACATGCGGATCTCTGTGAAATACGCTGTGTAGGACGGCAGTACATCCGGCGATTCGGTTTCCCATGGAGGTTCCACCGGCTGCGCTGCTGGTGAAGCCTCCGGTGTTTTCTGGCAGCCTGATAACAGCAGGCCGATGCAGAGTATCAAAAAGAGAAATTGTTTTTTCATTGCAAATGCTCCTGTTCTGCTGCATCCAAAATGGCTTTTAACGCTTGAATCTCCTGCTCCGACAGCGCGCCGCGTCCGACTAAGTTCGATACCATCATGCCCACGCTTCCGCCGTAGACCTTGGACAGAAACGATTCCGTTTCCTCCGGCTCTACATCGGCATACGCAACGGCTGCGCTGTATTTCTGAAATTTTCCACTGTCGTCCATCGTGACTGCGCCCTTGGCAATTAGCCGCTTGAGCATCATAAAAATCGTCGCCCGGCTCCAGCCGGTATCCGCGTCCAATGCCGCAACCAATTCCGCCAGCGTCTGCGGCTGGCAGTTCCAAAGCACTTTCATCAGCTTCCATTCCCCGTCGGACAGTTTGAGATGTTCCATAATACCCAGCCTCCTTCAAAAATGCTAACATACGTTATATTTGAAGCGTACCACAAATGATAACGCTTGTCAACGGAAAATATTTGCGCAAGATTGTATTTGAGCCGTTCTGCTATGGACATGTTTCACAATTTTCAGGCATGGAAATTGACAGAAATGCCGATTGACAGAGCAAGGCCGTATGGTATATGATGAATATACAAGGCATGTTACTCTTTGAGGCATTACCTGGACACGATTTCTGTTGTCTGGTGATCGCTTCAAGGAGTTTTTTGTTTTTCTGCCTTCACCCGGCATCAAATGACACATGAAAGGAAATATCATCCATGTACGGTGAAGCAGCAGGAAAATATCCGCATGTATTCAGCCCTCTGCGGGTCAAAAACATCATTTACAAGAACAGACTGTGCTCGACGACTATGTCCACGGTGCCGACGCACACACATCTGTCCTCTACGAACTACGGCGGCATCGGGATCTATGATAAGGCACTCGGCGGCGTGGCGATGATTGGCATGATGTACCACGGAAAGGCCGGGGCAAGTCATTATGAAGCAAACGGTGCAGATCCGTTTGCCAGCAAATATGATCTGGACGTACTGCGCGAGTCGCTTTCCGTCGTAAAGCAGGGCGGTGCGCTTGCGGCAATGGCTGTTGGAATGGGACAGGTTTATGAAGGCGTACAGTATTCACCGTCCGGACTTCCGTTTGGCCGTCCTTATGCAAGACCGACTGCGCCGGTCACAGAGGAGATTCTCTATAAGCTGCTGGATCAGGCCGTAGAAAAGGCGCGCAGCGCGGCGCGGTTCGGATTTGATGCGCTGATTTTGGACATCAGCAACGACAGCATCGTCGATGCGTTCATGGCGCCCGGCTTCAACCTACGCACGGACAACTGGGGCGGGAGTTATGAAAACCGGTTCCGTCTGGCGCAGATGATTGTTTCGCGTGTGCGAGAGGCGATTGGCCCGGATTTTGTTCTGGAGTTGCGCGTCAGCGCAACGCTTGGCGTACCGGAAACGTATCCGTTTGAAGAAATGCTGCAGTTCCTTAAATCCGTGGAGGATCAGATCGATATCGTCAATCTTGTGACCGGCATGGATGAATACCACGACGGCAATGTGAAACTCTGTCCGCCAATCTTTGAGCCGCATCTGCTGAATCTGGAGCGGGCCCGCGCGATCCGGGAAAGCTGCGATGTTCTGGTCAACATCAGCGGCGCAATCATGGATGTGCAGGAGGCCGAGCGTGTGCTGCGCGAGGGTGCAGCTGATCTGGTGCTTCTGGGCCGCTCTCTGGTCGCCGATCCCTTCTGGCCGAAAAAGGTTCTGGAGGGCCGCGAAGACGATATTGTGCCCTGCATCCGCTGCAACAACTGCTATCACATCGCCACCGAGCATTTCAACACCTGTTGTACTGTGAACCCGCGTGTCTACAGAGAAAACCGCGTTCCGCTGACGCTGCCCCGGGCGCAGACAGCCCGCAGCGTCGTTGTGGTCGGCGGCGGCCCGGCTGGTCTGAAAGCTGCGCTGACCGCTGCGCAGCGCGGACACCAGGTGACGCTTGTCGAGCAGAGCGGTGCGCTCGGCGCAGATGGTGAGGCCAAAGCTCGAATTTTCGATGTTGCAGCCGGTATATACCGTGCCGTCCTCGCATTCCAGCGCCGCGCCGACGGGGAAGTGAGAATAGGGGATATACGCGCGGTCGAGCATTTCGATCGCCTTTTGCATCAGCTCATGTTCGCTCATTCGTTCCTCCTTACCAGTCCACGCCGAGGTCGGGACGGACCGAAAGATCGATGATGTCCTCGGCATTGTAGAATTGCAGATAGCGGCTGCGGGAGTGGCGCAGC
>ENA-ORSK01001893-ORSK01001893.1-human-gut-metagenome-genome-assembly--contig:-NODE-1893-length-15047-cov-2.438634_pt1 | contig 15047 bp, 17 predicted proteins | sample MGYA00242192_ERZ509159 | MGnify/ENA primary metagenome ERZ509159 (study PRJEB26280, sample SAMEA2338663) | human gut metagenome | biome: human gut; feature: human-associated habitat; material: faeces...
CGCTTCAATTTTAATTCTTACTGTCCTTGTGACAGAACGATTATGATCATCCGTCAAAGTATATTCTACATTATAAGTACCTAACTTAGTATTGTCTATAGGTGTATACGTAATATGAGTGTGATCTTTTAAATCATTTCCCTCATAATCTGTTGCGGTTTTTACATAGGATAAATAATCAATTTCAAAATTTTGATAAACTTTATTGATATTTGAATAGACTTCAAAAACAGGATCCTTAGAGACTGGCTGATGAAAAGTAAAATATAAGAATACTCCCCATATCACAATACATCCTACGGCTAACATACCTGTATATTTATTAGAACTTTTCACCATGCTAAACCTCCTCTATTTTTTCTTTGCATTTACTGGAACCGCAAACTCAATACCCGGATAACGAGCTTTATAAGACGCCCAATTTTCTTTATGAAACCACATATTTCCAGAACCATATCCAGGTAATGTAACATTACCCTCTGAAATCCAGATACTTTCTCCATCAAATGCTTCTATAAATCCTACGTGTCCATATACTGTGATTCCTGATCCTCCATATGGTGGAATACTAAACACTGCTCCTGGAGCCGGAGTATCACTCATTTGGAATTTGCCAGGATTTGCTGCTACAATCTCTCTCGCATTTGCTTCACCATTACCACGTGCACCACTGTCATATCCATAGACTTGATAAAATCTTGCCCACGCAAACCATGTACACTGAGGTACGGCAAATGGATTTCCATTTCCACTAAATAAAGAATAATCTTTGGAAACTGCAGAATCCTCGATAATTGGATCATCTACTTCACCAGTAAAGCCAAAGTCTCCTGTACAATCTGAAGAACCTGTCATTCTCTCAATTTTAACAATTGTACCACTAAATTTATGATTTTCATCGAAATCATGATTGTTTGTTCCATCACTCATAAATAAATTATAAGTTTCAGGACTATGCGTTTGCATATATACACGATCAAAATACATATCACCAAATGTATTCGCTTGCGTTAAACAATATGGACTAGAATCATTATTTCCCTTTTTGGCATGTTGATCCGCAAGAACATCGGCTAAAATAATATGATATACATTTCCAGCATCTGTCGTAATACGATATCTCGTACCTATCGCTTCAGATGGATCATCGAAATAATAAGATCCAACTGCAGCCGTATAGAACTTAGTTCCACCTATTTCCATATATGTAAAACCAAGCTCATCAACTTCTAGTGTTCCATATTCGTTTTTTCCTAATGGAAGTGTCGTATTTGCAGAACATGTTCCTTTATCACAGTTCCAAAAAGTATGTTGATAACTTCCACTTACCCAAGGTTGATTTGCATAACCTCCAGTAAACCCACGGCTTTTCGTATCACATAATTTTATTTCCTCGTAACTTCCACATGTTGATGATGTTTTCATCATTTGAGCAATTTCATTATAAGCTTCTTTCATCTGAAAAATTTGCTCTACAGCATCTTCTAAGAAATCTTTTTTCTTCTCTGGATTTGATGGAATATCTGCATCTACTTGTTCCATATGCCTTTCGATCCATGATTTTCCAGAACTTTCATCTAACATCCAAGCCTTATATTCATCATCGGATTTTCGAAGCGACCTGCCATCAGCAGAAGTTACCATTCCTTCAACTAATTCTTTGACTTCTCCAGTCATCTGTCCATAGTCTGTCTCTTCTCCACATTGAGTTACATTTCCATCAGCATCAACTTCAGGCGTACATTCACCACTGTCATTTAAATCCGCTAATCTAGCATAATTGGTGGCCGAAGCAATCCATGCTACATCTAAGATAACTCCCTCGCCTTTCCAATGATCATAATGTTTCTTTAATTCATTATAGTAAGTTGTCTTGTCATTAGCAAAACTTCCATAAACAAAGAAGTTCCCAACGCTTTGGAAAAAATCTCCAACTGCATTTGCTATTCCTTTTACGAAATTGACAGCACCTTCAATTGGAGCAAATATGACATAACATACCACAGCCACCATTAAAAGGATTAGGATTATTGGAAACAATCCTAATCCTGCAAGTAATCCACCAATCATAAGTAAAGGGGCCTTAAGTGTTGGCAAATCGCCTCTCGCTTTACCAGCAATTTTCTTTTTTGCCTTGTCACCTAATAATTTCTTTCCCAATCCGGCTAAAAAATGCATGTCATCACCACCATACTAATGCGTGATTATAATCCTCCTCCTGAACCAAATGAATCTAATTCTTGTTCTGATACGATAACATTGATTTGCATACGACGACTACCACATACAAATAATGCTTCTCCCTGATTATAACCTTTAATACTCTCTTTCTCGTTGTCGTTCAAATCGATTAAACGAGCCAAATCTTCTACTGCTTGTTTTTTTAGTCCCATAACTAAGTAGTAAGAAGCGTTATCAAAAATCGCTTTTCCCTGCGTGATAACTGCATTATCACTAAAATCACTCGGTTGTTGTGTAATAATAATTGTTCCCGTGTTATACTTACGCGCACGTCTTTGAATTTGCGCCAAGAAATCAGCACCTAATGTATTATTTCCGCTTAACAATACATGAGCCTCATCCACTGATAATATCGTATTAACGCTTTTATTTAACGTCATTCCCCATGCGTATTTCAAGATATTAAAGAATAACGCATTACGAATATTCACATCCGCATTCATCAATTCCTTAATATTAAATACGATAAACTCACTCTTTGGCTTAATTGTCGTATGCCCATCGAAATAATAACGTAATTCCTTAACGATTGGTCTAATCTTTAATTCCAATTGTTCAAGAATGTCACGTTCATGTGTTTTTTCAGGCATTGACTTCAATTTTCCATAAATCGTAGCATATACATCTTTAAAGATAGGATAATCTTTTGATGTATATCTAGAAAAATCTGTATTGAAATCAATTCCAAATCGCTTATATGTTTCTTGTACAACCTCACTAAATAAAGTAATAACATCCTCTGTAATACTTGGGTCATAATATTTAATGAATGCCTTTAAAGTCTGAAGCGTTCTTGTTAATACAGTATATCCTAATCCCTGCTTAATCTCATCTTCATCCGCATCCATAACAATTTCTAGTGGATTGATCATTCCATATTCTCCACCTTTACCAAGGTCGATGAAATCTCCACCATATAATCTTGCCATTTCCTCTAATTCGCCTTCAGGGTCTATCATAATGACTTGACTATTATTTCTAAAGTGACTACGTAACATTACTTTAGCTGCTGTTGATTTACCACTACCAGAAGTACCTAAAATTATCATGTTTGCATTATTACGGTTATGCTCTTTTTTGATTTGATATAAAAACTGATTAAACAGAATAACTCCACCTGAGAAATCAACCCCAAGTAATGTTGACAATCCTGGGTCTTTAATACTATCAAAAATAAATGGGTACATTGCAGCAATCGTTGGTGATGGAATCGGTGTTCCAATTCGATCTTCTATATCTTGTTTTGGATAAATAGGTAAAATAGATTTTAATACTTTTTCTTGTTCAAATCGAAGTGGTACTGCACGTAACTCCATCGCTTCCAAATAACTTCTAACTTGTAATTTTTTTGCAACTAACTCTTCTTCAGAATTGGCAGTTATCATAATGTGTAATTGAAAGTCATAAATCTTGGACTGACTTGATGCAAGCATCTGAATAAAAACCTCTAATGATTCATAATCCTGACGAATTCTCTCCTGAATCGTCTTATCATTTTCCTCTTGATATCGCTGTTTCAAATCAGCAATCTCTTTATTTAGCATCTTACTAATGACACTAAATGGCATAGGAATATGTTTAATAACTACCTTAATTCCGGATAAACTTGTCAAGTTTGCTAAAAATCCAGGGTTAATAAACTTTGGATAAGAAATCACGGTCATAATCGTAGCATACTTATCACTGATGATAAATTCACTTGGTTTAAATTCTAATCCTTTTGGCGCTAATTGACTCTTAATATTCATTATGACATCACCGTCCCGAACGTCGTTGTAACTCCACCATTTAAGAAGTTATCCAAAATAATTCTCAAATCCTCATTTGTCGTTTGATGTGAAGATAATCCTGCATTTCCAAACGGTGTAATCAAAGTACGAATTCTCTTTTGAATTTTATCATCATCACGTTCTCTAAACAATAAGAAATACTCTGTATCTACAATGTTATTGTTCATGAAACTATTTGCTTTATTAATATCCTCGATAATCAACTTTCTTTTGATTGGACTTTGAATGGAATTATATAAAAGTTGTAATTGTGATAAATATACATTGATATCGACCGGACGGTCTGCAGCAATGATCCAAAATTCATAATCGATCATATTATAAACGTTCTTTAGATTATTGATAATTGCTGATTGCATATCATATTCCAGAATAAAAATATTACGAGGCATTATTTTAACACCTGTTACTTTTTCGTTATTATCTAGAATAATCATTCCATTTGTAATATTTTTAACAGGAACAAAACTTTCCTCTGTATATTTACTCTTTGTCGCTGCCATCTAAGAAACACCATCCTTTCCAAACAAATTTTTGACGTTCTGTATAAAATAAATACATTTCCTTTAAAAAAGTCATAACATTGTGATAATGAGGTACTGGAAGTACCAATAGACCAGTGATTAAGCCTGGCATCAATGCCAAGATCGAGAACCATATATTATTGAGCGGGAATGCAATTAAGAAAATCAACGTCAATCCCACTCCAGCAGCAAACATAATCAGCTCGTTGGTTGTAAATAGTCCAAAAATATACAATGATTTCTTTGAGTTTGCTGGTATTAAAAATCCATTCATATCCTTTTAACCCCCTTTTTCTATTTTCCTTTTGTCTGGAACATAGGTCCGACAGCGCTCTCAGCATATTGATCATTATCTCGATTACGTTTAAATTCTTCAGAATCTTGAAATTCAGCATTAGCTTTAGCAACTGCTTTAGAATTGTCATCCACACTCTTACTAGCATCAAAAATGCCATCATAATAAGATTGATTATCATTAACTTCGTTTGTCATTTCTGTTAAGTATTGCAATGCTTCAGCATCATCCACATGTAATCCATCTGTTTTATATTGTTTCTCCCATTCTCTTGCAATATCATCCGCTTTTTGTTTATCCCAATCATCAAGTGCCATACTTACTGCCTCAATATCAGTCGTATTTCCACTTTTCTTTGCAAGATCTAACTCAGCCTCTAAGCCATACCTTGTCCAATTTGTTCCAGCTAAAGCTCCTTTTGAAATTGTTACATCTGTATCCTTTTTCTTCATTGCCTGTGCTTTCGCACGGTCTTTAAACGCTTTTGCTGATTTATTATATCGGTTGTATGAATCAACCTTTTCCTTGTCTCTTTGTCCAGCTGTCTTCATAAATCCCATGCGTTGTGCGATTGCAAGATTTCGACCACCAAAGCTTGTAGATTCTGTTCTTCCAGGTATTTTCTTAGCATATTTTGAAGATGCATCTCCAGCTGCGCCAACAGCTTTCATAAATCCTTTTTCATGTGATCCTGCTCTTGCACCTCTAGCACCGCCTGTTAAAGCTCCTTTCAGCGCTGCACCAATCGGATTTTTACCATTTGCTTTGGCCGCTTGAGCAGCTGCCATTCCACCAATTGCAGTACCAGCAGCTAGTCCAACAGCTCCACCGATCATTGGAGATTTTTTAAACGGATTCATAGTGAAATCACCAGATTTAACTCCGAAAATATCAGAAATCAATTTTGGGGCTTTTTGAGCAAACATTAATAATCCTAATACGATAAATGCTGTTGCTAAAAGCCCAACATCTTCTGCTTGCTTTGTCGCTCCTTCGGCAGTATACTCGTAGAAACTAAATAATCCGTTTGCACTAATCTCTTGAATAATAAATACGACAAAATATAACGCAATCAGTCTAACAAAGACTTCTAAATAAGTAGAAATACATTCTTTCAGCCAATTGTTAAATACTTTGTCACTTTTTGGCTCTACTCTCGCTAAAATAGGAACAGGAGCTAGTAATTGCAAGAAGGCAAGTTTTACCGCACGAATCGCAACATCAAAACAGAACATAAATAAAGTCCACGCTGCAAATGCTCCGGCAACAGTTGAAATTAAAAAACTATAATTAAATGGACGATCTCCTGCTTCCCCAGCTACGATTGGATCTAATAATTTGTTAAGATTTTGCTGTTTTACCGCTTCATTATATTTTTCTACAACATCTTCATAATCCGCATAATCTCTCGATAACACTTGCTCTCCATTTTCATTTTCTTCATACAAGTTTTCATTTGGCGTAACAAATCCTCTAAAGATAGCAAACGCAATTGTCCTTCCACCACAGACACGATATGCCTGATTCTCTTCCAAAGAACAATCTACATCAATTGGATTTTGTCCATCTGGCGCAACATCGGAATCTAAAATTACTTTTTCTAAAATTCCAGCGTTCAAAATAGTTCCTTGAATACGGAATGCTAATTGAAATATCGTTGGAGCCATAACGAGTAAAACGAGTGATATAATAATACGTTTTACTAACGATCCTGCTCCCATAGTTGAATCACTCATCTTATCAGGATTTGCAAATAATTGAATCAAAGAGAAGGCAACTTTGAATAACATTACAACTCCCACTAGAACATAAATTCTATTTGCAAATTCTTGCATAGATGCTTGGCTAATAACAGATATGTTAGCAATTTGTAGTATCATTTGATACAAACTTTCGATTAAGCCATAAACAATTTGATCTAATAAGAAAAAGAAACTAAGAAAAATATTAATTATCCATGTAATCATTTCTTCACTCTCCTCTTTTAGATATTATCTAAACATGACGATACATCAGGCCATAAAATAGCTAACAACGTATCAAGAATCACTGGTAATAAAATTATCACCATTACAATAATTGCACGTTTTGTAAACTTGGCAGCAGCTTTTTTTAACGCATCATCTTTGTCTCCTGCTATTGCTTGAATAAAATCTAATATTCCAAATATGACAAGTGCCACGACCATCATAACTGAAATAGTATTATAAATGTCTTTGATTAACGTTAACACTTCAGGACTCATAATTCCTTCACATGTTTTATCTACTGCAAATACGTTCGTCTTACCAGCAAAAAACATCATTGCTGTAAATAATGACATTGATATTCTATTCTTAATGTTGCTTTTTCTCATAATATCCCCACTTACCCATAATAGTAATTTCATTATAACACAAAAAAGGACAATAATAAATATGTTTATTGTCACTTTTCCATAGTTTATACGCCACAATTACCATTGATAAAACAATCTATACAACTCGTTACACTCGTCTTTCCTGTGGCTGTTCCAAAATTACTAAAGATAAACTGTACCAAAGTTACGATCAACATCGCTGCAATTGCCGCAACAATACGCCTTGTCAATTTTTTACCGGCTTTAGAAGTAGCATCTGCATCACTTGCCGCTGTTGCTTTAAAGAAGTCAATCATCCCCATAATAATCAAAATAATTGGGACAACAATTTTTCCTAAATTAACCGCATTTGAAGTTATCGTTGCAAGTGCTAAAGGAAGTTCAATAGATCCACCACAAGTCGTAGATGGAATATTATATGATGTTTCTTCTAAGGACGGACCGCTATTTGATGTATTTTCTGCTTTCACTTCATTCTTTCCTGTCATCTCTTCATATTCTTCAGCCGTCGTATTCTCATAAGGCTTACAATATTGAGCCTGTGATGAAGAAGGATAACCTGCATAGTCTTTTTTACAACTATCATATCCACTACCTTGTTGTTTCTTTTTATTACTTTCGATTTCTTTTTGCGCTTCCTGTGCCTGTGTTGTACACATTGAATGATTCGCTGGATTGTTATTTAAACACTGTTGATATGCGTTCTGCTTTTCTGTACTCGTCCCAGGAGCAGGTGTAGTAGTTGGAGTCGTCGGTGCTCCTGCCCAAACAGCAAGTACATTCACCGGAGATACACACATACAAATAACAGCTAGCACGATAATATTTCTCATATATTTTTTTAAATTCATACTATTTCACCATCTTTACATAACATAAGTATACCATATTCATTTTTTCTTTCCAAGTTTTATGCACAAAAAAACAAGAATACTCTTGTTTTAACCAATAATTTTACTGATACAATCTACTGCTGTATTGTCTCCACTAGCATCTGCTAATACTCCAAATACTAATTTAACAACTGCAATAATTAAAAATACCATAACTGCTGCTATTACACGTTTAAAGAATAACGTTTGGTTCTTTTTAATTTCATCTTCTTTCCCAGCCATAACAGCTTTTCCTAAATCTAACATCCCCATGACGATTAAGATGATAGGAATTGCAATTTGAATAACTAAAATTACCATATTGATAATACTTACGATAGATCCTGGAATTGTGATACCTCCACAAATTGCATCTGGACTTACTAATGTAAACATATGTTACCTCCCTTGTTACAATAATTATATAAGAATTTCCTAGAAATGTCAATTTTATATATTAAAAATTCCTAGTAGTTTACTCTTTTTTTCTTGCTCTCCTCCAGCTTGACGTGTAAATCCCGCTTTCGTTAAGAAAGAATTCAAAACCTGAATATTTGCTTCTCTCTCATTTAAAGGTGGCATGTTATAAAAAATTTTAATTTTAGATTCATACTCAAAATCTAACACATCTTTTGAACTTAGTAAACTTTGATTTAAAATAACTTTTTTCCCTTTTAATTTTTGCAATACTTTTCCATCAGTCATCATGAGTTTATTCAATTTAATGATAGATGGTTCTATTAGGTAAAACACTTCTGTACAAAGGCTTTCTGCACTTGCACTTCTATTAATATCAATCAATATGACATCCTTATTACTGTACTTTGAAACTTCATTTCCTATTCCCTGAGTATTCGTACTAACCAATCCCTTTTCTCTAAAGAACATAAAGTCTCTCTTATCTACTTCTATCGCAACAACAGAATAATTTTTTTCTAATTGTTTTTTCATCATATAAATCAAAGTTGTCGCACCAGAATCATCCGTCACGTTTTTAACGCCAATAATACGCCCATGTTCCGGTTGCATCAACCCAGTTTGATTTACTGAAGCCCCGGCTTGCCCTTGAACGATAGGAGTTACAACATCCAACTGCTGGTATTGTGCTACATCTCGATAAGAATTTGGATTGTTATAGAGATACATAATACCCTCTGCGTTTTTTGTAAAATTATAAATTCCCATCGATACCAATTTAGAGATATAATCCGGTGATGTACTTTCCGGTGAATCATCTAATAGCAAAATAACTTTATCCATATCTAAAGATATCGATAGTTTTTGTAACGTCTTAACATCTTTATAGTTTTTGATTGCTGTAATATCTAAAATCATTCTTTGGTAAAAGAAATTTTGAAAAGTTGATATAATATCATCTACTTCAAACTCTCCAACCATCTGTTTAATGATATCAATATTAAGCCCTTGTAGTAATGATTGATATCGATTCGCTACAATAACATTCATTGATCCACCATCTCCTTATTTAATCGTGAGCTTCATCATTATAAATTGTTTTGGTATGACCAGTTACAGGTGCCTCAAATCCATCGACAAGTGGGATATCAAAATACATATAAGCTGTTGCTATGTAGTAAGTTCCCCTCGTCTCTTTGACTCTCCAAACACAATAATGATGATTACTAGCTGTATTTAAGGCCTCAACCGTACCATCTACTGTTGGATTCGGACATTTTTGTTGACCATTTCGATTAATACGATATCCCATTTCAGTCAAAGTTTCTTCTATTTCAGCTTTTGCTTCTTCATCAAATCCCTCGTGTTCTTCTATTGCATTAATAATAATATTTTTTACTTTATATGCTTTCGAATAGCTTAGTGATCCGACGAATAGCCCACTAATGATAATCACAAATACGACAACAACATTGACAATCGCCGTATTACCTACCGCTTGATTCATCTCATCACCTCGTTATTACTTTTGAAATTGATATATTTGATCAGTTTTAGAATAAATTGGCAATTTTACTTTTCCTGCAACCGGCAAATCAAAATCAATATATGTTAAAACTCCGTAATTGTAAAATTTGTCATTGATTTTAAATTCATACACACAGTACTGATATTTACCTGTGAAATTCGTCATGGCTCTAACACCGTCTCTTGTTGGGCAATCAACAGCACCCTCACGACGGTATCCTATAATAGCCAAAGTGCGATCGATTTCTTCATACGCAGGGCCATTGTATCCTTCGTATTTCTCGATCGCATTGATAATTCTACTATTGACTCTAAATGCCTTATTATAACTAATGGTACCAACCAAAAATACCACCATTAACACGAGGAAAAGAATGATGATATTGTACATAAATACATTTCCTAAACCTTCTCTCATAATTCTATTCCTCCATTATTATTTTTACTATTGGTTAGCGATCGCACCACACTCTTCTGGTGTTCCACCCGCATTAAGACATTCAGCTTTTTCTTGTTGACTTGTAATTAAGTGATTAATCATTGGGTAAGCGATTGCTGCAATAATACCAATCAAAATGATTGTAATAACTGTCATGTTTGCCTCTCCAGCTGCTTCTTTCATTCTTTCTCACCACCTTACACTTCTACCATTATTAGTATAACATATATTTTTTATTTTATAAACACTATATTTTATAAATTCATCATCATTGTCATTGAGAATAACATAAGTAATAAAATTCCTCCACCTGTTGTCATCAACATCATCATTGTTTTATTTTCCATTTTCTCAAGACGTTCTTTATATTTTTGCTCACGTGCTTTATTTTGAAGTTGTGATACACTTCTCGCAAACATCATAAGTTGCTCTTGCTTATTCTCCTGTGATCCTAATCCTAAACGATATAATAAACGCATCATACGCATAGAATCACGTACTGGATATTCTTTTGCGAAATCCATATATGGATCTACACTAGAATCTCCCGCTTCAATTTTAGCAATCATTTCTCTTAATCCAGATCGAAAAATTTCCGGCGCTGTTTCAACAGAACGATTTAGCGCTACTGGAACTGTATAGTGTTGAACTAAGATTTCCAAACTCTTCAAATAATATGGTAACATTTGGTTAATTCTATGCAAATTAGCTTTATAATACCCTTTTAAATTTTGATAAGGCAATTTAAATACTACAAATCCAACGATAACGGAAAATAACACATTTAAGAAATTTGCCTGTGACATCAAAATGAAAAGCATGGCTGCCGTTGCGATGAGTCCATTGCGCACGCGCATTCCAAACATTTTTTCGACATCGATACTGTCTCCATACTTTAATCTTAGGAGAAATATATAGTCTTCTTCCATTAAAATTCGAAAATACGGTTCCGTATCTCCAATAAATTTATGCATGTCAATATGATGGTTATAAGATAATACAAATATAATAATTACTGCGATTAAAATAAATTCCATTACTCAGCCCCCACATTCTCATTATAATATTTTTCACCATTTAATAGGAATGCTGTATTGACGATAATAATCAAATGTAATAATAATTGTACTAACATATTATCTAACATTTGAATATAGGTATCTACTCCTAGCAAAAACTGTACTAACATAACCATCAAATATAGAATAATTCCAAATTGTAAAAACTTTTTGTGGAACTGCGCACGGTCCATTCTATCGCTATATACGTTTTCAACAAGCATATCGATATCAAGAGACATATTTTCTAATGCATCACTAGAGTCTTTCGCACCTTCATTGGTGATTTGTAAAAATAGTTGGTGCATGTTCTTTACGATATAGTAATCATATCTAGAATTCATATATTCAATAGACTGTTCAACCGTACCATTCTCGTACGCCATATCTATCATCATTTTTACATCAGACTTTACAGGGTCTTCTAATACTCCTGATTCATACACTCCCTCTAACGCTTTAACAAACGATTGAGTGGTTGCAAATTCCATGATTGTATTTGTCGTATAAACTTGAATTTGCTCGAAGACAAACTCACTATACAATCTTTTACATCTCAAATAAGTCAGATAAGGAATCACTAGGACTGACAAACATGAATATATAATGGAAATAATCAGATTGTAAAAATATAGGTAAGAAATAACTGCTGCAGATGCGGCAAATACAACGATTTGAATGACATATTGTCTCGTCGAATATTCTTGTCCTAAATCTTTTACTTTTTGTCGTACTTCCCGAAATGAGTATGGTGCGTATTTTTCATAAATGACACCTGCTTGTTTCGAAATATATTTATATACGTTCTGCCCAGAATTTTTTCGATATGAATAAACGAAAATAAGGATTGCAGCAACAACTACAAATATAATAAACGTCATAATGATTCCCTCCTTATTCTACTGGTTTTACATTTGCAAACGGATTAAATGCTCCCGCTTGAGAAGTAGCACTTGCATTCTGCTGAGTACCTGTCTGCCCTACCGGCATAGCTGGCGTTTGATTTTGCACCGCAGATTGACCTGCTTGAGATACTTGTTGTGCTTGTTCTTGCGGAGTAGAAGTTACAGTAGAGGTTGTGGTATTCTCCACATCTTTCTCTGTATTATCTTCTTTTTCATTTAAGTCTGTTCGAATAATATCTTTTGGCAATTCTACGCCTTGCCCCTCTAAATATTCAAGTAAATATTTACTAGGATTTTGTCTTACGACATGACCGTCGTTTAATTTTTTATAAATCACATTATATTTTGCTTCGTTATTCTCTGTTACGTAAAATTCAACAACAGAAGCGATCTCACGATGAAATCTCTTCGTTACTCTATCTTGATATCCACGAATATAAACACCTAATTGAACATAACGATAAATAGATTTCAAAAACTGGTCAATATCTTGATTTGTTTCCAACAAACTGTACATACGGTTCGGAATAGACTCTGCTTTATCCGCATGGATCGTCGATAAAATATAGTGACCTGATGAAATCGAGTTACGTACAGCCATAACTGCTTCCGCACTACGAACCTCAGATAACAAAATCCACTTTGGGTTCTGTCTCATACAAGTTACTAATACATCTGAATAAGAAGCAATATTATTTGTTTTCATTGCTACGATATCTCGATGTGGAAAAATTCGATCCAAGTGCAATTCCAAAGTATCCTCAATTGTAATAACTTTCTCATTTTCTTTGATATGAGAAGCCAGATATTTGACAAACTCTGTTTTACCAGAACCAGTTTCTCCACATACAATTATGTTGCAATGTCCTTCAATTGCCTTCATTAAGAAGTCATGAACATCAAGTGTAATATAATTTTCTGCTAATATTTTTTCTTTTTCCAAACGAATTTTCGCTGGTGTTTTACGCATTACGCAGGCGATTCCGTTTCTCGCAATAGAATCGTGTACGAAATTCAAACGCAATTCTGCACTCTCCGCATCCAAGAAAGGGTGAGCCATGTTAAAGGTCTTACCCATAACGTTGGAACATTGGAAAGCTAGTTTTTCCATAAACGCATCATTGACCACATCATTTTCTACGCGGAAAATACCACGCGATAGTGTCTTCAACCATAATTGACCTCCATTACTATAAGAAATATCGGTTACATCATCATTTTCCAATAATTCTTTTAGTGGTCCAAAGTCAATCTGGGCAAACATTGCATCATTAAACATATTATGCACCTGCTTGTTCTTGGGTATTTGTATTATTTCCTGAATTGTTATTCGTGTTTGTATTTGTATCTGTTGATTGATCAATTACTACTGTATTTGCGTTAATGAAGTCTTTTAAGTATTGTGTACTAACTTGTGTTTCTCCACTTTCGTCAACTTCTTGTCCGTGTGGTACTGGGAATAATTCTACATCAAAATCATCCATGTAACTTGCTTTACGTAACAAGATATTGATTTCTGGATCTACTCCAAAAATTAACATTGATGGTGTACGTGCTTCTTCTGTATTTTCAAATACGTGACGTCCATCTTTATCCTTAACTGCTAATACTTTAATGTTTTCAACTAATTTACCTACCATGATTTGTCCGGTATCTGTTGTTGCTTTCATATAAATATCAATCTTATTGCCAGGAAAAATTGAGTTTCCGTATGTAGAATCCATCGTAACTGGGAAGTTATATACAACTTCATTTTTACCTACTTGTGTAAATGCTGAATCTGGTAATTCTTCCTCTGTTACTAACGTATCTTGATAGAACATACTACCTTGTGGAATTACAGTATTATAGTTACTATATTTTCCAATAACTTGTGATGCTACACGGATTACGTTGTCACTTAACACAACAGGTGCAACATCTACATATTCAATCATATCTTTTGTAATTTTCGTTCTTGGTTGAATCGTATCGACAGCTACTGGAATATTACGTACTGGTGTAACTGCATTATTAATCTGCATGTTATATCCCCAATATAAAATTCCGATAACTGCTACAACCCCGATAATTGTTACAGTATTTTTATTTTTCAAAAATCTTTGAAATGTTACTATTATATTATTCATTTTTATTCTCCTATTCTAATATGGCGTTTCTAATATCGCATCTAATTTATTCGTTACATCAAAGTCGATTGTCTCTCCTGTAAAATTAGCTGTATTGGAGCTTGATACCTTGATACTAACTTTTGGCGGCATTTCATTCACATCGTAAATCTGAATTTTATATGTATGCCCTAAATTTACGTTTTGTGCAAAGCGTCTTAAAAAATTTTCTACGAATTTCTCACGATCGATCCGAATCGCACCATATGCACGATATGATGCAAAATCAAACGCATCGTACATCGCCGCTTCTGTTGTTTCCTTCAGCAAATTGAAGTTTTGTTCATCTGCGTTTGTAATGTTCTGAAAGAAGTTTACAAAAAATATTGAAATGACACCTAGTACAATAATAAATATTCCCCAAAACGATTTACTCACTCTCTCACCACCTTATTATCAACATCAAGGTCACAAATCTGCTCAAGATCATTCGGTGTTATCACAAATGTTCC
>ENA-ORSK01001907-ORSK01001907.1-human-gut-metagenome-genome-assembly--contig:-NODE-1907-length-14942-cov-2.814939_pt1 | contig 14942 bp, 3 predicted proteins | sample MGYA00242192_ERZ509159 | MGnify/ENA primary metagenome ERZ509159 (study PRJEB26280, sample SAMEA2338663) | human gut metagenome | biome: human gut; feature: human-associated habitat; material: faeces...
CATCGCTGTTGTTGTCCGTTATAACCACATATTCATCTTCAAACTGCCAGTCGCCATCAATACATGAAGCAAAGAGTGTATTGCCGTCATAGAGAGCAGATATTGTATAGCCTCCTCTTGTAAAGGTGACACCGTCAAATATAGTTGAAATGTCCTCATCATAGGAAACGGTAAACTCGTTGATTGAAGCGGTCACGTGCGTGTAATTTCTAATTGAAATTGTATATGATTTTGCTTTGACTGTGATGGTAAGCTCGATATTTCCATGAACACCCGTCACTGTCACATCGTCTCCGATGAATGAAAGGGTTGCCGGGTCAGAGCCTTCGATGTGGCCGTCATACGTGATCATAGTATTCTTGCTGTCGACCATATATCCAGTCATAAGGCTTAATATAAGATCCTTGCTGTCGCCATAGACAACATTTGTTACAGTTGCCACATTGTCACTTATGGTAATTTGAGTGCCATCAACAGTAAGTGAACCTATTTTATCTGTCGATCCTGCAAAGTTTATTGTGATTGTATAATGATCATGTGCCCACTGAGCTTCAAGTGTAAGCTCATAAGGGCTTTCTGAGTCAGGCTTGGCAAGGGTGAACCTGTTTCCATTTGCAAAGGTCACTGCTGGATTTGCCTCAAGCGCCCAGTAGTATCCCTGCCCAGATGCTTCAAGCTCTGGCATGTTTGAGATAATACTGCCATATATCCATTCTCTTGTGGCACTATCTCCACTGTCTCCTAGGCTTGTAAATGTTGGAGTAGGGGTAAAGCCATCGGCATTTGGCAAAGGTTCTCCTTTCAAGAAGGTCACGGTATATTTTTTTCCCTCCCAAGTTGCAGAGATTGCATATTCTTTATCTTGAGTTGGAATTCCGCCATTTGCAGTGATAAAGCTAACTAAAGTGGTGGAAAGTTCTACCGCTGCACTGTTATATTGCCAGTCAGTTTGATGATATGTACCAGCAGTTGCGCTATATACTCCAATTCCACTCTTAAAAGTGAGAGGCGCGCTTCCATTTTGCATTTCACTGTAAGTGAAAGAGGTTTTTAATAGAGTATCTGTCACTTGAGTTCCACCGAGTGTCTCTTCAAGTGAAGAAGGATTAAATGTCACTACGATCTCTTCGGTACTAATTGTTATCGTCTTAGACTCGCTAAGCACATCAATAGTAAAGCTGCCAGTTGTCTGTTGTGAACCGTTAACTTGCTCTGTTTGTGTGCCTACAATGCTTGCTCCCACGAACTTATACCAGTCGCTGCTTTTAACATCGATTCTGATTTTATCGTTATAGTGCACATTATATTTATTTGTGTCACCGTCTGGCAATATTGCCTCTTCTTCATCATTTACATATACAGCCACGCTGCCATTTGCAATGTTGATAGTAAGTGTCAATGGGCTTTCTGTCCAGGTGGCAGTAAATGTATAACCGGTTGTAGTATCGCTCTGAGTCAAACCATCTCCGTCAATTCTCTCCCAAATGCTAGAGCCGCTGCTTAGGTTACCATCACTAACTTCGCCAAGATACCACTTGCCAAAGTTGTATGTATTAGACTTGCTCATGATAAGCCGAGGAAGGTCTTTAGCTCGAAGCTCGCTATATGACATTACTCTTGTTAAAGTATTGCCATTTATCGTCCAGTTGCCTTCAACCCAAGAGCTGTCATTTTCATAGTCAATTACCGCATTAAAGCCGGTAGGTTCATTTAAATTGATTGTGATTTTAAACTGCATTTCACTCTCTGTCAGTGTGATTTCACTGTCGCCAGTTATGTGAGTGAGAGTGAAGCTTGCGTTTTTAGTGTTAATTCCACTTGTAGAAAGAGTTACATTTGCGTCTTTTGAAATACCAGTTACAATATACCCTTTATCTGCGGTTACGCTAATGTTTTCAATTGTTGTCCAGTATGAAATATTTGAAAGTGTAGCAGTAGTAAAATCATATTCTTCTTGTGCCAAAGTCAAATGAGAAGGTACTTTAAAAGTAATGGTATATTTTTCAATTTCCCAAACGACCTTCAATGTAAGTCCGCTTGCACCGGCACCTACTGCTGCCTTCAAGAAGGCCTCTTTTTGCTCTTGAGTTAGAGTGGTACTTAAAGTAATGTCGCTTTTAAGGTCGCTTTCCTGATAAGTCCACTGCCAGCCTGTTTGTTTATAGCCTACTCTTGTAGCAAAATTTTCTTCATTTATAATATCTTCAATGAGGCTGTCAATACCTTTAGAAGAGTCGTCGCCACCTGAATAAACTTCAGTGAAGCTGCCTGTGTTTTGAATGATTTGGTCGCCATCCTCGACAAAGTCACAAGTGTCAACTTTTTTTACGAATGTTAAAGTAACGCTGCCTATCTCGCCTTGAACATTGTTTGTTATTGTGTAGTTAGCACTGTCGTCATTGCCATAATTTAAAGTTAATTTGTGGCTGCCAACACTTGCATTATCATAATTTGCACTAGCAATAATAATCTTGTCGCCAGTTAAAATTCCGTTTGCTGTGTAATAGCCGCCCTGCTGATTTGCCTCTTGATTTACAAACTTTGAAAGAACGGTTGCATTACCGTCATATGGCTTGATAATTTGAGTATTTGGCGCGTTGTTTATTGTCAACCCAACCCTATTTACTGTCAACTTGATTGTAAATGTTGTCTCGTAAATTCCGTTTTCACTTTCGCCGCCAAAGGTGAAGTTTGGACTGGTTACTGTAAAGACTACATCCCAAGTTTCTCCTTCATTATTGGCTTTTAAGTATCCGCCAGTTGAATAGCTTGCACTTGTAATATTAAAATCTGTTACGCTTAAGAAATTTTCTGCGATTGTGCCAACATTTTGACCGCTAAAGGTAAATTCTATTAAAGATCTTATTGCCGACAAATTGGTGTCATCTAAAATCTGTCCATAGTTTAAGGTTGCACTCTTTATTGACATTGTTACACTTTCACTTGAAGGAGTGATATCTGCTGTTATGCCGCTCCATGTAAGCTGATAGTTTGCCTCGCTTGCACTGTCAAGATCCATTTTGTCTATAGTTTGTGTTCCTGCTTGTGCGTTTGCTATCGTCACTGTAATACTTACCACATCGCCGCTGACAATTCCCTTGTCTTCGCCGCTTTCAAATGTGAAATTATCTAAAGCGGCAACATTTGTAAATGCAAGAGTTGTCATTTGGTTAAATACATTTGTAAAACTAGTAACTACAATTGGTCTTTGATCAATAACCAAGTTATTGTAAGAACCGCTTACAAGCTCCACTCTACTCCAGCCTGCAGAAGTTGCCGCTTGTGTCAAACTTACTGAAAGTGGATATGTTCCAGCATTTTTGCTGCTTGCACTTATTGCAAAATTGATATAGCCAGCATACACAAGCCCTTCTTCTTTTGGAATAGAAACTTGCTGTCCTTGGCTGTTTGTATAGTAAAGCTTAAATGTTGCAGAGACTGTTTTATCTGCTCCTGCTAGTCCTGTTATGATATAACTATTATCGTCCTCGTTAAAGCTTACATTGAGATTTGATAAAACTTGACCATTGTAAATATAGGTAAGACCTGAGGTCATTTGAAGTTGAAGGCTAACCTCTGGCACTTTGATTTCAAATTTATCTGCAAGAGTTGTGCTTCCAACAAGCTCATAGTTGTTTTTGTCATCACTGTCAACTATGCTTGGAGTTAATAGGTCATATTTGTCTGCGCTCTCTCCGCTCTCTCTAGTAAAGTTAATTAAAACTTTTTCATTGTTGTTGGCAGAAATTGTGATTTCTGTTTGCAGAGGAGTAGGATCAGCTGCGCCAAGCTCTTTAGAAAAACCGATTTGGTCAATATAGTCTTCTGCTAAATTCAAAGTATATTTTGCAACATTGACTGTAAATGAGCTCTTGCTTCCAAGCTCAAAATAATTTTCCATGCCGCTTGCAATAGAGGCTGTTACAGTATAGTCGCCTGCTGCTTTGATAGTGCTGCCCTTGCCAGAAATTGCCACGCTGATACCATAAGTTCCTGCAGAGGCGTTTAAAAGAGTATTCAAAGTTGGTTTCGGATCTATAGCAGTGCCATTCTTTGTGAGACCAACGCTGAAATCTTGCTGAACATTGTTGTTATAAGTGAGCTGATATGCGCTGTCATCAAAAGCCATGACATTTTTGTCTATTTGTAGCACATATTCAATAAGATCTTTTGAAAACCCACTTGCGCCAGAAATTGCGTCGCTATAGCTAAGTGTTATTGTAAGAGTATAGGTTCCGCTAAGCGTTGAAGGAGTTGTATCATTTGCATCTGTTATTATAAATTGACCATTTTGATATGCGAATGTGTTGTCATCGTTTGACAGAACATAGGAGAAAGTTCCTCCTTCAAGATAAAGGTTTTCTGTAATGAAATCAGTTAGTGGAAGCGGCGTTTGTTCTAGTGAAGCATAGAAGGCAATTGTTTTGTTTTCTACTTCGCTTACAACAATATCTGTAACCTTCCAAATAGCTGCAAATGTCGCGCCCACACCACCAGTGCTAGCTGAAAGATAGTAACCATCGCTTATCTCTCCAGCTGTGATTTGGTTTAGCGTTGGGTCTGAAGCCTGACCTGACATTCTTTGATAGCCGCTGAAAGATAGTCCGCTGTATTCATGGCTAGGGTTTGCAATTTCATATCTTTGACCTGCTGAGATGTAGATAATCTCACTGCCTGCGCCGTCAGCATTTTTTCCGCCATTGTAATTCATAGTCACTTTTCGTACATCAGATAGAACTGCAAATACATTTTGAAGTGTTGTTCCATGATTTGTAAATTGATAATTTGTTTTAAAGCTGTTGTTTTGATATTCGCTGCCAAGTGCGCTATCAAAGTCTCCTACCGCCGTGCTTGTAGTCCATGCGCTTAACATTTTAAAACTACCTGCATTTTGCCCTGACAAGGCAACTGTCAAATCAAAGCTTAATGCTTGAAGATTTGATGGATTCGCATAAAATAATATTTGACCAGAGCCATTGTTTGTAAAGCTAAATACTATTGTATTATCTACTTTAAATGTTAAAGATTCTCCATATGTATAGTTGCCGTCAAGCTCTGACACTGTTCCATAGATCTGTTCGCCAGAGATTGCGCCGCTACCAATTATTTGCCTGTCATATGTGATATTTGATATCGATATGGTTGCACTAACGCCATTTGCAGTATTTGCAAGGCTGCTTGCTAGCTTGCCGTTTGTAGCTGTCAAATATCGAACCTCAAAAGCTTTTCTTATAGCAGCTGCCATGTCAATAAGCTCAAAATTGCCGCTTAGTCTATATTCAAAAGAGTCTTGCCAGTTGTCTTCAAAGCCACCTATTGAAATTCCAGATACATTAAAGACAGCCATATCAGTTCCGGTGAACGTACCGTTGTTTTGGCTTCCGATATATGTGATCTTGTCATAAGTATAATTGAAAGTTTTTGTGCCAATTATGAACGAAATAGATTCTGCATCATTTTCTTTGACAATAGTCTGTCCGTCGCTGCCAAAATAATAACTTGAAGCATTGCCAAAATCAATGGTAAATATAGCTTTGACAATTGTCGCTACGCTGTCCAAATTTAATAGGTAACTCGATCCAGAGGCAGAAACATTTCTAAACATCTCGTTCCAATTTGTGATACCATCTATGCTGATGTTGTTGATATTTGTAAGATTGTTGAGTGATACTCCAATAGATATAGACTTGCCTGTGCCAACATTGTAGTCTCCAGAAATTTGGGTCGAACTTAAATTCACAAAACTTGATAATGCGATCTCTTGAGCTTTGTCGCTATTTATTGCTCCATTCCATGAGTAATAAAGTCTGAATGTTCCAAATGTGTTGTCGCTTGAGTAGCCATTTTTTGTCATAGCTGCGACAAACTCGCTTGAATTTGTAAATACTGACACGATATTATTGTCAGAGTTTAATACAACCGTGTTTCTGTTTATAGCAAAGTCAGACGCCTCTTCTGTCAAATAAGAAGATGTGAAGGTCTTTGTGTTAGAATTATCCATTACATCTTGTACTGTAACAAAGAAAGTAACTTTGTAAGAGCCGGCAAGCAGATTGTTTGCAACAAAGTCTATTAGGTCAAGCAAATTTTTACTTGAGAGTGTGATTGCTGATGATGAACCGTTTTTGTAAAGATTGAAGCCAAAAGCTGTTACTCTTTCGCCATTTGGCAGTATTGTCGTTGTGGACAATCCTTCGCCGCTGTAGCTTGTGCTGTCCTCGCTATATGTAAGTAGGCCGTTTGCGATATTTTTAGCATTCAGAAGATAGAATGTTCTTACGCTTCCAAGATCGCTATCAAAAGCGATGCTTGCTGATGCGGTTGTCACGCTATCATCTACAGTAAAGATTGGAGTAAGTGTGGAGTCAACAGTCAAAGCATAATTTGAAGATTTATTAAAGTTTTCAAATTCACCAGTAGGCTTGTATCCATATCTTGAAATTGTAAGATAGCCCTTTTCAAGTGCTATTCTAAGCTCGTCTGCAGGGTTTGCATATACAATATAGATAAATGCTCTATCTCCCTCGTCAAAGCTGCCGCTTGAATTGTTGTCTTCATATCCTCCAAGCTCTCGCCCTAAGGACTGATCAACTTGAAGCAAGCTGTCCATGTCAAATACAGTGTCATAATATGATGAATCTTCTATATAAAGCTTGTATCTGACTGGCTCTGTATTTGTGGTGACAGTAATTAGGCTATTATCGTCATTGACAGCATAATAGTAGCTGTCAGCCAAAATATCTTTCATATTGTCAACGCTAAGAGTGATTGATATTTGATTTTGGAATCCTGGCTTGGTATTTGCGCCAGATAAACTTTGAATAATGTTGAAGTTTTCAGCTGTATAGCCATTTCTGTTTGCACTTAGAATGACATCGCCAACTTGCTCGCCATTTCTAGTTATTGTAAAGCTTCCACTTTTCCCTGGATTTGTGCTAGGCGTGAAAGTAATTGTGTCGCCAACTTGAACTGTTCTATTTGCACCGTCAAAGCTTATGTTATAGCTGATTGGACTCCAAACAGCAGTGAGTAGGAGTGATGCTGTTGAATTGTTTGCTAAGGACTCGTCATTATCCTTATAAAAACCTGTCCACTCTTGAGAAGTCCCATCAGCTCCAAAATAACTTGACCAGTTCGTTCCAGTTAAAGTGATCGTTCCGTTTACTATTGCGCCTTTCTGCGCGCCAAAACTCCATGTCTGAAGAACATGTCCAAAGTTATGGAAAGTTTGACTTTCAGTAAAGACAGTATATTCTGTGTTATAAGATATTTTATTGCCGTCAACGATGTTTTCAAGCGCCGAGCCATTAGCCATAACCAGTTCGCCATTCGCACCGGCAGAACCGGCACTATATGTAACCTGTATCTGTCTGTTGCCTACTTTTGCACTTATAGTAAATTCAAAAGTGGCCTCATTGTCGGTCGTATATCGAGCAAAACAGTCATAAGATGTGTACTGACCAAATTGTGAGGCTAAGTCTACTTTTACCTCTCCATTTTGCAAGTACCATCCCAAAAGATAATATTGAGTGTTTAAATTTATAGAAGAAATATCGTCGGAATATATCAACGAGATTACATTTGTGCTACTAACATTATATTTCCCTGTTAATTCTGGGTTTCCATTCACAGAAAACCCTGCATCTGCAACTATTTTATGAGCCTCGTTAACCACTCCGTCAAATGTAAGTCTGATATTTTTAAACGCGAAATTGACATTTACTTGAGGGTGACTTTTGCCAACTACAATATCAAATGTCCATTTGCCGTCAGCATATGAAAGATTTTTGATTTCGCTGATTCCGTCATTTCCCATATTAAAGAATGTTGCAAAGTTTTCTTCTGGAATATAAACTAATTGTTTTCCAAGTTCTGTCAATTCAACTGTCACTGTTAAAGTATCTTCAATTTTAAATGATTTGTTTGATCCTGTTTGACCATCAGAGGTGCTGAAAATCACATCTTCGCCATTTTTGATTGAAAATTTAAATAGATTGTTGACAAAGGAAGGATTTCCTGAATAGGTATAACGGTCTGTTACAGCCCCTGGATTGTCAGCATTTTCATGGAGCGCAAATCCAATTTCTGTATTATTAAATGGATATGTCTTTTTGTAAAGAGTAATTTTAATTGTATATTCTCCATTTCCTTGTCCGTCGTAAGGTGTTTTTAGCCCATCATTTGGAGTAAGTTCATAAGAAAGGCTGTTATAAATACTATTTGTATAATTTTTTAATTCTACGCTTAGTGAGCCTCCCGCAGCCGTCACGCCTACAAAAGATGGATTGTTAATACCAACCTTATCACCATTGATATAAATATTTGCCCCGCCTAAATCAGATTCAGATATTGTGTTTTTATCTTCATCGTAAACTAGAGCGGTGACCCGGGCCATTAAATCGCCTATTGTGATGTTTAACTTAGGCCTTGTTGCATCAGATGATGGGTATCCCGATACACTTAATTGCAAAGTTTGTGTTTTTGTTTGATTTGCTTCTGATGAATTGAGTATTTTTAAATTGTCTGAAGGATTTATATTAAGAATAACTCCATCTGTACTTGATATTGTTATGTTAAAATATAAAGGCATTTTTTGATGTATATCTGCTTTTAAATTGAGATATATTGTTTGTGAGCTGCCAGCAGATAAGCCCTTAACAGTTGTTGCAGCTCCCCAGCTTGTTCCGTCAAGACTTGTCTGATATGTAAGGCTGTAGCTCTTTACACTGTCATTGCCATAATCAGGCACGGTAAAGGTAACAGGCGTTTCAATGTTTGCTCTTTCAATATATATTTTGTATATACCACCTTTGCCAACGATATTCTTTATAGTTACAGTATAGGTCTTTGCAGAATATTCGTTGTCAGTATCTCTCGTATGACTAATATTTGCTTCCAAATAAGAATCGTCAGTCACATTTTGGCCTTGGTTGTTTGTACTGTAATAATAATAATCTGAATGTGTGCCAGAAGCAACCGTTTCCTTGGCGACATCTGATACAGTATAATTTGCGGACAACTGAAATTTTATTGTAACGCTTGTGCCCGATGTGTGAGAATTATACGCATATATATAATTTGATGATTGATCTTTATTTAATGTTGCATTTGCCGTAATTTGAGGGCCTTGCGTAAAACTAATGACCCAGTCGTCATCTTCACGATTATCGTCTGCGCCTTTTTCGAATTGTATTGTAAATTGATTGCCCTCCTTACCTGTCTTTGCCGTCCAAGTAAAGGTGTTGGTGTTGCTGCCTGCGCTAGTTGAATAAACTGGATAGGCTTTGTTATAAACCATACCCATAGAGCTTAAAGTCATTTTGTTGATGGTATTGAGTGTATATCCAACTCGATTTATATATTGTGCATTTAAATTTTCAAAAGCCGTATCGTAAGGAAGATCATATATGCCACTTCTAGTGCCATAACCGTAGGTCAAATAAACAGGTTCTGTATCTTCATTAAAAGAAATTACAGCAACATTTCCATTAGTAATCGAAAGTTTAGTAACTGCTGGAATTGAAGGTCGGCTTCCGGCCAGTAATGGATATACATATTTATTTGCTGTCGTAACATTAGCAATGCCCACTATACTATTTCTTAGCCTTGGAATATGTGTCGTATAGAGAGGATTTTTTATTGATGATATTCCCTCGGTATTTGTCGCACTAAGCACAACTCGTGCCTTTTGGCTTTCTCGCCACAGAGTTTGTGATTTTGGGTCAGCAAGATAAAAACTGCCAGTGCTAAGTCTGTAAATAGCCACTCTTCCAGATGGATTCCATGTTGATGTTCTAGTGTTAATTGTTAAATATCCAGTCGTGGTTCCAATCGTATCATCATATTTGAAGTCGCTGTTATATCCTCTGAAATATTTAGAGCTTGTAGCAGTGCCTACACTAGGATATGATGAATCTGACAAATCATAGACATTTATAAGTTCGCCATTTATGATATTTCCAACTAGAGTTCCTACATTTTTATATTTTTCATCAATCATATAAGAGAAATCTCCCTCTATAGCAAGGTCAGAGATTGTTCCTCCCGAAACTGTTCCAAAAAGTCCTATTCCGCTGGACGCACTTTGGTCTACAGTCAAGTTATTGATATGTACATTGCTTATTGTATGATCTCCGCCAAAGAAATTCCCGCTAAAAGGATGAGACGCGGTACCAATAGGGGTCCAGCTGCTTGCACCAAGATCAATGTTGTTTTTTAAATAATAGTTTGCAGATGCATACCCTGTCTCGCCGTTGTTTACCTTTGCAGCGACAGAAGCAAGGTCAGCCGCGCTCTCTATCACATAAACATCTAAACCATTATAAATTTTGTCGTCTAGACTGTCTGTTGACAAGGCAGAAACATCACTATTTGCTGACGCTTCATCATCCGTTGCTGTTGTCAGCTCTGTTTGACTTGTCTCTTTGCTTAATTTATTCACAAAAGATGGCACCATGGTAAAAATGCCAGCTATCAAGAGCATAAATGTTAAACTTAAAAATCCCTTTACGAAACTTTTCATATGAACTCCTTTGAAAATAGAAATGTCACGGCTAAAATCTGCGGGCTGTATACTTATAAATAATATAATACATTATTTAAATAAAATCAAATTTTTTCTGCTTTTTTACAAAATTCGCCCATATTTTTTGCTCTTTCAAAAAGTAGTTTGTACATTTTGTAAAATATTAAATAAAAATGTAAAAATTAGCTGATAAATTTTGTATTTTCTTTGCTTGACAATATTTTTCGGAAAAGATATAATCAAAAAAACATGACTTTTAAGGGGTTTCTTATGAAAGATATAATTTTAACAGGCGACAGGCCAACTGGAAATTTACATCTTGGGCACTATGTTGGCTCTATTGCAAACCGTCTAAGGTTTCAAAATGAATGCGATTATGATAAATTTTATATCATGATTGCCGATACTCAAGCACTTACTGATAATGCAGATCGCGTTGACAAGGTGAAAAACAATATAATTCAAGTTACAATTGACTATTTGTCTGCAGGAATTGATCCAAATAAGGTCAACATTTTCATTCAATCACAAGTTCCTCAGCTATTTGAAATGACCTCATATTTTTTAAATCTTGTCACTCTTGCAAGGTTGCAGCGAAATCCAACAATAAAGGAAGAGTTAAAGGTGCGAGGATTTAATCATTCAATCCCTGTCGGTTTTATGACCTATCCAATCTCTCAAGCAGCGGACATATTGGCATTTCAAACAACTCTCGTGCCTGTTGGAGAAGATCAGTTGCCTATGTTAGAGCAGACACGCGAAATTATCAATACTTTTAACAATGTTTATCAGCCTAAAACTCCTGTATTTGCAACGCCAAAAGCCGTTTTGCCATCAATGAAAATTTGCGAAAGATTGCCTGGCTTAGATGGAAAGATCAAGATGTCAAAATCGGCTGGAAACGCGATAAATCTTTGTGACAGCGCTCAAGTTGTTAAGCAAAAAATTATGTCGGCTTACACCGATCCTGACCATATCAAGATCACAGATCCTGGCAAAATTGAAGGAAACATTGTATTTGCATATCTCGACGCTTTTTGTACCGATGAGGATTTTAAAGAATTCCTTCCTGACTATAAGAATCTTGACGAGTTAAAAGCCCACTATAGAAAAGGCGGCTTAGGAGATGTAAAAGTAAAACTATTTTTAAATAGCGTCTTAGACAAGCTGCTTACGCCTATAAGAGAAAGACGCGCAATGCTTGAAAAAGATCTTGATTCTATCTATCAAATGCTATTCGAAAATTCAAAAAAGGCTTCTTTCGAAGCAGAAAAAACATTAACTGCCATGAAAGATGCTATGGGACTTGATTATACAAAATTGTTAAAAAATCGCTAAAATTTTTGATTTTTTAGCGATTTTTCTTTGTTTTTTTTGCAAAATTTCCAAACTTTTTAGAAAAATTTGTCGAATTTTTTGACAAATTTTTTATATTTTATTACACTACTGTTCGGAGAAAAGTATTATGAAAAAACTCGTTTTATTTATCAGTTGCTTTGCTTTTATTTTTACTTTAGGTTTTACTTTGTTTGCTTGCCTTCCCTCTTCAGATCCAAATGCCGGATACGAAAATGATGAAGAAATCGATATTGAAACGCCCTCTTCTCCGCAGCAGCCAGAAGAACCAGAAAATCCGTTGCCAACAGAATATGGTATCAGTTATTCTACTTCAAATGATTACATTATATCGCTAAGCAAAACATCTGCCCAAAGCAATGAAATAATAAATTTGCGAGTTGAAGTGCTATCAACTTCCAATGAAATCGAATTTGTAAAGGCAAATGATGAATATTGCAGGGCGGTTCAAGACGATTATTATAACTATTCCTTTACAATGCCAAATGAAAATGTGCAAATTGTTGTTTCTTTGAAAGAAAAAGAACCTGTTGTCCTAGATGATATTTTGACTTGGACAGGCTCTCCTCCAACTAAGCTAACGGCAACGAGCGATGTTCAATATCAGCTTTATCAGTTTACATTTTTAGAGCCACTTTCAATAACTTCAATATCTAAACAAATTAAAATTTATTCCTCAAATGCCGAATATCTGCCATCTTCAGCAATTGTGGACATTTCTTTAATCTCTTCAGCTGATGGAATGAAATTTATCGGGGGAAGCTTTAAAATCGACTTGTCACAGATTTCTGCTGGCAAAACCAAGCTTTATTTGAATGTAACTAGCCAAGACCCTTACTCCGATTGCACAATTACTATTGATATTGAAATTGAGCCCTACAGCGATCTCCCTTCCTTGCAAGGCAATAAAATATTGTTTGATTTTTCTTCTATTGATGCCAACCTTATCATGATAGATATAATGAATCTAGAAACTGGAGATTTCAACAGCTATGAAACAACAGAAGATTTCTATTCAGTAGATATTGATTGTCAAGCGAATACCACTCTAATCATTGATGTTTACTATATCTCACAAGATGGTGAAATCGTTGGAATTGAACTTCCAAATATGGAAACTCCTTATGCCATTTTAGACAGTGGAATTCTTGTATTCTTAGAAGAAAACATCTCAATTAGTATAGTTTGCTAAAATCTAAGAAAGTCCAAACGGGCTTTTTTATTGTATAAGAAAACATCGAGAAAATCCTGAAATTCATCGCATTATGTTTTTAATTAAAAATTCCGCCTATGATAATATCTTTAGTTCGCAGGTATGTTTCCTTTAATAAAATATTCTATGATATAAATTATGTGATGTTAAAATTTTACTGTCATAAAATTTTATTAAATTCTATCGAATTTGCGCGCTCCGCTCGCCATCACTTGTATGTATGACCATCAGCCTCACTCTTGTAAGCAAGTTCGGCTTTCGATAATTTAAATAAAATAACTTCTATCTGTGACAACTTCTCTTAATTGCACAACTTAACCGTCATAATAAGTTTTAAGCATTAAAACACAATTAAGCAACAAAGTCAAAAGCTCGCCAGCACTTCTAAATAAAGTTTTGAATCTGTAAAACATTTAAAAAACAATATAAGGAATACAAATTATAAGAAAAAAGAAAAGAAAAGGAGAAGATGAATTATGACAGAGAAGAAAGTAACAAAAATGGAAGTATTAAAGGTAGTAAAGGCTTTTATGGAAGAGAACGCTGATCAGATTGAACTGACTGATAAGGTAAAAGTAGAAGATGTAATTGCATATTGCGATACTACTATTACACAGCTGGAAACCAAGAGAGAAAAAGCTGTAGCAAAAGCAGCAGAAAAGAAAGCTACTGGAGACGTACTGAAAGGCAAGATTCTTGCGGTAATGAACTCTATGGAGCCGGATCGTTTCGCAACTGCGGACGAGATCCTTGAGGCAGTTAATGATGAAGACGCTACTAAGTCTAAGATTGTAGCTAGACTGAGCCAGTTAGTTAAGGAAGGCATTGTAGTAAAAGAGCTGGTTAAGCTTGATGAAGGAAAGAGAATGAGCTATAAGTTAGCCTAAGAAAAGAAAAAAGCTCTCTAGTATTAGAGAGCTTTTTCTTTATAAAAAGATGAAAAATTTGATTTTTCATCTTTTTTTTGTTATAATATAATTATAAAAAAGAATAGGAGGTTCTAAATAAATGAAATACGCTCTTAGATTTTTTCAAGAGAGTCAAATAAAGGAAGCTGTTGATGAACTTATTATTAAATATACTCATAAAACAGTAAAACTTATAGATTTTGTTTCTAATCAACCAGATAATAAAAGAATTGTTATTGATGTATGTTCTTGTACCAAAACTGATTTGGAAGATAGTTTAAATATTTTTATTGCCGCAAAAGAAAAACATAAAAATATCGCAATTTTATTATCTCAATATCAAAAAGATATTCTTATTACTTTAGAAGAGCATATGATTAGTTTTTTCTTTCAAGAGGGAGTGGATACATGGGACAAATTAACTTTTCAAATGGGATGTGGAGTAAGTGACGTTTATATCACTAATGAATTTGCTTTTAATATAAAACTTATATCTCAAATTTGTCATGATAAAAATATTAAAGTAAGAATTTTCCCAAATGTAGCACAAACATCTTCAAAAATGAAAGGAAATTTAAACTCTTTTAAATTCTTCTTTGTTAGACCTGAAGATATTGATCTCTATGAAGATTTTGTAGATATATGCGAGTTTTTCGGTCCAATAGCAAAACAAGATATTTTATATAAGATATATAAAGATAAAACATGGAAAGATCAATTATCCTATCTAATTTTAGGAATGGATAAAGAGATTGATGGTAATACTATTCCACCAGGATGGGCAGAAAGAAGATTAACCTGTAATAAAAAGTGTTCTTACACTGGACATTGTAAAATTTGTGAATATGTTTTAAATTTAGGTGCGGCAATGCAAGAAAATGGATATAAATTTGAAGATAAGGAAATTCATAAAATAGATTCTTCAAAAGCATTGTCTATA
>ENA-ORSK01001910-ORSK01001910.1-human-gut-metagenome-genome-assembly--contig:-NODE-1910-length-14924-cov-2.967449_pt1 | contig 14924 bp, 12 predicted proteins | sample MGYA00242192_ERZ509159 | MGnify/ENA primary metagenome ERZ509159 (study PRJEB26280, sample SAMEA2338663) | human gut metagenome | biome: human gut; feature: human-associated habitat; material: faeces...
GATATTCACCATCGGGACTTCTACATTCAGATAGTTTATTTTACCAGCGTCTATCTTAAAATTCTTTTCAGCATAAAAGGCTGCTCCACCAGTTTCTGTATCTACCCAATTGGGCATGTCTTTATACGCTAGGTTATAGGTTTTCAGCAGATAGCTTCCGGCAGGCAAATCCAGCTTAGCAGGCACTTTTCCCGGTTCATATTGTTGCCCGCTCATTAATTGACCGTTTTGCCAAATCTCCACATATAGATCATTCTGAACTGCCCGAGTAGAAACAGTATTGACATTTTCTGTTTGAACAGAAAGATTTTCCAATATTAAAGTTCCTTTGCCTTCTGAAATATCAAAGGCTTCATCCTTTTGGCAACTTGCCAAAAGGATGAGAGTTAATAGAATATAAACGATATGTTTCATTCTTCTTTATCTTTATTTGTCATAAACAAGGGAAATATCATCAATATAAAGCTCGCTACCATAATGTTCATCAGCTCCATTCCCCCTAACTTTAGCTTTTACAACATTAGTATGTTTAGATCCAGATTTCAATGTTAAAGTCAACTTAGTAGCAACTACATTCTCTACCATATAATTAATTGGTATTTCATATAATTGATATTCAGTCTTACTAACAACATTTGTAGCCTCATATAAAATAACATCTTGATCTTCATTTTCTATTTTTAGTTCTATTACCCCTACATCATCTCCTTCTGGAATATAACGATAATAAAATTTCACTTTTGTTGGACGTACTTGAAAATCTCCAGAATAAGACAGTATCCCTATTGTATGAGTTCCCGTAATAGAACCATTCATACCTAGAAATGAACCTACATTTGTATTTGCTACACCATGCCCTATAGTTCTAATCAAAGCAGCATAATTACCATTATACTTATTTTCAGAACGCTTAACAGCAGATGCAGAGCAAAAGGATTCTCCTCTATAATTTGTGGTTTCCAGATTATTAGTAATCCATTGAAGACTTAAATCTTGAGAAAACGGGAACCACAAATTTTTATGATCACTCTGATCTTCCTCATGCCACTCCTCCATCCCAGAATTCGGCAACTGCACCGGATTCTCTAGCTCCACATCAATAGCATCCGTCATAACCACATCACGATAAACCGCTCTCACTTGATATGATCTATTTTGGGGATGTTCATTGAATAACACTTTCATATCTTGAATGTCTTTCCAAGTATCATCACCTCCGGACTTTTCTTTATACTGATATTTCAACTTAGACTTGATAACCTCCGGATCTCCTGTAGTAACGGTCAGTTCATCAATCGTAAACTCTTTCGTCCAGATATTTCCGGGTTGAACAGATACTGCCATTTCCGGCTTATTACACCTCAACGTATAAACCCGGCTTGGGTTTTCTTGCCCTTTAATCTCCTCACTACTCCAGCGATTATTCGCTCTCACATCTACTTCAATCTTATTTTCTACTGTCGTACCCGCATCTGTTCGCAACTTAGCGACAATGGAAGTCAAATCTAAAGAGGCTTTATCTACACCAATCTCAGGCAATACAATGCCTAACACATTTTCCATTTCCGCTTTATCTGCCGGAACAGATAAAAGATAGTCCTTATCATTCAAGCTTGAAAATTGCGGATCACCAAAAGTAAATTTCAGCTTCAAGTCTTGCAGTGCTGAAGCCGTATTTAAATTCAATATTGCCGTTTTAGTCTCTGTCTCAGCAAAGGAAAGTATATTATTCTCAAATCCTTCCGCCTCAACTTTCGGCTTAGGCAACCAATCCATCGGGATATCGCTCGTTATTGTCTCCTTTTTAATTTCAACTTTAGCGACATCCAACAATAAATCATCCGATAACTTCAATGTCAGTTTAACATGATGTCCGGCTTTCAATACCGAAGGCAAATCCTTATGTTTTAACTCCTCGGAAAAATCCTTACCGCTCACCTTTGTTCCCTCAAAATAAAAGGCAACCTGTTTCTCTGCTTGAAAATAGGCACTTTTCTTACTATCAGAAGTCAATTTACAAGAGGACTTCCCAACAACTACTTTCACCCAATAAGAAGAGAAGATTTTCTTCAACTCCGTATCAGTGGGGAAAGAGGCAGAAGCCAACGCATTGGCCACCTTGCAACTCAAGGTAATTTTCTTCTGCTCGCCCTCCTTAATCACCACATTAGTAGTGTCGCCTAAATAATAGGGCGCATCCAACGCTAAAACCGGATTATCTCCATAGGAAGCAGATATCGTATAAGTACCGGCCGAAGCAGGTATCGTCTGGCTGGTATAATTACCATCAAACAACGGAGAGGAATCCCCGTTCGCTTAAACTGATCCGCTAGTGGCTTTCCCAATTCCGCTGGCGTACTTTTCGTCTCAATGGCAACACCCATATCCTGCAAGGATACCTGAAAGCCGGCGGTTTTATCCATTATTTCTTCCTCCTGACAGGCCACCATGAGAAATAATGAGAATATACAACAACAAAATTTATCAATCTGCTTCATCATATTATTTAGTCGTATATAAGTTCGAAATCATCTACATACAATATGCTACCGTCACCTCCGGTAAAATAATCGCCATATTTACTGGCACTTGCCACTACGATAAGATACATATCATTGGGCTTCTCCAGCGTCTTATATTCCAAATCGATCGTAAATTCTTTCCATGTTCCATTCGTTGAGACACACTCTTTGAGAGGAAGCTCACCATAAGCTATAATATTATTATCCGTCTTAAATTGGATAAACGTCTCAGCCTTGGTATTATCCACCGTATAAGACTCTTTAGCCAATGCGATATAAATCGAGCAAACATCCATATCTCCTTTTGAAAGCGTCCCCGCAGGCTGATTATCTCCTATATGAGTTACCGCAACCGGAGCGTATTGGAAAAAGCCATGCAATGCGAACGGGCGCGAAGCGAACGACCTTCCGAATTTGATCTTCGCACCATTCATTCCAACCAAACTGCCAAAAGATCCGGTATACAGGCTCGCAGCGGCAAATTTCACCTTAAACTGCGATTTCAACTCGGCAGATTTTCCACCCGGCGTATGCACAACCGTTGAATTTCCTTGAGTCGGGTTGATATTGACCACAGCCCCCAATCCAGTTGTCGTACCCGGATTGCTCGTATCCCAAAATGAATGACCCGCCTCACCGGCATACCATGTTTTCCCATCTTGATGCCACAGATCGAAATTACCATTATATAATGGTGTGGCAGTCTCTGTCGTGAAGGTAGACTCGCCCAACACGCTTCCCGAGGCATCCACCAGTCGGCATTGATAAGCCGTGGCGGGCTGCAATCCCTCGATCTTCGCAGAGACCTTCGAACCGTCTGCCTTCGCAGAGACCTTGTTCCAAGAAGTCTCTCCCTGTTTCACATACTCAAACGAACAATTAGCCTCCGTTGCTTTCCCCTCCACAAACGCATACTTGCTCCAGGCATTCACGGAAAGGTCTCCGGCTGAAGGCTGCGAGCCTCCCTCCTCATCGGTCAGACGGACATATACCGTCCATATTGTCCCCTTATTGGGCTCGCTCCAGGGATACTGAACCAAAAACTTCTGTGGAGAGGTGAAATCTTTCACGGTAGTAGGATTTGGCGTCACCTCGCCATAGGCTCCACCCAAAGCCAAAGAGGTTATAGAGATATTCTTCAGGTTCTCTCCTTTCCCTACATAAATAATCACTCGATTATCCAGTTCGTCAATAGAATAGTCTATCATACCCTTGGCCTCGACCTTCCGGTCTATGATTTGCTTCACCTTTACTTGCCATACATAATCTTGATAGGTTTTTATAGTAAAATTGACCGGTTTGGTAAAATCGACCCTCGTATTGGATGACATAGGAATACTATCCAATGAGGCGAATCCGGCAAACGGGAATTTATTAGGATTAGCACAGAGAGCCGAATCAACCAAAACCTGCGCATCCCTTGGATTCACCACCAAACGAGTAAGTTTCAATCTAGAAATATCAACAGAATCATTTACATACAGTAATATGGTCTTTGCCGAAGCATCAATTAATGCCGCATCATCCGAAGAGCCTTCAGCCGGACGCTGTCCCTCCACACGAATGTCCGTGATACCCGCATTGACGATCGGATAGGGTATATCATTCTCTATCGCACAGGAAGCCAGCACGAAGAAAACAAAAAGGCAAAAGCGACAGGTCGCTTTATATATATCGTTGATTATTCGCATATCCAATTACAAATAGAAAGTCATACCTATGTTAATGGAAAAAAGATTGATCTTGAAATTACCGGACGATGTACGGCTCGAACCCTGCTCCACTTGGTTGGTCGTCTGGTCGATCCATTTGAAATCGAAACCCATCACGCCGACCGACACCTCCACGGCGCTCCAATCGGTGATAAAGGCGGCCAGTCCGGGGGCGAAACCAATCTGTAGGTTCTGTACCTTCTGGTAAGTACCATCATAATTAGCCCCCGAGCCTGTGGAATTCTTGCCCGTACCGTAGCCATAGGTCACACGAGCCTCGTTGAAGAGACCGAATATCTTGCTCTTCCCAATCGGGATATAGGTACGCAGGAAACCGGATGTCTCATATTTATGCTCCAGATAATAGAGGTCCTTGAACGAGATGGTAATGTCGCCCAAATTGGCATCCACATTCCCTAGATCCAAATAGTTCCTACGGTAAGCGAAGCGAACACCGGCCGAGATATTATCCCGGAAGAAATAGCCCACGTACGGACTTATCGCAAAATTATAGCCATTCCCTTCCAAATCCTTTATAACAAGAAAGTTCAAGTTGCTCTCGTCATGCTCGGAATACGATACGGCACCTCCGGCCATCCATGTTCCTTTCGGGATGAACACAGCCTCCTGTACCTCTCGGTCGATGCGCTTAATGGCGCGTTTACCGCGTTGTGCATTTACGGTACCGGTCACTATTGCTAATAACAGCAATAAGGTAAATAGTTTTCTACTCATTCAAATAATTCGCTCTATTGTTATTGCCATTTTCTAGTTCTATCCTTTATATTGCCACAAAGATATTTAAAATCTACTTAGCAAGGAAGATATCCTTACTTGCCAAATAGATTTATAGTAAAAACTTATTGTTCCCTACATAGACTTTCAGCCTATGGTTTATTTCCACATTGTAGGCTCGTCATCGTAAATGAGTGAAAAATCATCGAGATACATTATGCTGCCATCGCCTCCGGTGAAATAGTCGCCATACTTGCTGGACGAGCAGACCACAATGATATGGGTCGGTTTCTCCGTCAGATTCTTATATTTCAAGAGGATATTGAACTCCTTCCATTGTCCGTTGGTACTTACGCATTCCGACACAGGCACCTCACCATAGGCGATAATGTTCGCATCATTCTCAAAATCGATCGCAGTTTCTGCCATTTTGGTATTATCTATAGTATATTGCTTTTTAGACATCGCTATATAAATAGAACAAACATCAGGATCTCCTTTTTCAACAACTGCGTCAGCCGGAAGATTATCCCCTACATGAGTTACATTTACCGGAGCGTATTGGAACCAGCCCTTTAATGCTGTTGGACGAGAAGCGAACGGCTGACCAAAATTGATCTTAGCACCATTCATACCAACCAGCCCACCAAAAGATCCGGTATACAGGCTCGCCGCTGCGAATTTCACCTTAAACTGGGATTTCAACTCCGCAGATTTTCCGCCCGATGTATGCACAACCGCTGAACTACCTTGGGTAGGATTGATATTCACTATGGCTCCCAACCCCGTTGTCGTACCCGGGTTACTCGTATCCCAGAATGATTTACCGGATTCCCCAGCATACCATGTCTTTCCATTCTGATACCATAAATCAAAATTAGCATTATATAATGCGATAGCCGCCTCCGTAGTAAACTCTACGATTTCGCTTGCCACCTCTTCCGTATCCTTATAGATAAAACGGTATTGATATTTTGTTGCAGGAGTCAAGCCCGTAATCCTTACCGAATAGGTATCGTTTTCACCTACGGTCAGATACGCAACCGGAGTCCAAGCCTCGTCTGTTGCCAGTTTATATTCCATCGCCAACTTGCTTTGATCCAAGACACCTGCCTTTGAAAGCACCTTCCCCTCCAAGTAAGCAAATGAACTCCAAGCGTTCGCCGCACTTGCCGATAGAGTTGTCTTAGCGGTCAGAGGCACACCTATGGTGAAATTATAGGTCTTGATTGTTCCGTCCAAAGTAATATCAATACTGGTAGAACCATTTGGCGAGTCAGCCACTTTATACATCAAGCGAACATTATCTCGAGCTTTTACCGCACGAACGGTATCTTTCTTAGAATGTAGTGTACCCTTTTGATTCGTTACGCTCGTTGAGATAATCAACGACTTCTCGGGAACTGGGAAATAGGCCTTTGCTGTCTCGTTCTTACCTAACTCAAAGGTAAGGCGGGTTCCAGTTTGGTCTGCCGAATCAGCCACAACAATGGTCGCAGACTTAAAGCTTTTCTTGAACAGCTCGTCAAATTCAACAGTCACCAAGACATTCGCCAATGTACAGATAACTTCGGCCGTCACATCCTTTCCTGCCATAACCTCTACCTCAGCTGATCCCACATAATAGGGCTTATCAAACTCGGCAGCTTTACCATCGAAGCCATTTGAAGAGGCTTTCACCACGTATTTACCCGTAGGCAAGGAAAATCGCTCTCCATCCCACGCCGTATAGTCATCCGTTTCCTTAACAACACCTCCTTGATCATTCAAGATTTGTACCGCCAACTGTTTGGGATTATAAACAACCTCCTCACTTCCCGCTTTGGTGGCTGTGGAATTATTGGTCGTTATATCCATACTTAAATAACCGGTATTTTTCATGGATGTATCATCCTCGGCCTGGCAAGCGACCAAACCTAATACCAACACAAAAAATAAAAGTGTATATATTGTCTTCATATTATTCAGCCACTTTTACACTTAATTTATCTTTTACGACTTTACCATCATTATCTTCCACCGTAATATTAAATACGTGTCCTTCTGGATCTGTTGTAACACCTCCACCAGTACTTGGATCTAGCAACAAACTAAAAAAGGCATGTACCGGAAATTCATAGCTCTTTTCTCCACCAACAGGTAAAGTTACACCCATTGACGTCAACGTCTCTCCTAAAGCTTCATTTCCTATCAATTTAAACTCTTCACCAAATAGATCTTTAACTATTGACGCAAAAAGCTCATTTCCTCCCTTTATCGCGACAGTGATATTTTTCAAGCCGGCAGGAGTTCATATAATAACATTTGCATTTTTTTGTTCATCAGCGGGCAACGTATAAAGAGCTTGCGGTATCGTGATTGTCGGATCATCACCCGTCACCGGTGGTGTCGGAGGTTCAGGATTCTCTTCGCCACTATCACCTTCCACTTCTATATCAATATTCTCATTTGTCTCTTGGTTAAAACCGTTAACCGTGATGGTGATACCGGTTTTATTGAGATCCACTTCTTTTCCGGGAGCCAACGAGATCGCCAAACCATCTCCTCCTACAAAATAGGGGCTGTCGCTTTCTACAAAATCAGCACTTTCCTTCTTCGTTAATGTCTGATTTATAATAACTTCTTCACTCGTTTCCTTCACTATAGCTGTTCCCGACACATAAATCTTATCTGTCTCAGCAGCCATTTTCCAATAAATCGGAGTTGGGTTTGGATTTTCTTGCGTATAAATATCTGAATGACCGCACTTGTCATCCACCGTAATAGACCATTTGCTATAATAGTTTATAAACTCGGAGGTAAAATCCATCGCAATTTTGACATTCTGGATCTTACATTTCACCGTAGCGGTTTTTTCCACACTAGGCATTATCTCTGCTTTTTCTACACCTCCATAATAAGGATCGTACATCTTTTCGGCAAACTCTCCCGGCGAATGCGCCTCTATCTCATAATTTCCTTTCGGCAACTCAATCACACCATTCGCATTTTCTTCTTTAAACTTAGCAAACGACTCATAGTTTTTAGTAAGATCAAAATCCATCGCCTTGATCACGAGCGGAAAATCTTCTTTCTGATCAGTTGCTCCTTTCGTTGCTAAAGAAGCAGAGGAACCTGCGCTCACGTCAAGTGTCAAATAGCCAGTTTCCTTTGGGATCTCTTTCCCGAAAATTTCCTCTTTCATCTCACACGACATCAAGCCGGAAAACAAAACCGTGCTCAACATCCATATATTGATCGCTTTCATATTCTAATCTCTTATTATTACTGTTATATATATTTATACCCAATCCCCCGGAATAACGATATCTACCGGATGATCAACCGTAGTCTCCTCAATTGTAATCGAAATTCCTAAATTGCCATTGTTGACTACTGGTTTCAAAGTAAGTTTCAAAGCATCCGCTGGACTTAACGTATAGGTCTTAACCGTCCCTTCTGCTTTTACATTCTCTTTCTTAGTCAAGCTTACCGTAACCTGGACCTTTTCCTGATTACCTACCTTAAAATACATCGGACCGACTGTCGCCTTTGCCCAAACAAAAGAAGAGGGTTTCTGCGCCTCTGTCTCAATCTTCAAGGAATAGTCGGAGAAATACTCATCCATCTTCGGATCGAACACAACATTAATTCGAGCTGAGCTGGGCTTACATATTACAGGAGCTGTCACCTCCTTTCCCTCCTTCACTTCAAAAGCAGCTTCGCCAGAAAAATACAACACATCGGAAGAAACCGGTTTATCTTCACCCGTAAAGGCTTTCAACACATAGTTACCAACATTCAAAGAATATTTCTCTTCCAAATTCTTATACAAATCATTAATAATAAGATTCTCCTCTTGCCCGGATTTAAACACTTGCACAGTATAATTGTTCACATCCTTATACTCACTCTCATCCACGGCTTTTGTTTGAAAACCGACCTCCGGTGCCAGATCTATTTTCACGAAACCTTTGCCCTTCGGAATATCCAAATTATCCACTTCAGAGCTACAGCTACCCAACATCAAACAACAGCCCAGTAAGCAGGCCATTCCCATAGATGTAAAATTCTTTTTCCTCATATAAATGCTTTTTTCAATTACTTCAATTCGTATAGATCCATTCGATCCCAATTCGGATGCAAAAGAATATATTTCACAAAGATCCTACAAGGTCTATTTGTCTTATTACCTATTCCTTTTTTTAGATTCCACACCTCACCCCTACACATACAGAGCCATTTATAAAGAGTGACCATGTCCTATTTTTACAACCCATTGTTCCTTTTATTAGAAACCGTGCCTAAACAGAATGCGCTCAGACAAGAGCCGCCCCTAGAGAAAGCAAGATTACAAGATAGTCGCTTCGATGGAAGAAAAAAGGATTTGACAAAATGGCAATTTGTAATCTCAACCTCTTGAGTATCGATTATTTCGGGGCAAAGTACTACTTACTTCCAAATTCATAAGAGAAAATTAGCAATTATTTGAATGATAGCCATATATCAAAAAACGACATTTTGTTCTAGCAAAAATAATTCATCGTAATTCATATTATGGGGAGTGAGAGAGGGAAAAAACAGTCTTACAATAGGGTTATAACAGTATAAGAATGCCTATTCACGACTACTTACACCCCTATTCACGACTACTCACGATGCCCAACGGCAGTATAGGCATTGCCCAATGCTGCCTATTGCATACATATTCGCCGTCTAACGTGTACCGAAAACGTTACTTTTTAACATAAAAGGCCACTTATCTTCCTGATTCTTTCGCTATTTTGATAGGTCAAGGAAATACCCCTGTCACAATATACATCCAAATTCAATCAAAACGAAACAGAAAAGATAATTCTAATGGCAACTACTTCCTTCGACAAGAAACCATACCAGTCCAGCCCAAACACCCAAGCGACTCCGAAAAGCCTCCGGAATACCGCAAGTTTCAGACGCTCGTATAATTTTCCTTCCACAAGACACGGCAAATCTTTAAAAATGCCTATTTTTGTCAAACGTTCCCGATAAGTGAATAATTAAACAAACATGGAAAATGACATTCCCAAAATAGACCTGCCTCAAGATTGGGTGATCGGGAAGCTTTCGATCGAAGATATAGGCCTGCTGAATCTGTATGCGAATTACCCATGCCGATTGAAAGCGGGGATTTTCGTGCTATGCCTAGGAGGAGAGATCGAGGCATCCATCAACTTAACGCAACTCAAGGTAGAACCCGGAAGCTTCATCACCATCATGCCCGGATCAATCCTGCAGATCCATAGGGCAGACGGGGACCTACAGATCTATTTCATGGGATTCTCATCTGATTTCCTCAGCCAAGCGAACTCCAGCAAAGCTGTCATAGACATGCACTATATCGTGAAAGACAATCCGGTGTATAAGCTAAAAGAGAAAGCCCAGCCTCTTATGAAAGATTATTTTGAGTTATTACTCAAAACATACGAGTTTTACGCCACGAAAATAAATCGCGGGATTACCAACCATTTGTTTACCGGTATGCTGATGGGGATCAGCAGCATGTATAAAGACCAGACGGAAGACCTGTCAATGCTCTCTAAAGCAGAGCTAATCAGTAAGAATTTCACTCAACTAGTAATGCAAAACTATACCATGCAACGATCCGTTGCATGGTATGCCAAGCGGCTTGGCATCACGCAAGCACACCTAAGTACGATCGTCAAACAAAGTACGGGAAAAACTTGCATAGAGATTATCACCTCGATGGTTATCATGGACGCAAAGGCACAACTAAAATCGACGAACCTTACCATCCACGATATCGCCTATACACTGAATTTCACTAATATGTCCTTCTTCGGAAAGTATTTTAAACGCCATGTAGGTATGAGTCCGCAAGAATACCGCAATTCCTAAACAACCCTAAAAAAGTAAGCTAGCTTACTTTTAAAGCACTTCCGGCCGGGTGTCTTTTCCTGAAATCACTGGTTCTTCTTTAATTTAGCTGAAGAGCTAGTTGAACAGTAAAACTCGTTTACCGAACAAGATTGGTATACAGCACGTTAAGTCATCCACAAAAGACTTCCCAAGTGATTAGTTATTCACTTCCCAAGCCGTAAGCTGACCACTAGGTATAGCCGTCAGTTGTTCACTCGACAAGCCGTCAGTTATTCACTTCAACAGCCATAAATAGCGCGATTTCCAACTAATATAAAGATAGTTTTTTCAGCTTAGTAACTGCACTATTATGGTTAATAGATGTATTCTAAGTGCAATCTCACATCCCCCAATTCTCCCTATCCAAACTCCTATACTGTATCGCCTCCGCCAAATGCCGGACTTCGATATGTTCCGAATTATCCAAGTCGGCTATCGTGCGGGAGACTTTCAGGATACGGTCATAGGCACGGGCGGAGAGGCAGAGACGTTGCATGGCGGTTTTGAGGATGGAGAGGCCGGAAGCGTCGGGAACGGCGTACTGATGGAGTAGCTTGGAGTTCATCTGGGCATTACAATAAATACCCTCATAAGCGGCAAAACGCCTTTCCTGGATCGCACGGGCTTTTATGACCCGCTCACGGATAGCGATACTAGGCTCTGAGGGCTGTTGCTCGGAAATCTTCTCGAAAGGGACAGGGACAATCTCTATCTGGATATCGATACGATCGAGTAATGGGCCGGAAATGCGGTTCATATATTTCTGGACGGCTCCGGGAGAACAGAGACAAGGACGGTCCGGATGGTTGTAGTAGCCGCAGGGACAAGGATTCATGGAGGCCACAAGCATAAAGCCGGCTGGATATTCCACCGTGAAACGGGCACGGGAGATATTGATCACTCGATCTTCCAATGGCTGTCGCATGACTTCCAAGACACTCCTGTTAAATTCCGGCAACTCATCCAAAAAAAGGACACCATTGTGAGCCAAGCTGATCTCTCCCGGCTGCGGGAAAGTGCCCCCTCCTACCATGGCGACATTAGAGATCGTATGATGGGGAGAGCGAAAAGGACGTTGTACCATCAAGGAGGTGCCACCTCCTATCTTACCGGCTACGGAATGGATTTTAGTTGTTTCCAAGGACTCATGCAAGGTAAAAGGGGGCAAGATCGTGGGGAGACGTTTCGCCAACATGGACTTGCCACTTCCGGGAGGACCTACCATGATCAGATTATGTCCGCCGGCGGCGGCCACCTCCATCGCACGCTTCACGTTCTCTTGTCCCCGGACATCGGAGAAATCGCAATCAAACAATTGCTGGCGGTCGTAAAACTCCTTACGGGTATCAATGACCGTAGGCCGCAATGTCGGTTTCCCCTCCATAAACTCCAGCACCTCTTTGATATTCGAAGCTCCATACACTTCCAGATCGTTCACTACCGCAGCCTCACAAGCGTTTTGCTTGGGTAAGATAAAGCCCTTAAAGCCTTCTTCCCTAGCCTTGATAGCGATAGGCAATGCCCCTTTTATCGGTTGGAGGCTCCCGTCCATAGAAAGCTCGCCCATCAATACGAATTTGGATAAGTTGGATGAATCTATCTCCCCTTCCGCCGCCAGAATACCGATCGCCAAAGGCAGATCATAAGAAGACCCTTCCTTACGGATATCTGCGGGGGCCATATTAATAACGATACGATTGCGGGGGAATTTATAACCACATACTTGAAGAGCCGAGATAATGCGTTCATGGCTCTCACGAACGGCCACGTCCGGAAGACCGACTAAAAAGAATTGGATACCTTTGGAACAGTTCACTTCTACGGTAACGACCGTAGCGGAAATCCCCTGCACGGCAGCGGCATAAGATTTTACTAACATAGTTAAGAATTTTGAGTTACTAATTACAAATTAAAACCGGAATCTCCTGTTTCCAATCGCTCAGTCTTCGAACAAGTTCTCCAGTGTTTGCTTGATCTCGATTCCATTCTCTGTTTTCATCAAGATCTTATGATCCTCATCTATCAAGAAACAGCGTGGCAATACGCTTACGTTATACAGATCTATCAACATAGCCGCTTGTCCGGCCGAATCTGTTACCAAGTTCCACGCTATACTATCCTTCTTCAGTACATCCCGGACATTATCCGGATTATCGTCCAAGCTAACCAAAAGAATGTCCAACTGATCTTTCGGATATTTCATCGCTACCTTATCCAGATATAGATCCTCTGTCTGGCACATATCACACCAAGGAGCGGTAAACGTCAGCAATAAATATTTCTGCGGGAAAGAATCCAAACTTACCGTATTCCCATAAATATTCCTTACGGAGAAATCTGGGGCTTCCGCACCCAAAGCCGTACGTTTCGCACGGGCGCTATATTGCTCCAGCTCCTTCACCAGATAAAAGTCTTTCAACCTTGGATTCAATAACGCCAACAACTCATCAATTTTACGAGTATCATCGGGATCTGAGAAAAAAGATTGAATCAAGACAACGGATACCTCTTCATCCGGGTTCTCTTTTACGTACCGGATCGCTTCCTCGCTCAATTGCATATTAACATTCGCCAAACGAGCGGCGATATCCGTCTCCTCGATCGTATCGTTCAAATCCTTGCTATTTAAAGAATTTGATAAATTTGTCAATTCCGTCAATAAAGGAGCGATTTTTTTCTTAAAAGCGGTCAACTTATCATTTGTCCGTCCCCCCTTTACCTGCAATAGCAATGGAGAGTTAGCGTCGCCCGTGATTTTTACGGTTTCTCCCGGTTCCAGATAAGCCGTAACCCAATGCTCTTTATCCGCAAAGAAGATAGTCACACAATGGAAACCCGCTTCATTTTGATCGATCTGGAACTGCCCGGGTTTCGTACAAACCACCGTATCAACCACTTTATAATTATCCTTCTCAAATACAGCATATACGGTTTGATCTTCCAGATTAGAAAGTTCCCCTTCAATCCGATAGACATAATCCTTGCCACAAGATGACAAACAAATTATAAAGCCAATAATAAGTGCCAGTTTTTTTATCATTACTCCTTTTTAAGCTCTTCTTATAACAGATAATCCGGTCTAAAGGTAGGAATATTTTTTTTAACTACTTTACATTTATAATAAAATTAACGTAGTTATCATAAAAAAAGCGCAGAATTAGTAATTCCACGCTTTTTTATAAAGATATTTTTAAACCTTGACCTTTTTTGATCAAGGTTTTTTAAGCAATTATAACTGAGGACCAGCAGCAACCAATGCCTTACCAGCTTCGTTGCCCGTGAACTTAGCAAAGTTCTTCTGGAAGCGAGCAGCCAAATCCTTCGCTTTCTCATCCCATTGAGCAGGATCAGCATAGGTATCGCGAGGATCTAAGATCTTCGGATCTACGCCCGGTAATGCAGTCGGAACCTCGAAGTCGAAATACGGGATCTTCTTTGTCGGAGCCTCATTGATAGAACCATCAAGGATAGCGTCGATGATACCTCTTGTATCTTTGATAGAGATACGTTTGCCGCTACCGTTCCAACCTGTGTTCACCAAGTAAGCCTTAGCGCCAGTCATTTCCATCTTCTTAACCAACTCTTCGCCGTATTTTGTCGGGTGCAATGACAAGAAAGCAGCGGAGAATGTAGGAGTCGGTTCCGTGATACCACGCTCTGTACCTGCTAATTTAGCGGTAAATCCAGACAAGAAGTAGTATTGAGTTTGCTCCGGAGTCAAGATAGATACTGGAGGCAATACACCAAATGCGTCAGCAGACAAGAAGATAACTTGTTTTGCGTGCGGGCCTTTAGAAACCGGCTTAACGATGTTCTCGATGTGATAGATCGGATAAGAAACACGAGTGTTCTCTGTAACTGACTTATCAGCGAAATCGATCTTACCATCAGCGGCAACTGTTACGTTCTCAAGAAGAGCGTCACGTTTGATAGCGTTGTAGATATCCGGCTCGCTCTCTTTATCCAAGTTGATAACCTTAGCGTAGCAACCCCCCTCGTAGTTGAATACACCTTCGTTATCCCATCCGTGCTCATCGTCACCAATCAACAAACGTTTCGG
>ENA-ORSK01001923-ORSK01001923.1-human-gut-metagenome-genome-assembly--contig:-NODE-1923-length-14840-cov-4.381874_pt1 | contig 14840 bp, 14 predicted proteins | sample MGYA00242192_ERZ509159 | MGnify/ENA primary metagenome ERZ509159 (study PRJEB26280, sample SAMEA2338663) | human gut metagenome | biome: human gut; feature: human-associated habitat; material: faeces...
GCCGTGGTCCGAGCCACGGCGGCGGCGGATTCATGCTCGCCTATGGCGCTCTCCAGGGCTGAGATCCTTCCTCGCTTTTCCTCGGCAGCGCAGTCGTTTTCATGGAGCAGGCGGGAGCATTCCTCCGCCTGGGCATATACCCGGTCCAGCTCGTCCTGGGCCTTTTTCTGGTCGGCCTGGGCCGTCTCAAAATCCGCTTGCAGCTTCAGCCGGTCCGCCTTCAGCTTCTGCAGGTTCTCCAGCCAGACGCTGATCTCCAGGGTCCGCAGCTCATCCCGGAGCACCAGGTATTTCTTGGCCGTCTCCGCCTGCTTGCGCAGGGGCTCCACCTGCAGCTCCAGCTCTGTGATCTTATCGTTGATGCGCACCAGGTTCTCCTCTGTGCGCTGGAGCTTCCGCTCGGACTCCTCCTTGCGGTGGCGGTACTTGCTGATGCCCGCCGCCTCCTCGAATACCTCCCGCCTGTCGTCGCTGCGGACGGAGAGGATCTCATCGATCTTACCCTGGCCAATGATGGAATAGCCCTCCCGGCCCATGCCGGTGTCCATGAACAGCTCATTCACGTCCTTGAGCCGCACGGATTGGCGGTTGATATAATACTCAGACTCCCCGCTGCGTTAATAGCGGCGGGTCACCGCCACCTCCGCCTCATCGCGGTTAAATATATGCTCGGTATTGTCAATGACCAGCGTCACCTGGGCAAAACCCATGGCCCGGCGCTTTTCGGTGCCGCCGAAGATTACATCCTCCATCTTGGCGCCGCGAAGCTGGCGGCTGTTTTGCTCACCCATGACCCAGCGGATGGCATCGGATATATTGGACTTTCCGGACCCATTGGGGCCCACGATGGCGGTGATGTCCTCGCCAAAGTTTAGCACCGTTTTGTCCGGAAAGGACTTGAAGCCTTGAATTTCCAAAGCCTTTAAGTACACGCAGTTCACCTCGATTCAAAATACTGCCCTTTTCACTCGATGGCATACTTTAACTGAATAATTGTAGCAGAAAGTGCCGCCGTTTTCAAGGCTAAAATAAATGTCCCAAGCCCAGCGTTGTAGGACTACAACACATGCCCTCCCAAGTTCGTGAAAAAAATATCTTGCATTTCACTGTCGTATGGGGTACAATGCCTTCGGCGTATGCCAAACACACGCCAAAAATATGCGCTGCATCCGGATTCGCCGGAGCGGCAGCAGGAGGTTTGAAAAGTGAATCAGAAAACAAAGAACTTGGTGGGCGCAGGCGTGTTCACCGCCATTGTGTTGGTGCTGCAATTTTTAGGCGGTACCTTCCAAATCGGAGGGCTAAACATCAATGTATCCCTGGTACCCATTGTGGTGGGCGCTGCGGTATACGGATGGAAGGTAGGCGCCTGGCTGGGCCTCATGTCCGGCGGAGTGATCCTCGTTGCCGGGCAGGCAGCGGCTTTCCTGCCTATCAATCCCTTGGGCACGATCGTAACGGTTTTGGTGAAAGGTACGCTGTGCGGCCTTATCGCCGGCCTTGTGTACACAGCCCTAAGCAAGAAGAATCAGTGGCTGGCCATTATCATGGCGGCCATTGTCTGCCCCGTAGTGAACACGGGCGTGTTTCTGCTGGGCTGCCTGGTGTTCTTCATGGACACTCTCAACGGCTGGGCTGCCGCTCTGGGCTATGAAAGTGCCGGAGCGTACATGGTTTTGGGTCTGGCGGGCGGCAACTTCTTACTGGAGATCGGCGTGAATGTGGTGCTGGCTCCGGTGATCTCCCGGCTTATCGCCATCGGCAAGAAGAAGTAAGGCGGTGGACGAAATGCTGCTGACCGTTGATATAGGCAACTCCAATATCGTTTTCGGCCTGCCGGAGGGCGATGGCCGGTCGCACAAGCTCTACCGCCTGAGCACCGTAGCAGATCGCCCGGCGGAGGAATACTTCGCCCTGGCAGATAGCCTCTTTGCCCGGGAGAGTGTGGATTTTTCTCAGGTGGACGGGGCGGTCATCTGCTCCGTGGTGCCGGTTTTGGTGCCGGTTTTGTCCCAAGTGGTACAGCACCTGATAGGAATCGTGCCCTACGTCATTACCCCTCGCTCCAAAAGTGGCTTGACCCTGGCCATCCCGGAAGCAGATACTCTGGGAAATGATATTTTGGCAGGCGATGCCGCTGCTGCGGCAGAATATCCCCTGCCTGCCATCATCTTTGATATGGGCACTGCCACCACCGTAACGGTAGTGGATAAGGACCGGCGGTACATCGGTGGCGCTATCCTGGCCGGGGTGCGGCTGGGTATCCAGGCCCTGTTTGCAGGCACGGCGCAGCTGCCGTCGGTTCCTATCCAGGCACCGAAGCAGGCCATCTGCGGCACGGCGCTGGAATCCATCCAAAGCGGTGCTGTGTTCGGCGCCGCAGCCATGATGGACGGTCTGGCAGATCGATTTGAGGCAGAGCTGGGGCAGAAATGTACGCTCCTGGCCACCGGCGGCTTGGCGGGCTGCATTGTCCCCTACTGCCGCAAGGATTTCATCTACGACGAGAGCCTGCTGCTGCGGGGCATGGAGCGGATCTACCGGCTAAACTGCAAGCAATAGGTCCCAAAACGCATTGCCAAGTGTCCCCAAAAAAGCCTGGCAAATACATTGTAATGAAATTTATTTAAGCCGACAAAGGGGCTTGCCGTCTGTAATTTACAGACGACAAGCCCCTTCAGCTTTGCCTTGATCCTGCAATTGCTGCAGCACTCCGGCGGTGACCATATTCAGCACCAGCCGATCCGAGATAGTATAGCTACATGGAATGCTGCGGCGGCTTCTGTGCTCAACAGCAAAGGCTTCCGCACGGTCTCAATTGCGGGTTTCCTCAGCTCCGCCGCATACTCCTTGTTTGACATACCTTTTGCTATAAAAAACGCTCTCTTTCTTAGTTCAAGTACTATACCATACTTATCTAACAAATGAGGTGCGGTTCATTCCTTGCGGCGTTCTGTTTTCCTATAGCACTTGTCATTACGGAGCCAGTGTACACTGGCTCCGTAATCCGTTCTCCCTGCCGCTGCGTTAACATTATGTGCACAGCGGACTATTGCCTCTTTGTGGGAAACCATTGGTTTTTCCCACAAGCTCTTATTTTCGGCACTCCTCCGTGATGCGCTGCTTCAGCTCCCGCATCTGTGGCTCGTCCACATCCCGGGGGTAGGCGTTGTCTGCCAAGCTGCACTCCCACAGGCTGCTGTCCGAGTGCATCACCACAATCTTCTGTGCAAGCAAAATAGCCTCGTCCAGCTGGTGGGTCACCAGCACAATAGTCCGGGGCATCCGAGCCTGGATCTGCAAAAGCTGGCTCTGCAGCTCTGCCCGGGTAAGAAAATCCAGGGCCGCAAAGGGCTCGTCCATTAAGAGCAGCTCCGCCTGACCGGCCAGCACCCGTGCCAACCCCAGCCGCTGCTTCATACCTGTGGATAGCTCCGCCGGGGTCAGATCCGCATAGTCTGTTAGACCCACCATCTCCACAAAATTCTCTGACAGCTGCAGCCGCTCCTCCGGGGTGCGGCCCACGCCGCAGGCCATAGCTACATTGCGCAGGACGCTGGTCCAGGTGATGACATAGGGATCGGGACTGAGTACCGCACTGTGCCAGCCCTTCGGAATTTCAATCTCCCCGGAATCGGGCTGATCCTGCCCGGAAAGCAGGCGCAGCAGCGTGCTTTTTCCGCACCCGCTGCGGCCCACCAGGACGGTGAGCTTTCCCAGCGGAAAGGTCACATTCACGTCCCGCAGCACTTGCCGTGTGCGGGTAGGAGGTTGCGCGTGGTCGATCATAATATCCGTGGATTGAGTGGTATAGGACTTGCACACATGGCGCAGAGTGATGTCGTTCATAGGTCTTGCTGCCTCGCTTTTATCATTCGTCTATCTTGCCCCGGGCATGGAGCACGTCGTCCGGTAGAATCTGCATCAGGTCGTCCCGGGTCACGTTCTCCATTTTCGCCAGGCGGTTATTCTGAGCCACCAGGATATGCTCAAAGAGATTGCGCACACCCCGGGCGTTGCCAAAGGAATCGTCGGCACTCTCCTCGGCGATGAAGTCCCGTACCAGCTCCTCGGTGCCCTGGGCCAGCACATAGCAGCCCTTCTTGCACTGCATCTTGAATATAGCTACCATCTGCTCCGGAGTATAATCCTCAAACATCAAAAAGCGGTTAAAGCGAGACTCCAGGCCAGGGTTAGAGTGGATGAACCGGTCCATCAGCTCCGTATAGCCCGCCACGATGACCACCAGATCGTCCCGGTGATCCTCCATAGCCTTTAGGATCGTGTCAATAGCCTCCTGGCCAAAGTCGTTTTCGCTCTTGCCGTTGAGGGCGTAGGCCTCGTCGATAAACAGCACGCCGCCCATGGCCTTTTCAATGACTTTTTGGGTCTTTAGGGCCGTCTGGCCCACATAGCCGGCCACCAGACCGCTGCGGTCCACCTCCACCAGCTGGCCCTTGGAGAGGATATCCAGGCTGTGATAGATGCGGGACATGATGCGGGCCACGGTGGTCTTGCCGGTGCCGGGGTTGCCGGAAAAGACCATGTGCAGTGACATATCTGTGGTGGGGAGGTCATGCTCCCGGCGCAGTTTATAGACCTGGACCATGTTGATGAGGCTGCGCACCTCGGTCTTGATGGCGTCCATGCCCACATAGCTATCCAGCTCCGCCAGCAGATCCTCGATTTTCTCCTTAGGGGGAATTTCTTCCTTTTCCTCGGGCTTTGCCGCCTGGGTCTGGGAGGCCGGTTTCTCGGATTTTTCCGATATTGGGGGCTGGTTCGTCTTTTTTTCCATCAAGGGCGTGCCCCAAAAATCCGTGTCCATGCTACGGAGGTTCCGCTCGGTCATGGAGCGGATCAGATCCATTTGCTGCAAAATGATCTCGTCTTTTCTGTCCATATTTGCTCTCCTCACCAGATATGATTTGTCTTTGCGGAGCCGGTGCGCACGCCGGCTTCGCGATCCGTATCTCCAAAAAGATGAAAGAACGGATTCCCGCAATCGCTTCGCCCCCCGGAATAACGGGGGATTACCGGGCAAAATGTATGTTTTTCATAGCTCGGAACAGAAGGCTTGCCACAAAGCCTGTCAGCGTCCCCGTAAGCAGAGACACTCCCAGCAGCACCGGCAGATATCCCAGCACTGCCGTGCCGCCCAATACGATCATGGCGGCGCCGATCTGCCCGATATTATGGGCCGCCGCTCCGGCGATGGACACACCGTAAACGGACAACCCCCGCACCCGGCGCAGAGCTATCATCACAAGCATAGCTCCTACGCCGCCCATAAGGGAAAACAGCAAGGCCGAGGCGTTTCCCGCGAACAGGGAACCCAGCAGGCACCGGGCCACAAGAATCCCCAATGCCGGGGCGGCCCCCAGCTGGTACAGGGCAAACACCGTGACGATGTTGGCAAGGCCCAGCTTGATGCCCGGCAGAGGCACCACCAGGGACACAGGAAACAGGTTTTCCAGCGTGCTGAGGCCCAGCGCAAGGGCCGTTAAAACAGCGCAGAGGGCCAATTTTTTTGTTGTCAGCTTCATCCGTCCGCCTCCTATCCCAGGATCACGTCCGCCGACGGGGTTTTCCCCTCCAAGGTGACAACGACCTGCTCCGGCAGGCACACGATGCTCTGTCCTGCCCGGGTAATGCGCCCGGTATGGACGCAATCCCGTCCGGGGCAATCGCTGTCCGTGACGGCAGCACCGGTTTTATCCAGGATAACGGTCAGATGATAGGTGCCGTCTATAGAGATGGTTTTTTCCCCCGGCAGAGACGAAAGCTCCACCTGGGCCACCACCTGTCCCCGATGCTTCACAGTGGCAGTGAGGGAGCCCTCCCCCTTGCCGCCGTAGGCCAACAGAGCCGTGCCCACAGCCAGCAGCACCACCGCCAACACCACCACCGCATCCAGCGGCTTCGGTTTTAATTCAGGCTGAGACCTCTTGGAAGTCATAGTCTGCCCCCTTTTGGGAAATGGAATCGGCCAGGCCGGGGGTGTAAAGCACCCGTCCGTCTGCCGTAATGAGCACCAGGTCAAAGGCCCCGCCGCTGTCCCGCCAAAAATCACAGGCAGCCTGCTCCCCCATGACATAGAGGGCCGTGGAATAGGCATCGGCCATAGTCCCGTTTTGTCCGATAACCGTCACCGACAGCAGGTCCGTCTGAGCAGGGCGGCCGGTGCGGGGATCTAAAATATGCTGGTAAACGGTTCCGTCCGAGTCGGTAAAATACCGCTGGTAGCCCCCCGAGGTCACGGCGAACACATCCGTCAGCTCCAGGGTCATAGCGTAGGCGCCGGTGTCCTTCGGGTCCTGCACCGCCACGCTCCAGGCGCTGCCGTCGCTCTTTTGACCGCAGACATAAACGTTACCTCCCAAGGACACGGCGGCCCCGGTGACGGCATACTGCCGCAGCACCTGCGCCACCCGGTCGCTGGCGTAGCCCTTGGCAATGCCGCCCAGGTCCACGGCGCAGCCACTGTCCAGGGTCACGGCATTGCCATCCATATGGATATGACCACTTCCAACCAGAGGCAGCAGCGCATCAATTTCACTTTGGGATGGGACCCGGGGACTGTCCGTGGTGATGCCCCACAGGGACACCAGGGGCGCCACCGTCACATCGAACAGGCCGCCCGTCGCGGCGCTGTAGGTCATGGCGCTTTGGAGCAGCGCCGCCGTTTCCTCGCTGACCACGGCGCTGCCGCTGTCATTCAATTTGTAAATATCGCTGGCAGAAACCGTCCGGGAAAGCTCCTGCTCCAGGCGGTTTATTTCTCGGGCTGCGGCCGCCAATGCCTCCCGGGCTCCGTCCCCGTAGGCCGCCAGACTCATATAGGTGTCCATGGCAAAAATGTCCTGCCGCTCCGGCTCCTCGGTCTTGCCACAGGCGGTGAGGCTGCAAAGCAGCAGCGCCGCAAGGGCCGCGCACATCCATTTTTTCACAGCTCTCGCCGCCCTTCCAGGGCCCGCATGAGCGTGGCGTCATCGGCAAATTCCAGATGTCCGCCCACGGGGATACCGTAGGCCAGCCGGGTGACCTTCACCCCGAAGGGCTTTAGCAGCCTTGATAGATACATGGCCGTGGCCTCCCCCTCGGTGTCGGGATTGGTGGCCATGATGACCTCCCGGATGCCACCGGCGGCCACCCGCTCCACCAGGGATTTGATCTGCAGGTCGTCAGGCCCCACATGATTCATGGGCGAAAGCACCCCATGGAGCACATGGTAGCGGCCATTGTATTCCCGGCTGCGTTCAATGGCCAGCACGTCCCGGGGGTCGGCCACCACGCAGATGGTGCTCTCGTCCCGCTTGGGGGAGGCGCACACGGGGCAAAGGCCTCCGGCGGTGAGATTTTGGCACACGGGGCAGAGGGTGACGCTCTTTTTCGCATCCACAATGGCGTCGGCAAAGGCCTGGGCCTCCTCCATAGGCAGGCCCAGCACGAAAAACGCCAGCCGCTGGGCGGACTTGCGGCCCACGCCCGGGAGCCTCGCAAACTGCTCCGTCAGTTTTTCCAGAGGTGCGGGAAAGTACTCCATAGACTCACCCTCTCAGGGCCCGGATGCGGGCAGGAATATTCTCTGCCTTGTATACCGCGGAACCCGCCACCAGCACATTGGCGCCGGAGGCGATACAGATTTTACAGGTGTCGGGGTCCACCCCGCCATCCACCTCCAGCTCGCAGAGAGGATTCATGGCGTCGATATAGCTGCGGATCTGCTGCACCTTGGGCATCATGTCGGCCATAAATTTCTGCCCGCCGAAGCCCGGCTCCACGGTCATCACCAAAATCAGCTCCACCTCGCTTATAAACGGCAGCACTGCCGAGGCAGGGGTCTTGGGCTTTACCACCACGCCGGCCTTTTTGCCCTTGGCGTGGATCTTTTTCAGCGCCAGATGGATATTCTCCTCGGTGTCCGCCTCCACATGGCAGGTGACAATGTCGGCGCCGGCGTCGCAGAATTGCTCCACATAGCGCTCCGGACGCTCAATCATCAGGTGTACGTCCAGGGGCAGCGCCGTCACCGGACGGATGGACTTCACCACCGGGATACCGATGGAGATATTGGGCACAAACAGGCCGTCCATCACATCCACATGGACATAGTCGGCAGAGTCAATGCGTTGTATATCCCGGCCGAGATTAGCAAAGTCGGCAGAAAGAATGGAGGGGGCGATTTTGATCATGGTGAAAGAATCCTTTCTCATTGGGTTTGACACCGGGCCGGGCCGGGGTGCATAGGATGGTGCAAGCGGCGTGAGGCGAAGTTTATCCGGGTAATGCCTGCGCAGCTTGCCCGTCCCACCGGCTCTCGCCCGCCGCTTTTCAGATAGGGGGCCGGCGGCCCTGGTCGCCGGCTCCCAGTGGGCATATTTTAACGTGTATATTATACCGCAACGGAAAGCATAATGCAACGGAGAAAATGCAAACCCTCTGCCGGTGGGCAGAGGGTTTGTCGGCTATCAAATGGCGAAATTCCCGTTTGTAAAAATGGGAACCTCCCGTCCATCCCGGGTAGTACCCACAATGGAGAGATCTGCGGTCCCCACCATAAAATCCACATGGGTGACAGAATCGTTTAGGCCACGGGCCTTCAGCTGCTCCTTATCCATGTCTCGCCCCCCCTCAATGCAGGGGTAGGCCTCGCCAAAGGCGATGTGGCAGGCAGCATTTTCATCGAACAAGGTGTTATAAAACAGCAGCTTTTGGTTGGAGATAGGACTATCGTAGGGAACCAAAGCCACCTCACCGAAATAGGACGCGCCCTCATCCACGGAGATGGCCGCCTCCAGCACCGCCTGTCCCTGTTTGGCAGAGACGGACGTGATCCTGCCGTTTTCCACAGTCATGCGGAAGCCATCGATAATGTTGCCATCGTGGACCAGGGGCATGGAGGCCACCACCGTGCCGTTGGCCCCGGTGCGCAGGGGCGCGGTGAACAGCTCCTCCGTGGGCATATTGGCCACAAAGGGCTGGCCTGCAGAGGTGCAGTCGTCCCCGGCCTCCCAGATGTGGTCCGCCGGCAGCTCCACGGTCAGGTCGGTGCCAAGGGAGTTGGTGTAGTGCAGGGACTTCAGGCGCAGGGCGTTGAGCTTTTCCTTGCGCCGGGAAAGGCTTTCCAGATGCTCCTGCCAGTGGCGAACGCTTTGTCCGTCCCCGGTGATACGCACAGCCTTGAATATGGCGTTCCACAGGCTCTCCATGGCCTGCTCCTCGGTTAGGCTGGGGAACACCCGCCTGGCCCAGGAGGGGATGGGAATAGACGCAATACACCAGGGAAAGCCACTGCTCATCTGCAGCCGGTAAAAATCCTTCAGCGCCTTGCCGCTCACCCGCAGGGAGCGCACCCGGCGGTCCGGATCCACCCCCTTGAGATGCTCCGGGTCCTCAGCGTCAATGGCCAGATATGCTGCCCCCTCGTTTGCGTAGTCGTTAAAAAAATGCTGCCGCCACTGGGGCACCTGGTCAAACACGGCATCCTCCGCCCGGAGGAACTTCTCCCGGGCCAGATAGTCATCATGCCAGTTCATCACCACCTCACGGCAGCCCACATCATAGGCCGCTGTGGCGCATAGCCGGGCGAAATAGGCACATTCCACCGGGCTGGAAATTACCAGGGTCTGTCCCTTCTGCACATGCAGACCCACCTCAATGAGGAGCTTTGCGTATTCCTGGAGCTTTTCATTTTTCATATCCATAAATGCACTTCCTACATATAATTATTGTGTCCGTTATCCCAGTATGTCCATCAGGTCATCGGTGCCTGTGGTCTTTGTGACCACCACCACATGGTCCCCCTCATGGATGCAGGTGTTGCCGTCGGGGATAACAATCTCCTTATCCCGGGCAATGGCTCCCACCAGGACTCCCTGCTTCAGGGGCAGGTCCTTCATGGGTCTGTCCAGCAGCTGGCGGCACTCCGGCCCGGCGGTGAACTCCAGCGCCTCCACCTGGCCGCCCATCATCTTATACAGGCTCTCCACAAAGCTGCCCTCGGAATTGGCCAGAGCCCGGACATAGCGGGTGATCTGATTGGCTACCAGATCCTTGGGGCTAATGATGCTGCTGATATGGGTATCCCGGACCAGGTCCATATAGTTGGGGCGGGTCATCTTGGCCAGCACCTTGCCCACGCCGGCCCGCTGGGCGCTGAGGGCCATGAGCAGGTTCTCCTCGTCCCGGTCTGTCAGGGACACAAAGGCGTCTGCCGCGAATACGCCCTCCTCCCGCAGGAGGTCGTTGTCCGTGCCGTCCCCCTCGATTATGAGAGTATCCGGCAGCTCTGCCGAGAGGGTGATGCACTTTTGGTGCTTCATCTCCACGATCTGAGACTTGATGCCCCGCTTTTTAAGCTCCCACACCAGGTACATAGCCGTGCGGCTGCCGCCTAAAATAGACACGGCCCTCACCTTCTGCTGGGAGTGACCCAGACTGTGGAGTGTGTCCTGCAGCTGGCCCTTGGCGCCGATCATATAGAGCTTATCCCCGATCTGCGGCACAAATGCACCGTTGGGAATCACCGTTTCGCCGCCATGGACCGCCACACAGAACAGCACCTTGGCCGAGGTGTGGCTGCTGAACTCACTGAGGGAGCGCCCTGCCACGATGGTCTGGTCGGTGACGTCAAAGCCGATCATGTCGATGCGGCCTCCCGCAAAGGGCTCCACCGAGAAGGCCGACGGCGTGGAGACGATCCGGGCGATCTCCTGCGCCGCCGCCAGATCAGGATTTATAACCATGTCCAGGCCGATCTCTTTTTTCAGCATGTCCGCATCCCGGCGGTACTCCGGGCTGCGCACCCGGGCGATGGTGTGGCCCGCGCCCAGCTTCTTGGCAATAAAGCAGCACAAAAGGTTCGTATCGTCCAGGTTTGTTACGGCGATGACCAGGTCCGCGCTTTGGGCGCCGGCCTCCTTCAAGACCCGAATGGATGCGCCGTTGCCCTCGATGCACATAACGTCCAGAGCATTTTCCGCCCTCTGCAGCGCTACGGCGTTGTCATCTACCATAACAATATCGTGATGCTCGCCTGCCAACTGGCTGGCAATGGCATAGCCCACCTTTCCGTTTCCCACAATAATGATCTTCATTTTGTTCCTTTCTCCCCTTCCGGCGGGTGAATGGTTTTGTTTTCTCTATACGCAAGGCGTGAGCCGTTGTACTCTGCGCCCATAATGAGCACCTGTCCGGTCATATATAGCCACAGCAGCACCACCACAATGGTAGCAATGGAGCCGTACAGCTCTGTATAATGGGCCACCTTTTCCACATAGTAGGAAAAGGCTACGCTTAGCGCCAGCCAGGCCAGCATGCTCAGCAATACCCCCGGCACTACCTCCCGCAGCGGGCATCTTCGGCCCCTGGCCAGCATATTCAGCGGCACCAGCACCAGCAGCATGATGACCCCCAGCACTGCAAAGCGCAAGGTCTCCCACACGTTGATAAACTGGTCCGGAATGTGGATCAGCCCCGAGACAAATTGCAGCGCCCGGCGGCCCACGGTGGTGAGCACGATGCTGGCAGCAATGGTGACAATGAGCCAAAGGGTAAAAACCAAATTACGCAGTGTACCGCCAATCATGCTGGGCGGCTGAGGCACGCCATAGGCCTTGCGCACGGAGTGCATCAGACAGCTGGTGGCCCGCAAGGGAAACCACACCGAGAAGATTAAGCTGAACACCAGCAGCTGGCGGCTGGGGCTGGTAGACACATACTCCAGATAGCTGCCCACGATGCCCAGTACCTGCTCGGGCAAAATACGGCTCATGGCAGTAAGGGTCTCCTCAATGTCCAAATCCATCAAGCCCACCAGGGTGCTGACGAACACCAGCAGCGGGAAAATGGCAAAGAGCAAATAATAGGTCAAAGCCGCACCGTCCCGGGCGACGTCGTGGGCATAGTACCGGTCGATAAGATCCCGGATGAAGGCCAGCGGCTTGCCGCGTTTTTCGTTTTTGTTTCCTTTGATGCCGCTCTCCCCCTTCGGCCCGGACACACCCGGGCGTTCTGCGCCGCCTGTGTCGCAGCAGCTTTTTGGTTATTATACCATTCCGCTTCGCACAATGGTATAATGCTGCCATATTTTTCGGCTCCCGGCGAAGCCGGGGAAAAATGGCATAAAATATAATGACCGCATTGCGGTCATTATACCATAGAAATACCGCAAAATAAACCTTTTCTTCCAGTGTAGTCGCTTATCAGTATAAATCCGTCCGTGTCGGACAAGTGTCCGTCAAAATCTCTAAAAATACTTCTTATTTTTGGAAAATAATTCCTATTGCTTTTTTCCATTATTATGCTATGATTGAGGAAAGTAATTTGTCATATTAAAAGAGGTGCAATTATGGATAATCTAACGAAAATCGTGCGCACGGAGATCACTCGTCAGTACAAGAGTGTGCGTCAGTTTGCCTTCGCAGTGGATATACCTCTGTCCACCATTAACAGTGCCCTGCACAACGGCATCGGCGGTTCCTCCTTTGACACCGTAGTGCATATCTGCAAGACCCTTGGTATCAAAGCCCTATCGGACGATTCCGCCTTCTACCTGACGGACGACACGCAGGATTTGCTGACCCAGTATGCCCAGTTGGATAGCTATGGCCGGCATACCGTAGCCACCGTTCTGAAGGTGGAGGCTGATCGCTGCAAGAAAGCCGCCGACGCTTTTACCAGCGAGGCCGCTGCCTTTGGCGGCAGCTTTACCAGTGTGAATATGCCCGCAGGCGATGCCGCAGACGCTGTCAATGCTCTGCGCAGCCTGAAAAATAAGGAGTAAGAGGGGACCGTCTCATGACACCTGTGCAGCGCGAGGCGCGCACATTTTTGTCGCAGTTTCACCGCCGGCCTTTTACGGTTTCAGATCTTGAAAAAGCCCTGCAGGAGCAGGGCTTTTCCTTGGTTGAGTACAGCCGCATTTCCAACGGCAAGGAGGTCACCACTCTGCTCACCTCCCTGCGTCTGTTTGATTATGCCGCCAGGCAATCCGCCTTCACCTATCAGGATCCCCACCTGCGGATCGTTTTTATGCAGGAAAACCTATCTCAGCAGGAGCAAATAATCCTGCTGAGCCATGAGCTGGGGCACATTCTGTGCCGGCATTTGGAACGGTCCCCCGCTACCGGCCCCGGCAGCAGCGTCCTACAGGAGCAGGAGGCCAATGAATTTGCCTCTATCCTCCTGCGATATAACCGCCGCTGCAGGCCCAGGCGCATCGCCCTGTGGGGCGGCATCGGTATAGCCGTCGCCGCGGCGCTGGTGGTTCTGATTTTGTGCATTTTCCCGGCCAGCTCCAGCCAGACGGTTTACTTAACGGAATCCGGTCGGTGCTACCACAAGCGCGATTGCCAGTATGTCATCGGCAAGGATAATACCGTCACCGTAACGGAACAGCAGGCCAAGGATTCCGGTTACGACGCCTGTACCTGGTGCTTCGGCCACAGCAGCTCATAAACAGCGTATTGAAATACTCTTTTTGCTTTGCTGCCTTCTTTATCCTGCTGACCGCATATTAGCTGCAGCCGGACGCGCCATCGGCGCTCGACAGGATTGCTAAGGTCGGTGATAAGGATGGTGTACGCTGTAAAATAGTGCGCAGAAAAAGACGAGTAAGCTTCCCGGAAGGGGCTGCTTACTCGTCTTTGCTTTATGACTCCGGCGGAGCGCATCTCGTTTCAGAGGCGCGGTGGAAATTCCACCGCGCCTCTGCTGTTTGGATTTGGTTGCAGCCGATGGGCTTACGCCTCCCGCTCCTTACGCTTCAGCACGAGGGCTGCGGCGAGAAGCGCCACGGGCAGGGCGATGACCCACACCAGCACGCCGGTATCGCCGGTGGCGGGGGTGTCAGTGCCGGGATTCGTGGGATCGGTCTTACCGGGATCGCTGGGATCCGTCTTGCCGGGATCCACAGGAGTAATGACCGCCTGGCAGACATCGCACTTGCCGTCGTGGTCGGCATCCACATGGCCGGTGGCCGGGATGATCTGGGTCTCCGTTTCACCGCAGGCGCAGGAACGGGTCTCCACGCCGTCCGTGGTGCAGGTGGCGGGAGTAGTCACGGTCCAGGCGCCGAAGGCATGGGTGTGGCTGTCGGTCTGGATGGTCACATCGCTCATATCGTACAGGCTGGTCTGGCCATTTAGGAAGCGGAAGTAGGCCGCCAGGGCGTAGTAGCCCTGCTCGGTGGCCATGCCGTTCCGCTCGCCGTCAGCGGTGTGCTTAAATCCGCCGCCGTCCACATAGAATCCGGCCAAGGCGCCCAAAACAGTGTTGCCGTTCTTCACAAAGCGGCTATCCGCAGTGGGGTCGATGCCCAGGGCCGTCAGGGCCACGATGACCTGTGCGCAGCTCTCGCTGTTCACGGTGCCCCAGCTGCCAAAGCCGCCGTCATTGCGCTGCAGGGCGGAAAGAGCTTCCAGGGCCTTATCCACAGCGGCCTTCACGGTCTCGTTGGTCTTGTAGTAAGGTGCCAGGGCCTGGATGGCCATAGCGGTCATGTCGGGGTCAGCCTTGGTGCCGCTGAGGGTCCAGCCGCCGTCCTCCAGGGCCGCGCCCAGGATGGTCTCAATCAGCTTCTCCCGGGTCACATCACCCATGGTGGGGTAATTGTGGCTATCCAGGGCAATAAGGGTGAAAATGGGGCCGTTGATGCCCTGCTTCTGCACATAGGCCATGTTATCCAGGCCCTTCAGCAGATTGTGGCCGCCCACATTGGTGACATCCTTTCCGATGGCCGTCAGGCCCAGGATCACCCGGGCGTTGTCGGTGACCTTCGCCCGGTGCAGACGCTCATTGGCGTCAGCCATGGCCTTCACATACTCCACCACATTGTC
>ENA-ORSK01001952-ORSK01001952.1-human-gut-metagenome-genome-assembly--contig:-NODE-1952-length-14680-cov-4.953231_pt1 | contig 14680 bp, 9 predicted proteins | sample MGYA00242192_ERZ509159 | MGnify/ENA primary metagenome ERZ509159 (study PRJEB26280, sample SAMEA2338663) | human gut metagenome | biome: human gut; feature: human-associated habitat; material: faeces...
CGGCGGGACTATGCCCGCCGGCTGCTGGCGCAGACGCCGGTGGCCGAGGGCATGAACGGGGACGCCGTGCGCCGGGCCTGGGCCTGCCGCGTGCTGGAACAGCCGGAGGACCCTGCCCTGTCACCGTTGCTGGACGAGCTGGCCGCGCCGGGGGACAGCACGGAGGCGCAGCTGATCCAGCGGACGGAGCGCGTGCTGTACACCTGGTTCCGCCGCGCCCGCCGGGCCGCCGACGACCGCCAGTGGGCGGCGTGGGTAGGCCGAAAGCGGGACAAAAGCGGCGGCGTGCACTTTGTGCGGCCCAACGCCCTGCGGGCGCTGTCACATGACGCGCCCGGCGGCAGCGGCGGTCTGCAGAAGCAGACGCTGTTCAGCTTTTTGCAGGGCCGGACGCCGGAGCCGATCCTGCGGCGGTATGTGGAGGACTGCTTCGGCGCGTCCATGCTGACGCCGGGGCAGCTCAGTGAGGCGGAGCGCACCCTGTGCACCGGCGTGCACAAGAACTGCCGGCTGCACTTTACCCGCGGCGAACCGGTGGGCCGCGCGCCCGCGCCGGAGGCGGCCTGGGACGCGGCCCACTTCCGGCAGCAGCGGGAGAAGAACCGGGCGTATTATCAGGAGCATCTGGTGGAAAACAAGCTGGCCATCGCACAGCTGACGCAGAAGCTGCAGAACACGCTGCTGCTGCGGGCGGAGGACGAGGGCGGTACGGGCCGCGCCGGGAGGCTGCGGCCGGAGCTGGCCTGGCGCGCCGGGGCGCTGGGGGACGAGCGGGTGTTCTCCCGCCGGTCGCCGCAGGAGCCGGGAGAGCTGTCCGTGGACCTGCTGCTGGACGGCTCGGCCTCGCAGAACCGGCAGCAGGAGAAGCTGGCCACACAGGCGTATCTCATCGCGGAGAGCCTGAGCCGGTGCCGCATCCCCGTGCGGGTGACGGCGTTCTGCTCCGTCAGCGGCTGCACGGTGCTGCGGGTGCTGCGGGACTATGACCATCCGGAGCAGAACGAGGGGGTATTCGACTATGTGGCCGCGGGGTGGAACCGGGACGGGCTGGCCCTGCGGGCCATGGGCTGGCTGCTGCGGCAGCGGCGCAGCGAGCAGTCGCTGCTGCTGGTGCTCTCGGACGCCAGCCCCAACGACGACCAGCGGATACCCAACGGCCTGGGCGGATGGGCCTACACCGGGAAGCGCGGCGTGGACGACACGGCGGCGGAGGCCGCGGCCCTGCGGCTGCGGGGCGTGCTGCCGGTGTGTCTGTTCACCGGAAGCGACCGGGAGGTGCCGGACGCCCGGCGTATCTACGGACAGGCCATGGAGCGCCTGCCGGCCATCGGGTGGCTGGCAGACGCGGTGACGCGGCTGATCCGGGGCCAGCTGCGGCGGGGATAGGACGGTATTCGACACATTGCGACAGGAAGCGACGGGATACGTCGGTGTGCGACGGGGAACGACGGGAAACGACGCAAAAGGTCATCGTGCGACGTCAAAAGACGAAAATCGACGTGAATGGCCGCCATACGACGTGCAAGGACAGAATGCGACACAAAACGACAGAAAGAGACACACCGAAGGGTGTGTCTCTTTCGCTGCTCAATACCAGGTGATGCCCTCCAGGTCCTGTATCTGCACCCGCAGGTCCTCCAGCAGTGTCTCCGCGGCGGCGGAGAGGGCGCGGCCCTTGGGTGTGACCAGGTAGAAGGTGCGCTCCGCCGGCGGGTGGGCCAGGCGCAGCACCTGCACGTTGCTGAACATCCGCAGATAGGGCTCGGTGGCGCCGGCGGGGATGATGCTCCAGCGCTTGCCGCAGGCGGGCAGGGTCTCGGCCAGCTGGGGCGTGTCGGTGTACAGCAGGGGGCGGGCATCCACGCCGTACCAGTAGTTGTGCCATTGCAGTATCTCCGGCTGGCCGTAGATGAGTATCTCGTCCTGCACGTGCAGGGTGGTGGCCTCTACCGGTTCCGTCAGTGCCACCGTTTTGGGCACCACCAGGAAGAAGCCCTCGCGGAACAGGGGTTTGGCTTCGATCTGCAGATCGTAGTGCAATGCGCCGTCCACGATGGCCATGTCCGCGTCGCCCCGGGCCACGGCGGACACCGCCTGGTCCGTCCGCATGGACTCCACCCACAGGTTCACCGGCAGCTCGCGCTCCAGAAAGCGCTGGTACACCGGCGGCAGGATGTACTGGTTGGCGGTGTAGGCGGCGATGACGTGGAGGAACTCCCGCTTTTCCGCGGCGGCGAAGGTCTGCGTCTCCGAAAGCAGGTTCTGCCACCGGCGGGCCAGAGGCAGGAAGTGCTGGCCCGCATCCGTCAGGGTGATGCGGCGCTGGCCCTTGCCATGGTGGAACAGGGGCGCGCCCACCTGGTCCTCCAGCGACTTCAGCCGGGCGGACAGGGACGGCTGGGTGATGTACAGCGCCTCGGCAGCGGCGGTCATGGTGCCGTGGTCCAGCACGGCGAAAAAGGTCTCGATATCCTGGTTGGTCATAGGCGGCTCTCCAATTATAGTTTATGCCTATATTATACCGTAGAATAATCAATTTTACAAGCACCAACCTTTGTGGTATGATTTGGCCACAATACAGAAAGGAGTTGTTCCCTATGACAAACACGAAAACCAAGACTTCCCCGGCAAAGGCGATCGCCGCTGTTGTGATCGCGGTTATTCTGGCGTTCACGCTGGTGTGCCTGCTGACGGGGAACATCAACCCCGTGGGCCGTGTCACCGCCATGCTGATGCCGGTGTGGCTGGCCGCCGAGCTGCGCCTGCTGTGCACGCTGCTGTAACGGGGCACCGGCTGATTTTGCTGTTTTCTTCCCTTTTCTCTTTCTTATTTGCGAAAAACGCGGACGCAGGTGCGTCCGCGTTTTTCATCGTCCGGACGCGTAAAGACGGCGCAAAGAATACTACGAACTCCGAACTATTTTTTCCGAAAAAACCCTGTATTTGTAACGCTTTCGTGAATTCTGCGCCGTTCCGCTTGCAAGTCGGCGGCGGGGATGGTACACTTACACATTATTACAGTTTTACCCTGGGTGCGTGGGCGCTGCAGGCGGAAAAAGGAGGGACGGATATGGCCGGCTTCAGCGTGAAAAAACCGCTGACGATCTTTGTAACGGTGCTGGGCATTATCGTGCTGGGCGTGGTGGCGTATCTGAAAATGACACCGGATCTGCTGCCCAACATGGACTTTCCCTATGTCATCATCGTCACTTCTGATCCCGGCGCCAGCCCGGAGTCCATCGAGCAGTCCATCACCAGGCCGGTGGAGCAGTCCATGGCTACGCTGGATAAGATCAAGACCGTCACCTCCACCAGCCAGGACAGCGTATCCATGGTCACGCTGGAGTTCGAGGACGGCGCCAATATGGATACCATCAGTGTGGACATCCAGCAGAAGATCTCCGTATTGCAGGGCAGTTGGGACGACACCGTCTCCGCCCCCTATGTGCTGAAGATCAATCCCTCCATGCTGCCGGTGATGGTGGCCGCCGTGTCCCGGGAGGACATGGACGTGTATGCGCTCAGCGATTTCGTCACCGGAGAGCTGTCCCCCAAGCTGGAGGGCGTGTCCGGCGTGGCCAGCATTTCGGTCAGCGGCGCCGTGACCCGGGAGGCCCATGTGATCCTGGACGAGGCCAAGCTGGACGCCCTGTCGGAGAAGCTGGCGGATGCGGTGCGTACCGAACTGAACAAGAGGAAGCTGGATCTGCAGAAGGCCAAGGACCAGGTGGAAAAGGGGCAGGCACAGCTGGATGAGGCCAAGGAGGCCATTGCCGCCGGCGCGGCGGCCAAGGCGGGCGCGGCGGTGGATAAGCTGTACGAATATCTGAAGGAGGCCCGGGGCCAGATCCCGGGGCCAGACCCGGATCCGGATCCCGGTGAGCCGCCCATCACCGTGCCCGGGCAGAAGGGGCTGGAGCAGCTGAAAAAGACGCTGGAACGGCTGAACGCGACGCTGGATAAGCTGATGCAGGATCTGGAAAGCGGTGAGCTGAAGCGGGAGGTCACCAGTGAGGTCTATAACATGACGCTCTCCCTGATCGACGGCATTACCCAGCTGACGGAGGCGCAGATACAGCTGGATGAGGCCATGACCCAGATCGAGGCCGGCATGGACCAGATCAACGAGGCGTACAAGTCCATCGCCGACCAGACGGACGTGGGCGGTATGCTGTCCATCTCCGCCGTCAGCCAGCTGCTGACGGCACAGAATTTCGCCATGCCTGCCGGGTACATTGAGGACGACAGCGGCGTGAAATACATGGTATCCGTGGGCGAGAACGTGTCCTCCCGCCAGGAGCTGGAGGATATGGTGCTGCTGGACCTGGGCATGGACGGTATCGAGCCGGTGACACTGGGCGACATCGCCACCGTGGTGGTCACGGACAACGCCGGGGAGCTGTACACCAAGGTCAACGGCGACAACGGCATTCTCATCACCTTTACCAAGCAGTCAAACTACGCCACGGCGGAGGTGTCCAATAACATCAGCGCACGGTTCGAGGAGCTGGAGGGCCAGTACGAGGGATTGTCCTTCGCGCCGCTGATGGACCAGGGCGACTATATCTACCTGATCGTGGAGACCATCACCTCGTCGCTGCTGTGGGGCGCGCTGTTCTCCGTGGTCATCCTGTACCTGTTCCTGCGGGATTGGCGGCCCACGGTCATCACGCTGGTATCTATCCCCGTCAGCGTGATCTTTGCCATCGTACTTATGTACTTCACCGGCGTGACCATCAACATGATCTCCCTGAGCGGTCTGGCCGTGGCGGTGGGTATGCTGGTGGATAACTCCGTGGTGGTCATTGAGAATATCTACCGCCTGCGGGCCAAGGGCGCCACCATCATTCAGGCGGCGGTGTCCGGCGCGGGCCAGGTGCTGGGCGCGGTGACGGCCTCTACCCTGACCACCGTGTGCGTGTTCGCACCCATCGTGTTCGTAGAGGGCCTGACCCGCCAGCTGTTCACCGACCTGGCGCTGACCATCACCTACTCGCTGCTGGCCAGCCTGCTGGTGGCGCTGACACTGGTGCCGGCGATGGCCAGCGGTATGCTGCGCCGGCCCATGGTGCAGAAGCCGGGCCTGCTGGACAAGGTCTATCCCGCCTATCGGAAGGCCATCGCTTTTTCGCTGGACCACAAGGCCGGCGTGCTGCTGCTGTCGCTGGTGCTGCTGGTGACCAGTGCCGGCGCGTGCCTGCGCCGCGGCTTTACCTTTATGCCGGAGATGGATATGAACAACCTGTCCCTGACCATCACCATGCCGGAGGACACCTCTCGCGAGGAGGCGGTACGGCTGGCCGACGAGGTGCTGGAGCGGGTGATGACTGTGGACGACGTGCAGGACGCCGGCTTTATGATGGGCGGCGGCACCATGGGCGGCCTGAACATGGGCGGTGCCATGGGCGGCACCTCCGGCGGCAGCTATGACGTGGAGGGCTACATCACCATGCCGGAGGGGACCTTCGGCTCTGTGGCGGGGAAGGAGATCGAGACGCTGTGTGCCGACCTGCCCTGTGAGGTGACGGCCAGCGGCGTGATGAGCGGTATGATGAGCTATATGACCGGCAGCGGCGTGTCGCTGCAGGTGTTCGGCAGCGATATGGCGGACCTGCAGAGCAGCGCCCGGACCATCGCCAAGCGGCTGGAGCAGGTGGAGGGCGTCGGTGAGGTCAGCGACGGGCTGGACGCCTCGGCCCCGGCGCTGCAGGTGACCATCGACCGGAAGGCGGCGGCGGAGAAGGGGCTGACCGTGGCTCAGGTGTATATGCAGATCGCCGCGGCGCTGCAGAGCAGCGCCAGCGTCTCTGATGTGACGCTGGACAGCGAGGACATGGACCTGACCGTGGACGCGGCGGAGGGCAGCGTCCTTAAGCGGGAGAACCTGCTGGAGCTGGAGTTGTCGGCGGAGAGCAGCGCGTCCTCCGCCATGACCGGGAGCGCCTCAGGCATGACCGGCAGCAGCGCCGCGGGGCAGCTGACCGGCGGCAGTGAGGAGGACAAGACCTTCAAGCTGGGCGATGTGGCCACCGTGACGGAGACGGTGTCCATGAACACCATCTCCCGTGACCAGCAGCGCCGGTGCGTTACCGTGACCGCCGCCATCGCCGATGGCTACAACGTCACCCACGTGACCTCCGCGGCGCAGCAGGCCGTCAGCGGTCTGACGCTGCCGGAGGGCGTCACCGCGGAATTCAACGGAGAGAACGAGCAGATCATGGAGGCCATGAGCCAGCTGCTGCTGATGCTGCTGCTGGGCGTGGTGCTGGTGTACTTCATCATGGTGGCACAGTTCCAGTCGCTGAAATCCCCGTTCATCGTCATGTTTACCATCCCGCTGGCCTTTACCGGCGGCTTCCTGGCCCTGCTGATCGCGGGGATCGAGGTATCTGTCATCAGCCTGATCGGCTTTGTGATGCTGGTGGGCATCATCGTCAACAACGGTATCGTGCTGGTGGATTACATCAACCAGCAGCGGCTGTCCGGCATGGAGCGCCGGGAGGCGATCATCGACGCGGGCGTGACCCGCCTGCGGCCGATCCTGATGACCAGTCTGACCACGATTTTGGGCCTGATCGTCACCGCCACGGCGAAAAACGCCGGCACGGCGCTGATGCAGCCCATCGCCGTGGTCTGTATCGGCGGACTGCTGTACGCCACGCTGATGACGCTGTTCGTGGTGCCCTGTATGTACGACATGATGAACAAGAAGGACATGCAGAAGGTGGACGAGAGCGAATTGCAGATCGTGGATATGTGAGCAAAAAAAGAAAGCCCCGCGGGGCTTTCTTTTTTTACGCTTAATAGGCCAGCTTCTCGGCCAGATAGGCCTTCAGCTCACTGATGGGGATACGCACCTGCTCCATGGTGTCGCGCTCGCGGACGGTGACGCAGTTGTCGCCGGCGTGCTCGGCATCGCCCACGGTGTCGAAGTCCACGGTGATGCAGAAGGGCGTGCCCACCTCGTCCTCGCGGCGGTAGCGCTTGCCGATGGAGCCGGTCTCGTCGAAGTCCAGCATCCACTCCTTGGACAGGTCCTCATAGATCTTGCGGGCGGGCTCGGAGAGCTTCTTGCTCAGGGGCAGGATGGCGGCCTTGTAGGGGGCCAGGGCCGGGTGCAGGTGCAGCACCACGCGGACGTCGTTCTTCTCCGCATCCACGACCTCCTCGTCGTAGGCGTCCACCAGCACGGCCAGGACGCTGCGCTCCACGCCCAGGGACGGCTCGACCACGTAGGGGATGTAGCGCTCGTTGGTCTCGGGGTCGAAGTAGGTCAGGTCCTTGCCGGACACGGTCTGGTGCTGGGTCAGGTCGTAGTCGGTGCGGTCGGCCACGCCCCACAGCTCGCCCCAGCCGAAGGGGAACAGGAACTCGAAGTCCGTGGTGGCCTTGGAGTAGAAGCACAGCTCCTCGGGGTCGTGGTCACGCAGGCGGAGGTTTTCGTCCTTCAATCCGATGCCCAGCAGCCAGTTGTGGCAGAAGGTACGCCAGTAGTTGAACCACTCCAGGTCGGTGCCGGGCTTGCAGAAGAACTCCAGCTCCATCTGCTCGAACTCGCGGACGCGGAAGATGAAGTTGCCCGGGGTGATCTCGTTGCGGAAGGACTTGCCGATCTGGCAGACGCCGAAGGGCAGCTTGCGGCGGGTGGTGCGCTGGGTGTTCACAAAGTTGGTGAAGATGCCCTGGGCCGTCTCGGGACGGAGATAGACGGTGTTCTTGGCGTCCTCGGTGACACCCTGGAACGTCTTGAACATCAGGTTGAACTGGCGGATATCGGTGAAGTTGTGCTTGCCGCAGCTGGGGCAGGGGAGGTTGTGCTCCTCCACAAAGTCCTTCATCTCCTGCTGGGAGAAGGCGTCGATGGGCTTGCTGAGCTCAAAGCCGTTCTCGTGGCACCAGTCCTCGATGAGCTTGTCGGCGCGGAAGCGCTCCTTGCACTCCTTGCAGTCCATCAGGGGATCGGAGAAGCCGGCCAGATGGCCGCTGGCCACCCAGGTCTGGGGGTTCATGAGGATGGCGGCGTCCTGCCCCACGTTGTAGGGGTTCTCCTGGACAAATTTCTTCCACCAGGCCTTCTTGATGTTGTTCTTCAGCTCCACGCCCAGGGGGCCGTAGTCCCAGGTGTTGGCCAGGCCGCCGTAGATCTCGCTGCCGGCGAAGATGATGCCGCGGTTTTTGCAGAGGGCGACGATCTTGTCCATCGTCTTTTCGGTGTTTTTCATGGTGAGGTTCCTCCTATATGAAGTGTTTTGGCAACAAAAAAACGCCCTGAGCCGGTAAGGCTCAGGGCGAACTAAACATAGTCCGTGGTTCCACCTGAATTTGGATACTTCCACACTCTTCTGCCGGTAACGGGGCTTCCGGCGGGCATTTCCTCCCGCGGCTCAGGGCCGCCACGCCCGTCATCGCCTGTATCAGGAAAAGAATAGCACGTTTCGGGGTGGTTGTCAAGCACGCAAAGCAAAAACCGCCGCAGCTGCGGCGGTTTTCGGCTGTTTTCGGTTACTTTCCGGCGGCCATGACCTTTCCGGCGGCGTCCACCACCAGACGGTCGGTCTTTGCGCCGGCGGCGCTCTTGCTGAAGCTCACTGTCCACGCGCCGGAGGTCACGTCATAGGTGGCGTACACCTGGTCGTACGCGCCGGTGTACTGCGCCTTGGCCGCGTCGATGGCGGCCTGCTGGCTGACGCTCTTGCGGCCGATCTGGGCGGTGCCCAGAATGGACAGCAGCGCATCGCGGTTGGCGTTCCACACCTCGGTGGTCATGGTCTCGGAGGGGGAAGCCACATAGCTGCCCGGTACGTCCTCAAAAAAGATGTCCGCCATGCCCATGGTGCCCTTTTCCGTGTTTTCCTCCGTGTGCTGCCAGACCTTCATGCCGTTGGCAAGGGTGATCTCCTCACTGGTGACGCCGGTGCCGCAGATGCCGTAGCCTCCCGTCCAGCACAGCAGCGTGTAGCTGACAGTGGGGTCATCGGTCTTGTAGAAGCGGATGCCCTCGGTCTTGTCGGTGCCGTTATCGGACACCTGCTCCCAGCTCCAGCCCTCCGGCAGGTCCAGCGCCATGTCCACATAGCCGTGGGTGAATTCGGCGGTGGTGACGGTGGGCTGGAGGTCCGGCGCGGGATCGGGGTCGGGCTTGTCGTCGTTGTTCTTTTTGCCGCAGGCCATCAGCGACAGGGCGCAGGCCAGGGCCAGGATAAATGCCAAAAACTTCTTCATGGGGGTCGTGCCTCCTTTTCTGTCTCTATTTGTTTGTGTATATACACCGCCCGGGGGCGGGGAGGGCGATGGGCCCGCCCTCTATCCACTAAGACGGAGCGCGGCGGGGTTTAGTTCCGCTTTTCTTATTCGCGGCCCTCGGGCAGCTGGGCGATGACGGTCTTGTACAGATGGCGGAAGAAGAACAGCGTCAGCGTCAGGGAGAATACCTCCGCGATGGGGTAGCTCCACCACACCAGGTCGCTGTTGCCCACGGAGGCGCCGTACCGGGCCAGCACGTAGGCGATGGGGATCAGGAACACCAGCTGGCGGACGATGGAGGTGATCATGGAGTACAGGGATCTGCCCAGCGCCTGGAAGGAGGCGCCCAGGGCGATGCACGCGCCGGCCATGCAGAAGCTGATGGAGATGATCCGCAGGGCGGGGATACCCACGGAGAGCATGGTGTCGGTGGCGTCAAATATCTTCAGCAGAGGGCCGGGGATGACCCAGAAGAGGACGGTGCCGAAGGCCATGATGATGGAGGCGTACAGCGCGCCGCGCTTGATGGTCTCCACCATGCGCTTGCGGTTCCGGGCACCGTAATTATAGGCCACGATGGGCACCACGCCGTTGTTCATACCGAAGACGGGCATGAAGATAAAGGAGTTCAGCTTGAAGTACGCGCCGAAGGCGGTGGCCGCCGTCTCGTGGGCGGCATGGTAGGTGATGAGTATCTTGTTCATCAGGAACGTCATCACCGAACCGATGGCGATCATAATGACGCTGGGCAGGCCGATGGCATAGATCTCGCCGATGAGTCGGAAGTCGGGGCGGAAGCCCTTGATGGACAGGGTGATGTCGGTATTCTTCTTGTGGTTGAAGTATATGGCCAGGGCGCAGCCGCAGAACTGGCCGATGATGGTGGCCACGGCAGCGCCGGTAACGCCCATGTTCAGGGTAAAGATGAAGATGGGGTCCAGAATGATATTGATGATGGCGCCCAGACCCTGGGTGTACATGCTGAGGATAGACCGCCCCGTGCCCTGGAGCAGCCGTTCGTACATGATCTGGCAGAACATACCCAGCGAGCCGATGGTCACCACCCGCAGGTAGTCGTTGCCCATGCGGATGATGTTCTCTATCTGGGTCTGGGAACGGAAGAACAGGTCGGAGCAGGTCGCGCCCAGAGCGGCGGAGATGACGAAGCCCACCAGCGCCAGTAGTATGCCGTGGTTGGCGACCTTGTCGGCGCGTTCACGCTGTCCGGCACCCAGTGCCCGGCCCATCAGGGCGTTGACGCCTACGGCGGTGCCGGTGGCCAGACCGATCATCAGGTTCTGGGCGGGGAAGGCCAGCGAAACGGCGGTGAGCGCCTGCTCGCTGACGCGGCTGACGAACACGCTATCCACAATGTTGTACAGGGCCTGCACCAGCATGGACGCGATGATGGGCAGGGACATATTCCAGATCAGCTTGGAAATGGGCATGACGCCCAGCTTGTTTTCTTCGGGCAAGGTATCACTCTTTTCTGCGCGAAATATTCAGTGTCTCTTATTGTATCATGTATATCCATAAAAGGAAATCCCCGAAATGCGCTTTTTCTGCACATTTCGGGGGTGCTTTTTGTTGAAATAACGCAAAACTATTTCGCGCAGCGAAGCAGTTTACCGGCGGGAGAAAAAGGCCCGGATCTCCTCCGCCGTGCAGGCGGCGCTGCCCTGGGCAAAGCCATCCCGGCCGCCGCCGCGGCCATGGAGCGCGTCGTTCATGTCCTTCACCAGCGGCCGGATATCCTGTCCGGCGTGGATGAGCGCGTACCGGTACGCGCCGTCTGTTCCGGAGAACACGGCGCAGCGGCCGCCGCACGTCTGGGCCACGGCGTCGCACAGACGGCGGACACCGTCGCCCTCCAGCGGCGCGGTGATGAGCACGGTGTCGCCCTTGCCGGCGTATTCCGCCGCTGTGTGGGCGAAGACCTGCGCTTCCAATCCGGCGGCGCGTTCCCTGGCGGCCAGCAGCTCGGACTGCATCCGCTCCACGGCGGCAAAGGACGCCTCCGGCTTTACCGACAGCGCCTGACCGATCTGCCGCGATTGTTCCCAACAGGCGGAGAGATGGTCCAGCGCCCGCTGGCCGCACAGCAGCTCCAGCCGCACGCCGTCCCGGAATTTCTGCCAGCCTATGAACTTCACCAGGCCCACCTGGCCGCTGGCGGCCACATGGGTGCCGCAGCAGGCGCACAGGTCCGCGCCGGGGAACTCCGTAAGGCGCACAGGCCCCTCCAGGGCTTTTTTGCTGCGGTAGGGCAGGGCGGCCAGCTCCTCCGGGGAGGGATACCAGATGTGGATGGGGTGGTTTTCCCAGATGTACCGGTTGGCGCGGCGCTCGATCTCCAGCACCTGCTCCCAGGGGATGTCGGCGTTGTAGTCGATGGTCACGGTATCCGCGCCCAGGTGAAAGCCCACGTTGTCACAGTGGAAGGCGCTGCACAGCATACCGGAGACGATGTGCTCGCCGGAGTGCTGCTGCATATGGTCGAAGCGGCGCGCCCAGTCGATATGGCCGCTGACCTCCGCGCCCACAGGCAGCGCCCGGTCGCACAGGTGGGTGACGACGCCGTCCTTCTCATGGGCGTCCAGCACGCGGGCGTCCCCCAGCGTGCCGTGGTCGGCGGGCTGTCCGCCGCCCTCGGGATAGAAGACGGTGCGGTCCAGTACCACCGCAAAGCCGCCCGTCACAGCCCCGCAGGACTCCACCACGGCGGTGAAGTCCTGCAGAAAGGCGTTTTCGTAGTAGAGCTTGACGGTCTCCATCAGTCGTCCTTCTCCACCTCGCCCACGATGGCGATGTGCAGCTCATCCAGCTGCTTCTGCTCCACGGTGGACGGCGCGCCCATCATGATGTCCTGGGCGTTCTTGTTCATGGGGAAGGGGATGATCTCGCGGATGGAGCTTTCGCCGGCCAGCAGCATGACCATGCGGTCCACGCCCGGGGCGATGCCTGCATGGGGAGGCGCACCGTAGCAGAAGGCGTTGTACATGGCGGGGAACTTCTTTTTCACATCCTCCTCGCCCAGGCGCACCAGCTCGAAGGCCTTGATCATGATCTCGGGGTCGTGGTTACGGACGGCGCCGGAGCTGAGCTCCACGCCGTTGCACACCAGGTCGTACTGGTTGGCGTAGATGTCCAGCGGGTCGATCTCGCCGCGCTCGGCCTTCAGCAGGATATCCATGCCGCCGTTGGGCATGGAGAACGGGTTGTGGCAGAACTCCAGCTCGCCGGACTCGTCGCCGATCTCGTACATGGGGAAGTCCACGATCCAGCAGAACTCATAGCGCTCCTTGTCGAAGTGGTTTTCGCAGGCGGCGCCGAAGGTCTTGATGAGCACGCCCACGGACTTGGTGGCGTATTGGCCTGCGGTTGCCAGCACCAGGGTGCCCGGCTTCAGGTCGATGATCTTGCCCAGCTCGGCCTCCACCGGGGCGACGAACTTGGCGATGCCGCCGGCCAGCTGGCCGTTTTCGTCCACCTTGAACCAGTAGGCCTTGCTGCCGGACTGGACCTCGCAGTCGGTCAGCAGCTTCTCCACCTGCTTGCGGGTCAGGGCGCAGTCGCTGATGGGCACCATCTTTACGGTCTGGCCCTTGAAGGCCTCGAACTCGCTGGCGACGAACAACTCGCTGACGTTTTTGCAGGTCAGGTCGATACGCAGATCGGGCTTATCGGAGCCGTAGGTCTCCATGGCGGTGTTGTAGGGGATGCGGCGGAAGGGGGCGGAGGAGGCCACGTTGTAGGTGCCGAACTTGGCGAAGATGGGGGGCAGCACGTCCTCCAGCACGGCGAAGATGTCGTCCTGGGTGGCGAAGGCCATCTCCATATCCAGCTGATAGAACTCGCCGGGGCTGCGGTCGCCGCGGGCATCCTCGTCGCGGAAGCAGGGGGCGATCTGGAAATAGCGGTCGAAGCCGGAGGTCATCAGCAGCTGCTTGAACTGCTGGGGCGCCTGGGGCAGGGCGTAGAACTTGCCGGGGTGCTTGCGGGCGGGCACCAGATAGTCGCGGGCGCCCTCGGGGGAGCTGGCGGTCAGGATGGGGGTGGTGATCTCCAGGAAGCCGTGCTCCATCATGGCGGCGCGCAGGGCGGCCACCACCTGGCAGCGCAGGATGATGTTCTGCTTGACCGCCGGGTTACGCAGGTCCAGATAGCGGTACTTCAGCCGCTGGGTCTCGTCGGCCTCGCGGCTGCGGTTGATCTCGAAGGGCAGGGCGTTATAGCGGCAGCGGCCCAGCACCTCGATCTTGGTGGGGACCACCTCGATCTCGCCGGTGGGCAGCTTGGGGTTCTTGCTGGCGCGCTCGCGGACGGTGCCCTCCACGCTGATGGTGGACTCCTTGTTCAGGCCCTTGATGACCTTCAGGTCGGCCTCGTCCTCCACCACCACCTGGGTGGTGCCGTAGAAGTCACGCAGCACCACGAAGGCCAGGCTGCCGCCTACCTCGCGGACATTCTCCATCCAGCCCACGATCTTCACGGACTTGCCCACATCGGCCAGCCGCAGCGCATTGCAGGTATGTGTACGCATCTGCATCATTGTTGTTTTCCTCCCATTTATGATTGTGTTTTGTATAACCTTATTGAATTATTACGGATTGTTTATCAAAAACGCCGCCCCCTACACCTGTCTGCCGGAAATGATTTGCGCCGTAGGGTAAGGCGCTTACTTCTCCACGATGACCTTGCCCTTGTTCCTCTCGGCCAGACCGTCGCGCACCCGCGCCAGGGTGGCGGCAAAGTCCAGGGTGGTTTGCTCGCCGCTGGTCATATCCTTGCAGGCGATGACGTTGTTTTTCACCTCGTCCTCGCCCAGGAACACCACATAGGGCACGCCGGTCTTGTCGGCGTAGTTCATCTTGGCCTTGAACTTTTTTTGCTCGGTGTACAGCTGGGTCCGCACGCCGGCGTCCCGCAGCTTTGTGGCCAGTGTGACGGCGGCGGACAGGTCCTGGTTGGCCAGGGATTTTTTCATCAGCTTCCGGTAGCCCCACTCGAACAGCTCGCAGGCCGCCACGGAAACGGCCGTGGCGATCAGGGCCCGGGGGCCAAAGAAGAACACCGCCGCGCACAGAGCGGGCACCAGGGCGATCAGTACGTCCCGCATGAGGGACATGGTATTGATGGGGGAGGCCACGTGGGGCGAAGACGCCACCTTGAGCCTCAGCTTTTTCTCCTCGTTCATGCTTTGGCCGCCTCCTTTGCCGCTTTTTCCTTGGCCGCCAGCTGGCGCAGTTCCATCTTGGTCATCCGGAAGGACTGGACCAGGTGGAGCCGGCCGGGGCAGATGTAGTTGCAGGAGCCGCACTCGATGCAGTCCATGACGTTGAGGGCCTCGGCCTCCTTCCACATCCCCTTTCCGGCGTACAGATGCATGTACACGGGGGTCAGGTGCATGGGGCAGACGTTGACGCAGCGGGCGCAG
>ENA-ORSK01001958-ORSK01001958.1-human-gut-metagenome-genome-assembly--contig:-NODE-1958-length-14642-cov-44.480839_pt1 | contig 14642 bp, 11 predicted proteins | sample MGYA00242192_ERZ509159 | MGnify/ENA primary metagenome ERZ509159 (study PRJEB26280, sample SAMEA2338663) | human gut metagenome | biome: human gut; feature: human-associated habitat; material: faeces...
ACGACCGAGGACGGCGGGAAGACGGCCTCCTGCAAGGTGACGGTGAAGGCCAAGGTGGTTCCGGTGACAGGTGTGGATGTCAAGCCGTGGTCCGTGACGATCGGCGCGAACGGCACAACCAAACTTACCTGCACGGTCGCCCCGTCCAATGCCACTAACCGCAATGTGAGGTGGGAGTCGGATAGCCCGTCCGTGGCCACGGTCGATTCCGACGGCAACGTGAGAGCCGTTTCGGCGGGTGTGGCCAAGGTCAGCGCGGTCACCGAGGACGGCGGCTTCAGGTCAGGCTGCACCGTCACCGTGAAGGAATTCTCTTCCGGGTTCGAGGTTGGCGGCCTGTTCTACAAGACCGCCGAAGGTTACTCTATGGATTTCGTCGAGGTGACCGGTAACCCGGGCGGAGGCAAGTATTCGGGAGAGGTCGTGGTTCCCGGTACGGTTGAGTATGACGGGATTACCTATACCGTCAAAGGGGTCGGGGATAGGGCCTTTGAAGGGTGCGGTGACCTAAGGAAAGTCACTATCTCGGAGGGGATATATAAGATCGGAGCCTATGCCTTCATTGGTTGCGGGAATCTTGAACGTGTCATTTTACCTTCCACGTTAGAAAATATTGATGGTTCAAATCCGGTGTTTGAAGGTTGTTCTAAACTTGAGATTACCACAACCGCGCCGAGGGAAGGTCAAGAGGACTACTGCTATCTGCATGACGGGGCTTTGTATATGCACAAAGGTCGGACAAAGAGAGAGATTCTGAGTTGGATTCCTGAAAAGAAGACCGGTACGGTGGTGATAAAGGAAGGCACTACGAAGATTGCGGAGCATTCTATTCGTCGAACAAATGTTGATAAGATAGTTATCCCTGAGTCTGTCAAATCCATAGACATCTACACATTTGTGTCATGCAAAACTCCTTTGGTACTTGAGCTGAACTGGAGAACGAAAGAGGACATCGACAGGATTTCCACAAAAGAGTCGGATCCTTCGAGATTCTTTTTCGTCAGCACAGACCGCTCAGCCGTCAAGGTGACGGTTCCTAAAGGCACCAAGTCTCTCTATGAGTCGCACTGGCTCTGGTCTCACCTCGGCGGCATCGAGGAGCGCCCGTAGAGTCCCCGTAGAGTTCCCGTAGCTCGCTGAAAAAGCGCCGCGGTTGCCTCGTGTGTCTTTCGCGGCAGTCTCGTGAGCGAAAAGCCGCATTCTGCTCACGAAAGGGTCTTCCAAGGCTGTCTCGTGAGCGAGACGGCGCGATCTGCTCACGGAAGAGTCTGCCAAGGTCGTCTCGTGAGCGGAACGGCGCGTTCTGCTCACGGGAGGGTCTTCCGAGGTTGTCTCGTGAGCAAGACGGCGCGTTCTGCTCACGGGAGTGTCTTCCGAGGTTGTCTCGTGAGCGAGACGGCGCGTTCTGCTCACGAAAGGGTCTGCCGCTGTGCTTCCGGGCGACGGAAAGGCGCGGAAGTGTTGCCCAAGCGTGTCGTACTGTTCTCTTGGGTGACGATATTGGGTTAAAATGTTGCCTGAGGTGAGTGTGTGGGATCACATCGTAGTACAGCACCGTTGTGATGCGCCGTGGAACTGCACCGTTGGGACGCACTGTAGGGCTGCACCAGGGCTTCTACCTTATGTGGCTATACCATGTGGAGGGCGGAGAAGAGGCAGCGGTAGGCGGCGGCTTTCTTGTCGAGTGAGAGGGGATAGGCTCGGGAGGAGGATGGCATACGGTAGAGGCGCATCGGGCGGCCTTCGAAATGAAATTCTGAATATTCACCGGTGGCGGGGGCGGAGGTGCCGAAGGTTTGGCAGAGGGTGTCGGTGGCTTTTTCTCCGGTGGTTACAATGGCTTGGCACTTAGGGATTTCCCTTAACAGGGCCGGGATGTCGGTCGGAATGATGACCTCCAGGAACTTGTCGGAGGCGTTGTCTTTCAGGCGGCGGACGGCGGTGGCGGTGTCGTACATCGCTATGCCGGTTCCGGTGCAGAAATCCACTATGTCCTCCAGTCTGAATTTCTTGGCGGCAACGTCAACGAAACGGTTCTTGTCGTTGAAAAATATCAGGCCCATGATCCGCCACATGTCGTTGATGAAGTTAGGGTAGTAGAAATCTATGCTCCAGCGCTTGGGCTGGGGCGGAAAACTGCCCAGCATCAGCACCTTGGCATTAGCCGGCAGGAATGGCTCGAAAGGATGCCGCTCAACGGGAATTGGATTGCGCTCTGGAAACGACTCGTATGTGTTTAATCTTTCGATGGTTGAGCCTACATTTTCGGCCTCAGGGCTTGCGGTTTGGCAAAGTCCGCCAACCACCGAAGCGCCCGAAACAATGGTGTTGTTACGGCAGGTCGCTTTTTCGGCCTCAGGGCTTGCGGTTTGACAAAGTCCGCCAACCACCGAAGCTCCCGAAACAAAGGTGTTGTTACGGCAGGTCGCTTTTTCGGCCTCTGAACTTGTCGAAGCGATTAAAGTTTCTCCGGTCACTGAGTCTGCTGAAGTGACCGGAGAGACAGCTTTCAATCCTTTTTGAATATTCATTACTTGGCGGCTGCGTCGGCTGCGCCAGCGGAACCGGCTACACCGGCATCCCCGGCTGCGCCAGCGGAACCGGCTGCACCGGCATCATCTGCTGCACCGGCGGAACCGGCTGCACCGGCATCATCCGCTGCACCGGCGGCGTCGGCGGAACCTTCGACAAATGCGACGATCTCACCTTTGGCGACCTTGTCACCCTGCTTGCCGAGGGTGGCCACTATGCGGCCGTCAACGGCGGGAACCAGTTCCTCCATTCCGTAATATGTCTGCACGAAACCTATGCCTTTTCCGGCCTTGACCTCTGTGCCGGCGATCGGAGCTACGGAATCGTCCTCCACATCGACCTGCCAGAGAAGCTGACCCTTGGCCGGAGCCTGGACAGGAACGGCGTGAGGATAGCGCCTGGCATATTCATCCACATCGAACTTCGGCATCTCGACCACAGGACGCACCACCTCGATCGGGGCGTTCGCCTTGGCCTTGAGGTCGGCCAGCTCGGCGTTGAAACGCTCTTTGGCCACACCGCTCCGATAGTCCCTGTACTGGCGCTCGTGCATCGCGAACTCGAAGAGTTCCTCCTCGTCCTGACCTTCGTCCCAGCCCTCTTCCTTCATCATCTGACGGAATTTCGGAAGCTCGTCCGGGTACATCTCCTGAGGGTCGCCGGTGTAGAACTCCATGCCTTTCTCCTTGGCGAGCTGTACGATCTCCGGAGCGAGCTCTCCAGGGAGGCGGCCCATCTTGCCGAGGATCATGTTCCAGGTGTCCTTGTCGATCGTGGTCCAGCGAGGCTTGCCGTTCAGAAGGTTCAGGAGGTTCATCAGCGCGGTGTTCTTGGTGTACTGGCTGAACGGAGTCACAAGTGGCGGGAATCCGAGACGCGGCCAGACATATTCAACCTCCTGGAACAGCTTGACCATCAATGTGTCGAGGCTGATCTCAGGACGGCCGTGCGCTCTTTCGGCGGCGTTGATAGCGCCTTGGAAGCCCTTGAGGTCGGCCATCATCGAGCCCATCATTCCGCCCGGCAGGCCGCAGCCCACGAGCAGCGAGCTCATCTTGGCGTTGGAAGGGTTGATCCAGTAGCCGAGGAAGTCGTCGATAAACTTCTGCGTGAGGCGGCGCACCTCCATGTAGGCGTCCATATTCAGATCCTTCACAAGGAAGCCGTCGGCCTTCAGCATCTCCCTGATGGTGATCACGTCCGGGTGGACCTTGCCCCAGGAGAGCGGCTCGACGGCCACGTCCAGGACATCAGCGCCGGCGCGGGCCACCTCAAGCATCGAGGCAGGGGAGAAGCCCGGTCCCGAGTGGCCGTGGTACTGGACAAGAATATGAGGGTATTTCTTCTTGATGTCGCGTGTGAGCTGGCCGAGGAAGGTCGGACGGCCGATTCCCGCCATATCCTTGAGGCAGATCTCGTCGGCTCCATATTCAACGACCTTGTCGACGATGCCCATGTAATATTCAACAGTGTGGACAGGGGAGTTGGTGATGGAGAGGGCAACCTGCGAGATCATTCCGCCTTTCTTGGCGAACTCGACGGAGCGGCGCAGGTTCCTGTGGTCGTTGAGGCCGCAGAACGAGCGGGAGATGTCGGTGCCTTGCTTTTTCTTGACTTTGAACATCAGTTCCCTGACATCGGCCGGAACCGGGTTCATTCTGAGGGCGTTGAGGCCTCTTTCGAGCATATGCGTCTGGATGCCGGCCTTGTGGAAAGGGGCGGTCCAGCGGCGGACGGCCACGTTAGGGTTTTCGCCGAAAAGGAGGTTCACCTGCTCGAACGCGCCGCCGTTGGTCTCGACGCGGTCGAAGCAGCCCATATCGATGATGGCCGGTGCCACTTCGACAAGCTGGTCCACACGGGGAACGTACTTGCCGGACGACTGCCACATATCCCTGTAAACGAGGGAAAATTTGATCTCTCTTGCCATAATATTCTTGCTTATCTGATTTACAAATATACTTATAATTTTATATTTTTGCTTAGGGTGGAATTTTCACTAACTTTGTAAGTTATGAAAAATGCGTTTCTGACAATAGCGATCATGGCACTCGTCGCCGCCTCGGTGACGGGCTGCGATTTCTTCCGTAGGCTTGCCGGACGGCCTGACTCTGAATGGATTGAGGCTAAGGCGGAAACCATCCGTCAGGAAGAGGAGACGCAGCGGATCCGTCTGGACTCGCTGGAAAAGGCCCGAAAGGCTGAGGCGGACTCGCTTGCCGCCGCTGATTCTGTGCGTCTTGCCAACCATCGCTATCGTTTCTGTGTGATTCTGGGCTCGTTCTCCAGCAAAGAAAATGCCGGGCGGTATGTCGAGGAGATAGCGGCGAAGGGGTATAAGTGCGAACTGCTCACTTTCAGGAACAGCACAGCCGTGGGTGTGTGTCCGACAGATGACGAGGCTCAGGCCAAGAAATCGTTGGAAGAGCTGCAAAGGCAGGATTTTTGCCCTAAGGGCGCGTGGATTTTAGAAAGGAAACAATGATGAAAGGAAAAATCACGATCATTTCGGCCATCTGCGCCATCTTCATCGGAATCATCCCGGCGGAAGCCCAGTTCAGGGACGGAGCCTCCTACGCCGATCTGGAGGACAGTGAGACCGTCCGCGCGTTCAAGGAGCACGTCTCGACCATCTCGGCAGCCGTGATGGAGGGGCGCAAGGCCGGCTCCGAAGGCGAGAGGATGACCGCTGAATATGTCACCGGAATATTCAAGAAATATGGCGTTGACGTGCTGTCCGGGGAGGACGGCGATGTGTTCGGCATCCGTCAGGAGAATGGCGACACGCTGACCTCACGCAATGTCATAGCCTTTATTCAGGGTGGCGACAAGTCCTTGAGGAATAAATACATAGTCATCGGGGCGAGGATGGACAACCTTGGCACGGACACGATGACGATAGACGGGCGTACCGTTGAGCGGACATATTACGGAGCCAACGGCAACGCTTCCGGCCTTGCGATGATGCTTGAACTGGCGCGCATGCTCCAGACCAACAGTCCGCTGCTCGGACGCTCTGTGCTGTTCGTGGCTTTCGGGGCCTCACGGCAGACATTCGCCGGCTCATGGTATTTCCTGAACAGAGCATTCTCGGAGGTTGCGGACATTGACGCGATGATCAATCTGGACATGGTCGGCACAGGTGTGGATGGCTTTTACGCCTACACCTCCTCCAACGCCGACATGAACGAAGTCCTGAAGTCCATGGCTGGCCAACTGCAACCGATCCTTCCGACTCTTACGGCACAGGAACCATTCCCTTCCGACCACAGGGCGTTCTACGGCAAGGAGATACCATCGATCTTCTTTACGACCGGCCATTATCCTGAATATGGCACCGAACGCGACACCCAATCCATCATAGACTACGACACGATGGAAAGGGAACTTGAATATGTCTATAACTATTCCGTGGCTCTCATCAACGGTCCGAAGCCTATCTTCAATCCTTCAGATTTGTCAAAGCTGACAAAATCCAAGGGTGATGACACCGTCGTGCCGTATTACGATTGCGACTACCGTCCGTCGTTCCTCGGCAGCCGTGACCCGAGAGTCTTCCTTGAAAAATGGGTATATACCTACATGAAATACCCTAAGGAGGCCGTGAAGAACGGAATTCAGGGCCGTGTGCTTGTGGATTTCGTGATCGACGAGAAGGGCAAGATCCGTGATGTCAAGGTGCTAAAGGGTGTGGATCCGCTTCTTGATGCGGAAGCCGTGCGGATCATCAGCGCGTCGCCGGACTGGAAACCGGGCTGGCTGATGGGCAAGAAGGTCAAGTCCAGAATGTCGCTCTACGTCGAGTTCCGTCTGGAGAAGAAAGGCAGCTTCGGGCTGAAAAAACATGATAAGTAATCAACAACAGTAATAAAATGGACTACGATTTCAGGAAAATTGAGAAAAAGTGGCAGGCCTACTGGGCCGAGAACGGCACTTTCAAGACAAAGGAAGATCCTTCCAGGCCGAAGTTCTATGTTCTGGACATGTTCCCTTATCCGTCCGGAGCAGGTCTGCATGTCGGCCATCCGCTGGGCTACATCGCCAGCGACATATATTCCCGCTACAAAAGACTCAAGGGCTTCAATGTGCTTCATCCGATGGGGTACGACGCTTTCGGCCTTCCTGCCGAGCAGTATGCCATCCAGACCGGACAGCATCCTGAGGTAACGACTGTAAACAATATCAACCGTTACCGTCAGCAGATGGACAGGATCGGCTTTTCCTACGACTGGAGCCGCGAGCTTCGCACCTGTGATCCGGCTTACTACAAGTGGACTCAGTGGGCTTTCCTGAAGATGTTCGGGTCTTGGTACGATAACGATGCGCGGAAGGCCCGTCCGATCGAGGAGCTTACAGCGGCTTTCGAGAAAGGCGGAAGCACTGCCGTAAACGCCGCATGCACTGAGCACGAACCGTTTACGGCGGAGCAATGGCAGGCATATTCAGAGAAAGAGAAGTCTGACGTCTTGATGAACTACCGCATCGCCTATCAGGGTGAGACGGCTGTGAACTGGTGTGCCGGACTTGGGACCGTGCTGGCCAATGACGAGGTGAAGGACGGACTCTCGGTCCGCGGTGGTTTCCCTGTGGAGCAGAAGAAGATGAAGCAGTGGCAGCTGAGGGTCTCCGCCTACGCCGGAAGACTTCTCGAAGGGCTGGACAGGATCGACTGGGCCGACTCCCTCAAGGAGATGCAGCGCAACTGGATCGGAAAGTCCAACGGCTGCGAGGCGGTTTTCAAGTGCTACAACGGTGAGACTGAACACGATGTGACCATATTCACAACCCGCTCGGACACTATGTTCGGCGTGACCTTCATGGTGCTGGCTCCTGAGAGCGACCTCGTTCCTCTTCTGACCGCACCGGAACAGAAAGAGGCAGTGGATGAATATCTTGTCGCTGTCAAAAAGAAGACTGAGCGCGAAAGGATCGCCCAGACGAAGACCGTCACCGGCGTGTTCAGCGGCTCCTACGGAGTGAACCCTATGACCGGCGACAGAGTCCCTATCTGGATCTCTGAATATGTCCTCGCGGGTTACGGTACAGGTGCCATCATGGCTGTCCCTGCCCACGACAGCCGTGACTATGCGTTCGCGAAGAAATTCAATCTGCCGATCATTCCTCTGATCGAGGGCTGTGATGTCAGCGAGGAAAGCTTTGACGCGAAGGAAGGCAAGATGATCAATTCAGGATTCCTTAACGGTTTGGATGTCAGGGAGGCGATTCCTGCCGCCATCGATTATGTCGAGAAGCACGGGATTGGCCACAGGAAGGTCAACTACCGTCTCCGTGACGCGATTTTCAGCCGCCAGAGGTACTGGGGCGAGCCGTTCCCGATCTACTACAAGGACGGCATCCCGACTCCGGTTCCGTTCGAGAAACTGCCTCTCCAGCTGCCTGAGATCACGGAGTTCAAACCTACCGAGAACGGTGAGCCGCCTCTCGCGAGGGCGAAGGACTGGACCTACGAGGGTTATCCTCTGGAGACCAGCACGATGCCGGGCTTCGCCGGATCAAGCGCCTACTACCTCCGCTATATGGATCCTCACAACAACGAGGCTCTCGTTGACAGGAAAGTCGATGAATATTGGCGTGATGTGGATCTGTACATCGGTGGTACAGAGCACGCTACGGGCCACCTGATATATTCCCGCTTCTGGGACAAGTTCCTCTTTGACCTCGGCTATGTCTGCGAGGACGAGCCGTTCCGCAAGCTGGTCAACCAGGGCATGATCCAGGGACGCTCCAACTTCGTCTACAGGATTGTGGGCACCAACAAGTTCGTGTCCCTCGGCCTGAAGGATCAGTACGAGACCACCGAAATCCACGTGGACATCAACATCGTCCACAACGACAAACTCGATCTTGAGGCGTTCAAGGCCTGGAGGCCGGAGTTCGCCGACGCGGAGTTCATTCTTGAGAATGGTGAATATGTCTGCGGATGGGCCGTCGAGAAGATGAGCAAGTCGATGTACAACGTCGTCAATCCGGACAACATCTGCGATGACTACGGTGCCGACACCCTTCGTCTCTATGAGATGTTCCTTGGCCCTCTTGAGCAGTCAAAGCCTTGGGACACAAAGGGTATCGACGGTGTGAACCGTTTCCTGCGCAAGTTCTGGAGGCTGTTCTTTGACGGGGATGACCTCGTCGTGACCGATGAGAAGGCCACACCTGAAGAGCTTAAGGTTCTCCACAAGCTGATCGCCAAGGAGCAGGACGACATCGAGCACTTCTCCTTCAACACGACGGTCAGCGCGTTCATGATCGCTCTGAACGACCTTTCTGCCCTTAAATGCCGCAAGCGTGAGATCCTTGAGCCGTTGACGATAATGCTCTCGCCGTTCGCCCCGCACATCGCCGAGGAGCTTTGGGAGGCTCTTGGCCACGGGGAAAGCATCACCTACGCCCGTTTCCCTGAGTTTGACCCGGCGCTGGCAGCCGAGGACAACGTGACCTATCCGGTCTCGTTCAACGGCAAGATGCGCTTCACTGTCGAACTGCCTAAGTCTCTGTCTCCTAAGGAGGTCGAGGCCGAGATCCGCGGGATGGAGCAGACCGTCAAGTATGTCGGCGGCCAGAATGTCGTCAAGGTGATTGTCGTTCCTGGCAAGATAGTTAATTTTGTTGTGAAATAGTTTATGTCAATCAATTCTTCAACAATTCTTCGAGGAGTCAAGGAGTACCTTCTCATCACCCTCGGTATAGTTGTCTACACGGTTGGTTGGGCTATTTTCCTTGCCCCGAACAACCTTATCGGTGGCGGTGTCTCCGGTATAAGCGCCATCATCCAGTATGCCACCGGCATCAAGATGGGATACTCCTATTTTGTGATCAACACGATCCTGCTGATCATCTCCGTGATCATCATCGGGCCTTCGTTCGGTGCGAAGACAATCTATGCCATCGTCCTCGCGTCCGCTTGTCTCAACCTGTTCCAGGCCATAATCCCTCAGACCATCATCCAGGATTTCGCGCTTTCGAACGGGAAACTGATGTGCTCGATCATCGGCGGATCAATGGCCGGCGTTGGCATCGGCATGTCGATCTCGCAAGGCGGAAGCACGGGAGGGACCGACATATTGGCGATGATAATCACGAAATTCAGGAATATCTCCCCGGGGCGCATCATCCTTATCATCGATGTGTTCATCATTTCCTCATCCCTGCTGTTCCCTTCCTACGGAGCGGACGGCCAGCTTCTTCCGTTTGACGCCAAGTTTTCCATCGCTGTCTATGGCATGATCATCGTGACGGTCAACGGCTATGTGGTGGACCTCTATCTCGCCGGCTCTAAGCAGAGCGTTCAGCTTTTTGTCCTGTCAAGGAAGTATGAGCAGATCGCGGACATGATAGTCAGGGACTTCCATCGTGGCGTGACTGTGCTGAACGGCGAGGGCTGGTACACCAAGCAGCCTGCATCCGTTCTGATGGTCATCACCAGGAAAACGGACGTGAATCTCCTCCTGAAAGCCATCAAACGTGAGGATCCGGACGCATTCCTTTCGATTTCCTCCGTAAGCGGAGTCTATGGACAAGGATTCGAGTCCATCAAAGTCGCAAAGAAAAGTTAGTTTTTTATAAAAAACGTTTAAATATAGCATCGTACCCCCGGGCAAACCACCGCCTGGGGGTTTAAATTTCTACCTTGGCTTTGACCACCATTACAAGAATTGACCACATGACACGTATCATTACTTTGCTGGCTATTGTCGAACTGTCTTTCTTCTTCGTCTATGACCTTATCAGCAGCAAGGGCAATCGCACCCGGAGGTATGCGATCCGGATGTCCTCGTGTCTTGGCGGGGTTGTTCTGGCGGTTTGTGAGCTTGTCTTCGACTCCCCGTTTGAGACCCGTGAGCTGGCGGCGGATCTTTCGTGCGCCGCGGCGGTGCTGGTGATGTATCCTTGTTCGTTCGAGAAGCCGAAGAGTTCGCTATTGGCTTCATTATGCCTGTTGTCGTTCACCTTGATGACATTGTTCGTGTATGCGTCCAAACCGAAGGGAACACTTGATTACCGGTTTCAGAGGGTGGCGTTTTCGTTCGCTCCGATGTTCCTGTTTGTCCTTGTCTATTTCTTCCGCTTGACCTACAAGCGGTTCTCCGCCATCAGAGCCATGTTCCGTAACACCGCCGTCTGGCATAATGTCGAAGAGTACGCCCGTTTCATCTATTCGATGATCTATCTGGTGGCAGGGGTGATGTTGTTGTCCGCGATCTATGCGGTGGGCCATCTGGGCGATGTGCTTTCAGTCGTGACGGCGCTGCTCTACATGGCTCTGTATGCTGTCCTGTATCTCAGGGCGATGACAGGAAGGACTTTCATCATTCCATCTGACACGGAGGAAAGGATCAAGGACATCATAAAAGGCAACCTAAGGTCTTCCTATGCCGAGAAGGTGGACGATGACAGGAAGATGAACAATCTCTACAGGAGAGTGGTGATGTACATGGAGGAGAAACGCCCCTACCTTGACCAGACTTTCGACATGTCGAGTCTTGCGGACAGAATGTTCACGAACAAGTTGTATCTTTCGAAGACGATAAACATCCTTTCCGGGCGCAATTTCAGGCAGTTTGTCAACTTTTACAGAGTGAGGAGAGCCATAGAGCTGTTGAAGACGGATCCGAGGCTGAAGATGGGGGAGGTCTCGGAGATGTCAGGATTTCACTCTTCGGTCTCGTTCAACATGTCCTTCAAGGTGAACACCGGGAAGACCCCTTCCGAATGGCTGCAGGACTATTTACGTGAGCTTGAAAGAAAGTAGGGTGATTGGAAGAGGCCTTCCAAATCACCCTGCTTCTGAATCATTACCCTATCTTCCAGCTCTCAGGAGGGGGAGCGATGATGTCCATCTCCTCTTTCCGGACCGGGTGGATGAATCTTATCTCATGTGAATGCAGACATATTCCTCCGTCGGGATTCGACCGCGGAGCGCCGTATTTCAGATCGCCCTTGATGACGCAGCCTATCCCCGCAAGTTGGCAGCGGATCTGGTGATGCCTTCCCGTAAGCAGCTGAACCTCAAGCAGGGAGTATCTCTCCGTGTCCCTCAAATGGGTGTAGATCAGCTTTGCCAGTTTGGCTCCCGGAGTCTTTTCGCCCCCTTTGGCGATGAAGCTTTTGTTCATCTTCTCATTACGAACCAGCCAGTCATCCAATTCCGCGGACTCCTTCTCCGGCGCCTTGCAGCACAGCGCCCAATAGATCTTGTGAATATTCCCGGACCGGAACATCTCCGAGAGTCTTGAAAGAGCCTTTGATGTCTTGGCGAACATCGTGATACCACTGACAGGCCGGTCAAGGCGATGCGGAATCCCCACATACACCTTGCCCGGCTTGTCATCTCTTTGGGCGATGAAGGCTTTCAGAGTCTCGGCAAGGCATTCGTCTCCGGTCTTGTCCGCCTGGACAATCTCTCCGGCCCTCTTGTTGAAGACCATGATGTGGTTGTCCTCGTACAGGATCCTGGATTCGATGTCCCTGAACTCTTCCTCGCCTAACCGTCTGTATTCCATTTGCTTATTCGATAGGGACGAGGGCGAAGCTTGGCTCGCCCTTGCAGCAGAGCCTGCCGTTCACCTCAAGTTTGGCGGTGCAGAAGAAAAGTTGTCCGCGCCTGTCGATCAACTTGGCTGTAACCTCGCACAGATCCCCCGGCTTCACGGAATTCTTGAAACGTACCTTGTCAAGTCCGGCATAAAGCGTGAGGTGTCCCGGAATCTCATCCTTGACGAGAATCGCGCAGCTTTGTGCCATGATCTCGCAAAGGATCACTCCCGGAACGACAGGGTTGCCAGGAAAGTGGCCTCTTGTGAAGAACTCGTCCTCCTTGATGCGGTATTTGGAATGAGCCGTGCCTTCCTCGTCGATGTAGGCCTCCTCAATGAGAAGCATGGGTTCTCTGTGAGGCAGGAACTTTTTGATCTCTTCCTTATCCATGATTCTGGTTTTAAATGAATTACTCACACTTTCTGAAGGCCACGCACGCGTCATGCCCTCCGAATCCGAACGAGTCGGAGATACCGAGGGTCAGATCGGTCTTGACCGCTGTGTTAGGAGTGTAGTCGAGGTCGCACTCCGGATCCGGAGTGTCGAGGTGGATGGTAGGAGGGCAGATGCCGTCACGGAGGGCAAGCACCGTGGCGATCGCCTCTGCGGATCCCGCGGCTCCGAACATGTGTCCGGTCATGGACTTGATGGAGCTGATGTGGGCCTTGTAGGCGAAGTCTCCCAGAGCGATCTTGTAGGCCAGGGTCTCGGCGACATCGTTCAGTTTTGTGCCCGTACCGTGCGCGTTGATGTAGAGATTGTCTTTCTCCTTGTCGAATCCGGCCTCCTCAAGGGCGAGTTCGATGCACTTTGCCTGTGTGGTGCCGTCCGGCCTCGGGGCTGTGGAGTGGTAGGCGTCGCAGGTGTTGCCGTAGCCGACCATCTCGCCGAGTATCTGCGCTCCACGGGCTTTCGCATGCTCGTATTCCTCAAGCACAAGCGCTGCGGAACCGTCAGCCATGACAAAACCGGCGCGGTTGCCGTTGAAAGGAAGTGAGGCGTAGTTCGGATCCGTGGCTCTGGAGAGGGCCTTGGCGTTGGCGAAACCGACGATGCCGATCGGGATGGTGGCGTTCTCGCAGCCTCCGGTGATGATCGCGTCGGCATAGCCGTTCCTGATGGCGCGGAAAGCCTCACCCATGGCGTTGGTCGATGTGGCACAGGCTGTCACGATGTCAAGACATGGACCTTGGGCGTTGTTCAGGATGGCGATGTGTCCGGCGGCGATGTTGGAGATCATCGTCGGGATGAACAGCGGAGAGATCCACTGTCCTGAAGGATCCTCGATCATCTTGGAGATCTCCCTGTACTGTGTGGCGAATCCACCGATTCCGGAACCGAAGTAGACTCCGAGCCTGAAAGGGTCGATGTTCTTGTTTTCACCTTGTGAGGAGAGTCCGGACTGCTTCATCGCCTGATAGGCGGCGGCCACGCCGTACTGTGTGAACAAGTCCTGCTTTCTTATGAACGGCTTGTCCATACCGTATTCCTCGGGCTTGAAATCCTTGATGATACCTGCGATTCCGACCGGGAGGTTGTCCGTAGGGAAGGACTTGATGTGATCGATGCCGCACACTCCGTTGCAAAGGTTGCTCCAGAAGGTGTTGACGTCATTTCCTACCGGGGAGATGACTCCCATACCTGTAATGACTACTCTTTTATTCATGCTTAATCTTTTTATAATCTGTTATTGTTTAGTTGGATAGAAGCCCCGGAGCATTGGCGAGCAGTTTCTCGGCCCCGTCCATGAGGTCTTCCACAATCTCTTTGGCTGTCTCTTTTTTCTTGATCATTCCGGCGACTTCTCCGGCAAGGAAGCTGCCTCCCGCGAGGTCACCGTCGAACACGGCCTTGCGCATGGATCCGGTTCCGAATTTCAGTACCTCCTCCTTCGGCACGGCAGGGTCATATTCCATCTTGAAGAATTTCTTGGTGAAAGGGGTCTTGAGACCGCGCACAGCGTCTCCAAGTGATTTTCCTGTCACCATGGTGCTGACATCGGATGCGGCGATCAGCCTTGCCTTGTAGTTCTCGTGTATGTGGCACTCGTCGGCGATGAGGAATCTTGTGCCGACCTGTACTCCCTGCGCGCCGAGCATGAATGCGGCGGCGACTCCGCGGCCATCGAATATTCCACCTGCGGCCAGCACGGGAATGTCAAGAGCGTCAACTACTTGCGGTACGAGAGCCATTGTGTGGATGTCTCCGATGTGTCCTCCGGATTCCGCTCCTTCGGCGACAACGGCAGTGGCTCCGAGTTCCTGCATCTTGAGGGCGTAGGCTACGGAGGCCACGACAGGGATCACCTTGATCCCGGCGGCCTTCCATTTCTCCATGTAGGCGGCCGGTGAGCCGGCTCCGGTGGTCACGATCTTTACGCCTTCTTCGATGAGCATGTCGGCGACTTCTCCGGCGTTAGGAGCCTGGAGCATGATGTTGACACCGAATGGCTTGTCGGTCAGCGTTTTACATTTGCGGATCTCCTCCCTGACGGCTTCCGTGCCGAAATTGATGGAGGAAATCAGTCCAAGTCCGCCGGCGTTGGACACGGCGGG
>ENA-ORSK01001971-ORSK01001971.1-human-gut-metagenome-genome-assembly--contig:-NODE-1971-length-14583-cov-2.538546_pt1 | contig 14583 bp, 13 predicted proteins | sample MGYA00242192_ERZ509159 | MGnify/ENA primary metagenome ERZ509159 (study PRJEB26280, sample SAMEA2338663) | human gut metagenome | biome: human gut; feature: human-associated habitat; material: faeces...
AACAAACACCATCACTTAGAATATACTCGTAATCTTCGGTAAGTGGAACGATGTCTCCATATTCCATAGATAATCGTACTTTGGCGTTCTCGTCTAATAAAGACGCATCGAGATGAAACTGATCCGATATTCCATCACATACAGTTTTCTTTCCTAATTGATCGACGTAAAACTTACGATTCTTACATAATCCAAGAACATGAGATAACGTGCTTTTAGAAATTGTAATCGAACTAATTTCTCTTCTGGCATATGTATAAAACGCCTTAGATGTCATCTGACTATCTACGTACATCTTTAAAAATTCCATCACCGGCTCATCCTGTTTTGCAACCGTATATTCTTTACTATCATATGTAAATTCTTTCCCAATTGGAATCACGACATCTTCTTTTCCATACGATGTAATAAATTCTTCCAATTGTCTTTTTAATAAGTATTCTTTTCGATCACCAACTCTAACTTGCAATTCATAGATAAATGGTTCGTAACGATCGATTTGTTTTAGCCCAAGAGAAATTCGAAGAGGCTTTTTTATCTTCTCTTCTTTCATCGTCGTAAACAACAATCGATTAAAACCATCATCCTGCTCTTTATTCAATCTTTGAATCAAATGATTCACTAAAGTTTCATCCGAAAACAAATACTTAATCGCAAGTGCGACATGCGGACAATATACATCCTGATTAAAATGTTCACAATCACATTGAATCGCTTTGATGTTCCTTTTTTTATCAATCGTAATGTGAACAATCGCCTTCTCTTTCGCAGAATATAAAAATTCTAAAACAGCTTCCTTTTTTTCATTTAATTGATATCCGCGATAAGACAAATTTGTCTCCAACATTTCTAAAGAGGCGATATAATTTTTCATTCCTACTACTTTTACAATATCCTCTACTCGTACAAGCTTCGACATGAACTTGCCTCCTTTGCCATCTATCAGTATATCAGATAATATGCATTATGTACAGGAATTGTCAGTGAAAATAAAAAAGAAATGATTTGATTCACTTCTCTTTCCTTATGCTTTTTGAATAATATATGGATCTTGATTTTTAGCAGAAACTTCAATTTTTTTCGCTTCTTCTAATGGTTTATAAGATTCTAAAAAATCGCGATAGAATGATACGAAATGTTTTCCATGGTAACACACCTGTGAACCATTTTCAAATACGATCTCTAAATCTTTATATTTTTCATCTTTATATAAATGAACTTCTAATATCTTTTGATTTTGCATCACAGAATCAATCTGTCCCTGAATCATAGGACTTAAGTCAAAGTTTGGAGTTTTCTCGGCTTGACGCAAAATTTCTTTATCGTTCGTATAATCATATCGATACGTAAACTTCTTCTTTTGATTATAATAACAACTCACGCGCACCTGATACATACAATCGTGAATTGAAATTGGTTCTGAGTAGTTTGCTTCGTCTCGGAAATCTCGAAATTCTATCCTCTTGCATTCATCATATAACCCTGGTATCATCTTTCCGTCCATACTACTCACCTCTTGATTTGTGTGCTATTATACAAGAAACACATCAAAAATACAAGGATATTTTTATGGTAATTATTGAGAAAATAATTCTACTAGACAATCGATCATAATATGATATAATAAACATGTACGCCGATTTAGTTTAGTGGTAAAACAGATGCATGGTAAGCATCAAAGGACTGTTCAATTCAGTCATTCGGCACCAGATTGGTAGTTAAGCAACTTAGCAAAAGTTGTTCTCGTATTACTATGGATATGTCAAGGAAACTTGCATAGAAGAAGTACAAGTAACATTCAATATTGCAAAGCAGAACGTTACTTAATAATTTATGGAGCACTTAATTCAAAGTTTAAATTAGGTGCTCTTTTATTTTGAAATCACAAAAAGTAATGTCATAAGAAAACGGATAATAACAATGCGAAATAAAATCAAAAAGTCTTTACTACACACACATCACCCCTCATCTGTAAAGATAAAGGTGGCATCACATTATGAAACGTTTCTGAATATATTTATAACAAACATTTGTTTAAAAAATAATAAAATGATGATCTAAAAAAATAAATATGTTACAATAATAAGTATCAATAACAAAAGAACGGAATGAGAAGTATAAGCTAGGAGGAATTTATGGAAAAAGGAAAAATAATTGTTATCGAAGGAGCATGTGATGGAATGGGTAAAACAACACAATATAAAATGTTAATCGACCACTTTCGAAATGATGGACAGGAAATTGCTTATCATCACTTTCCGTCCTATGGAACATATCAAGCGATCGCTGTAGAAAAATATTTAAGTGGAGAATTAGGACAACCTGATGAGTTATCTCCATATTTTGTCACTAATTTATATGCAACTGATAGAGGGATTACATGGTTTTCAAATTTAAAACAACTATATGAGCAAGGAAAAATTATCTTACTCGATAGATATACTACATCTAGTCTAATTTATCAATCGGCTTTAATTGAAGGAATAGAGCAAAAGAAAAAATTCGTAGACTATGTGATTGATTTTGAATATCGTAAAATCGGAATTAAAGCTCCTGATAATGTTATATTCTTACATGCGCCATTTGATCTTGTTACAGAAATGAGAAATGCTAGAAAACAAAACGAGGGAATTACTAATGATATACATGAAAATAATCTTAATTTTATGAAAAAAGTTTATGAAAGTGCTATGTTTATAGCAGACTATCTTTCTTGGGATAAAGTGCAGTGTAATATTGGTAATAAAATGAGAGAAATAGATGATATTCACGAGGAAATTTATAGCTTAGTTAAAAGGAAAAAATAGAAAAGTAGCAAGTCGCTACTTTTTATTTTGAAATATCGATCAAAGCTTTAATTGTCGTTCTTGTCGCATTATTTCTTGTTCTTGTTTCATCGAATAATACACACGATCTGAAAGTTGCTGATTTAACTCAAACAATAACATATCCTGGTACCTCTTTTCTTTCGTATTCGGATCGATCATCACTTGATAGATTGCAAGCGTTCCCATTCGTTTAAAGTCGTTCATGTACTTCAATAACCCACTTGCCTGATTTCCATCGAGACCTCCTACTCCATTTGGAATATTTAAAGTTCCTGTAGATGTAAGTATTTTCTTCGGTGCGATTTGATATTCTCCTAAATTTACATAAGTTCGATTGATAAAGACGACCGCACCACGTTCTAATAAAATTTGTTCATAAGTATATAACGTCCTTTTCTCCTTTGGAATGCGATCGATCACATCTCTTCCAAAATTTTTAGAAATGATTTCTTCTATTCCATCCTCGTGTTGTTCTGTTTTAATCTTTTGCGGTATATACTCACCTTTCAACAGTACAAACCCTCTTTCAGGTAAAATCACTGGATGAAAGTATTCTTCTCTATTTTTCTCCTGCTGTATATCTGCACGCATCTTAGTCCATCTTTCAAATATTTTTAATTTCATCAAGAATCTCCTCTTTTGTGTACCTATTATATCACAAAAAATAATATTGTGATACAATCATATCAGGTGATCATATGAATGCAATAGAAACCTTATTTTATAGACTGGGGCAATCTAAATTTCGTAGTCGATTTCATCTTTCTAAAAAAGAGATCGACTACATTGAAAAACAAGGATGGGACAAAATTGAATCTCATGCTCGCGACTTTATACGCACTCGATTAGCGCCACAAACCATTTCAAACGATGGAAAACAGACACCGATGAAAGGACATCCTGTATTTATTGCACAACACGCAACTGCGACTTGCTGTCGCAATTGTCTAATGAAATGGTATCATATTCCTAAGAATAAAGTGCTCACTAAACAAGAGCAGGAAAAAATCGTCCTCATTCTCATGACATGGATAAAAAGAGAGTTTCAAAAAAGTAACGACAAATAAGTACGTTACTTCTTTTTTAAATATTGTTTCAAAATCCGATCGAGTTCTTTTCTATCAATTGGTTTTGATAGATAGTCTTGAAAGCCTTCATTTAAATATTTTTCTTTCATTCCCTCGATCGCATTTGCCGTAAGTGCAACAACAGGGGTATGGAAACCAGCGATCTTCTCTAATTCGTGAAATGTTTGAACCCCACTCATTCTAGGCATCATATCGTCCATAAAAATCAAATCGTAAGTTTCTCCATTCATAACATGATCGATGCACTCTTGCCCACTTTTCAATAATACTACTTGAGGTTGGTATCCTTTCAATAGTTTATCGATTACTTTTAAGTTGATATTATTATCATCTACGATGAGGATTTTGCAATCTGAAAAATCTGTAAACGTGATCTCTGAATTTACTACCTTTTCATCTGTGCTATTTGGCTTATACGACTTCTGAATATCGTTCAATGAAGTCTTAGTAGAAACTGCCATCTGTTTAATCTCTTGATCGAGTGAAACAGTAAACTTCGACCCTTTTCCGTACTTGCTTTGTACGAGAATCTTTCCGCCCATCAATTCAACTAAACTCTTCGTAATTGCAAGTCCTAAACCAGTTCCTTCAATCGTACTCTGGCGTTCCATTTCGAGTCGCTCGAATTTATTAAATAATTTATCCATATCACTCGTCTTAATTCCTACTCCACTATCTTCTACAGAAAAAATCAAACGGCAACGATTCTTATCGATCACTGCATCTACTTTAAATTCGATATATCCTTCTTTCGTATACTTTACTGCATTCGTAAGTAAATTTAAAAGAATCTGTTTTATTCTGGAAACGTCACCATATAAGATTTGAGGAATACTTTCATCAAAGTTCGTGCGAAATTCAATGTTTTTATTTCCTAAACGTGTCGATACCAGTGTTGTAACTTCCTTCAACATCTGATGAGAATCATAATCTGCATTCACAATCTCAATATGATTCGATTCGATCTTAGAAATATCTAGAATTCCATTCACCAATTCAATCAGATTTTGACACGCCATACGAATATCACACGCTTCTTCTTTCATCGTATGAATATCAGTTTCTTCTAACATGACCTGACTAAAACCATCGATTGCATTCAGCGGTGTTCGAATCTCATGGGACATGTTAGATAAAAAGTCCGTCTTTGCTTTATTCGCTTTTTCTGCATGATCTTTTGCTAAATTTAATTCCTGAATCATATGTAAATCTGGGTTTTCGATTGTAAAATACATCACAAAAGTAATAAACGTCTCTACTGGAGTTATGAGTAAGATTCCAGGGTTATGTTTCTGTACAAAGGAAAAGAAAAGTCCCATGACAAGATATACGAAAAACGGAATCAGCTTACGATTATTTGGCTTATATAATTGAATAACAAATGTACAGATACATATTACACAATACAACGTACTAACCACATAAATAAAATCAACTGCCGGTCCCGTGATTGTAGGTCCATATTTACCTGTCGAAAATTGAAATGGTAAAATAATTGTAATTACTGTTGTTAATACGATGGAGATCATCCAAAAAGGTACAAAAAGTTTATGACTTTTCTTTGCTATACAGATCATATAAATTGCTAAAACCGTAACCCATACTAACAACAATAACAAATACGTCTTTAAAACGAAAAAACTTAACACCGTAGATGGATATTGCGACGCAAAAGTATTCAAAAATTCAAAGACAAGTGCAACTAAGTTGGAGACAACTATAAATTTGTATAATTTGTTTTCTAAATTATTTAAACGATTTTTCGAAAAATAAACGATGTTTAATAAAATACTAAAAAATAAACATGTTGCTGGTATAAGTAACCCGATCGTCATACACACACCTCTATTCTATAACATTATATCATCTTTTTCCTTGAAACTAAATAAAAAAGGATTTATAAGATCCTTTTTTGTGATTTTTTTCTCGATTCTGGTATAAAACAAAGATCACTGACTCCCTCTTGCTCAAGAGCTGGAACATTTCTCTTTCCGCATCCAGTAAGTGGGAATTCTTCTTCTAATGTGTGTTGACGATAAACAACCTTAGATGCTAATTCTTCTGGGAACAACTCCTGAATACGAGCGTCCATACGATTCATGATTTGATCGAAAGAATCTTTAGCATCTGGTTGTAATTCAAAATGTACAACCGGTGTTTCTGTCTGATTCACAAGGTCCTTTACATTGACAACTTCACATGACAACACATTATCAATATCGAGTAATACCGCATCTGCAAGAAGGAACGTAGGAATTTCAATTCCTCCAGATAAATGGAATTCATCTCCCATTCTACCCTTCATATGAATGTGACCTCTCTTATCATAGTATCCCCATACTTTCGCATCACCCCATGTTTTACCATCTGGTGTCTGTACGAAAAATGCATTCGTAGCTTCTTTATTATCCTGATATCCGATCATATCACCAACAGAAGTCCACATATGTCTTCCGAGTTCATAACTATGACATGGTTCAAACTTTTTATTTACCACCGTACATTTTGCAAGTGCAAATGGAACGAGTCCACGCGACTCTTCATCGCGACATAATTTTTCGAATGTTGATTTATACAATGTAAAAAATAGTCCACCATGTTCACAATCTCCTCCACCGATAGAGAAAGAAGACACTAACATTGGAAGTGGGATTTTCTTTCTTCCCATTTTTAATTCTTTCGCTTTTTGATTTAAGAGTTTTTCTTCATTTAAACTACTTGCTTCTCCAATAATCGCTGGAATATAGACGTATGATAAATCCTGATTTGGAAACTTCTCTTGGAACGTCTTCATCGTATGTACCCAAAAACTTCTTGTTGCAGGTGCGAATTCTGGACGATTGATCATCAATGAATATGCGAAGAAATCTTGATGATAGATTGGTTCTAACAATACCGTTCCTTGTTGTGATAAAGTATCGGAAATACATGCTGTTAATTGCGTATAAGAATGTGGTGGTATCATCGCAAGTGTATGCATATTCTTTGTAGATGGTAATCCAGAAATATCTTTATCGTGGAATCTCGCCATTGCAATCGGCCCACGATTGCGATGAACGATTGCCTTTGGACGTCCAATTCGAGTAGAACCACTACTATAGGTTACTGCAAAAACATCGTCAGCAACAGGCTGTTCAAAACGATAATTCGAGGATGTCATCCATTCTTGCCCTGTTTTGATAAATTCATCCCATAATACGACAGATGGATCGTTCTTTGCAAACTTTTTCGCATGATTTGTAAACTTATAAAAAGGTTCATCAAGTTCATCGAATGGATCAAATCCACCAGGTAAACTATCTGTCAATGATACAACTAACTTGTTCCCGATATCACATTTTTCTACAACGTTTTGAATTTCATGATATCGATCATCGCTAGCGATCAATAGTTTGTTATTACAACGATTTAAAATATCCTCGATGTAATCCGGAGCAAAATCAGTCCCAAAAATATTTAAAACAACCCCAATTTTATTTGCTCCTAATAAAGCGATCACAAACTCTGGCATATTTGCCATACATGTTGCTACCTGATCTCCTTTTTCAAGTCCAATGTAAGATAAAGTCGCAGCAAACTGATCTGCCTTTTTAAATAGTTCTCGATACGTGATGTGAGTTCCTCGATAAAATAACGCGTCCCCGTTCATATTATCCTGATTGCGATGATAAATTTCTTCGTACCAAGACCAATTATGATCTAGTTCTAATTCGTTTAGCACGGCATCCACTTTTTTTTGTTTTTTCGCCATTTTCTTCTGTAAACGAATTTCTTTCTTTTCATACTTTTTACTGTCACCTTGTTCTAATATCACATTTGACAATAACTCTCTTAATCTCTGTTCATTTTTGTATGTCACATTACTGCTCCCTTCTCCTAAGACATCCCTATTATAACACATCCCAAAAAAAGGCAACCAATTTTTTTAACATTTTTCTTGGAACTTTATTTTTTTATGATATAATTATTCTAGGGTAGCAAACGAAAGAGGGATTTTATGAAAAATGCAGACTTTTTAAAACTCCACGGAGTAAATGTTGAAAACAGTTTAGAATTGTTTGGAGATATGCAAACTTATAACGAAACGCTAGGAGATTTTTTAAATGATATCGACCAAAAACTAGAGCAATTAAAAGAGACAAAAGAAATTGCCGATATGGCAAATTACGCTATTTACGTACACTCGCTTAAGAGTGATGCTAAATATTTTGGATTTACAAAGCTCGCTGAGCTTGCTTATCAACACGAACTTGAAAGTAAAGCAAACCACATTTATTACATCTACGATCACTACGACGAACTAATGGAAGAATTAAATCGTATTATCCGTGTCGTTCAAGAGTATCTAGGAAAGAATGTTACGGCTGTCGAATCACATGAAGAGACTAACGTTTCTGACGAAACAATCTTAGTCGTCGATGATTCTAACGTCATTCGTAATTTTGTCAAAAAATTATTCGATTCACGATTCCACGTGTTAGTGGCTCACGATGGTGCGGAAGCAATTCATATGTTAGAATCCGATACAAACCATAATATTATGGCGATGTTGCTAGATCTTAACATGCCAAACGTCAACGGGTTTGAAGTGTTAAAATATTTACAAGACCATGGCGATTTTGATCGAATTTTCGTCTCTATCATCACTGGTGTTGGAGACGACAGTTTAATCAACCAAACAAAAGAATATCCAATCCAAGCAATTCTACGTAAACCTTTCAACGAAAAAAGTGTAAAATACGTTATTGATCAAGCAATCGACTATAAAAAACAACACGATTAAAAAGTATATAGATAAAATTTCTATATACTTTTCTTTTTCTTAGAACAAATAAAAGCTTTTAATTCTATATAATAATAAATACTTCCTATGATAAAACATAAAATTGTAAATAATGCAGATACAGGTATCATCATCACATAACGCCAGTAACTCCATGAAGAATGTGTTAATGTATTGATGCAAATCATAAGAAAAAATATAAGACTAATAAAAAACATGGCATACGCTAAACAAAAAACAACTTTACCATAATACGTTTTATAAAAAGCTTTCATTTCCCGTCTGAATTCTTTCGCACTCATTTGATACAAATTCATATACGTCCCCTTTCTAGACTTATCATATCATTACAAGTTCACTTGAAGTCAAGCCAATATCTTATTCTTTACTGATCTTTACAAAAAAAGATGTCACTAATGTACATCCTTAAAGGCAATATAATGGCGTCCTCTGTAGGAATCGAACCTACAACTAAACCTTAGGAGGGTCTTGTAATATCCATTTTACTAAGAGGACAAGAACCTATATTTCATTCTACCACCGAATATAAAAATTCGTCAATAAAAAATAGGAGATCCCCCTATTTTCTTACAAATTTGTTTCGGTGTGATCTATTTTCACCCATGTGACATTCTTTTTTAACATTGCTTTCAATGCACACGGTATATAGGTTACGAGATAAAGTGGATAAAACCATATCATGTGTCTCTTCATCTTAACAGAAAGATGTAATTGTTCTTTTTCTCTTCGCAACATAACAATTGTAACGATCATCATAGCAATATAAGCTGCCAATAACAACATTCCAACCTGAAGAAACATAACTGCAATATTCGCCCTAGAAATTCCTGCTATCACATCTGCAAGAGCCCATAAAATCATTCCTATAATAATCATGATATATGGTTTCACCCCTACACATGCACTTCTTTTAGCATTCTCATTTTCCTTATTTTTTCGTAGATCTCTACGAATTAACGGAATATATTTTTTTCTCACATCAAAATATCCTCGAATCCAACGAATTCTTTGTTGAACCGTGGTATGATACTGTGTTGGTTGCTCATCGTAAAAAATAGCTTTTTTATTATAATCCGTCGTCATCCCATACAACGTAGCATAAAGCGATAACTCATAATCTTCTGTCAAAGAGTGAAATGGATATCCCTTCCATTTTTGTATCCACTCACCAACAATGTAAAAGCCTGTCCCCGAGACAATCATCGTTTCACCGTGTTTCTTTTTTCCTTCGTTACCAATTGTGTTAATCATAGAAAATGTAAGACTAGAACAAGCTGCGAAGATATTACGATTTCCATTCTTACAATTGCGATATCCGATTCCAATATCATATCCAGCTAGATACGCTTTTTTCATCTCTTTAAAATAATTCCGATCTAATATATTATCCGCATCAAAGATAAAATAAGCATCATATTTCTTCTGTTTTTTTAAAAGCTCTACAATCGCATCATTCAACGCGTATCCTTTTCTTTGCTGTTTTAAATTCCTACGGTATATAACATTAGCATGATATTCCTTACAAATCTTCACCGTCGGATCTTTCTCTGTTTCTACAATCACATAGACATCGGAAAAAAGAACTGGTTCAGTTTGTTCTTTTAGACTATCCAGTAATCCTCGTATCACTCTAGATTCGTCGCGTGCAGGAATCAAAATAGCAAATTTCCCATCTTTTTTCTTTCCCCTTTTTGGAATGTTCTTCATTTGACTTCTCGATATCATGGGATACAGCAAATATAAAATACCTAATCCCACCACTAAAATACTAATATCTCTTACTACTTCAATCACTAGCATATTACCTACCCCTTGCTTCCATATTAGGAAAAGACTTTTCTAAAAACTCGTCTGTATAAATTTGATCGTATAATCTTCCTACTGCAGTATATGGATCTTTATTTTGTCGACGTAACGTTTGACGAAATAACGCAGTCCAAGAAACAGTCATATCGAAAACTAAAAAAACAACCAATATCCTTGTAAATAACACACCAAAGTGATACGGAAAAGACTCGATCCATTTAGATAACCAAGGATAAACATATTCGATTAAAACAAAAGCTAAAATTCCCCATGCGATCATAATAGGAATTGTCGTTCTTCCATTAATATTTAAAAATTGCTGACTATAATCCCAAGATGTTGTTCCGATTGCCCACTCTTGTAAAAAACTAATAGTATATTCAAAAGCTCCTCCAAGAAGAGCTCCATAAAGCCATGTTTGCCATCCAGGTCTTTTACGACGCGCTAATAAATACACTATCAATGCAGCACCTGCACCATATACAGGACTGAGAGGTCCGTAGATCACTCCTCGACGACTCTCCCAAAAAATAGTTCCATCAGTCAATAAAGATTTCATCAAATTTAAAATTTGCTCGTAATACACTCCAAAAATAGAACCAATTGTAAATACCCACACTAATTTGTAAAAACAAACTCCTTGCGCGAACGTACGATGATCCGCTTTAAAATAATCAGTTATTTTTTCTATCCATTCTTTCATATCATCACTACTCTTTACTAATGAAATCTTATGTAATGGTCATATTTTTATGAAATCATAAAATATCTAATATGAGTATATCAAAATTTGATACAGAAAAAAAGCCATTTCGTACAACTCCCACTTTCTTGACATCATAAAAGTCACTAACAAATGTCAGTGACTTTCTTTTATTATAAAATTCGAGTAATTGAAACACAAGCAGAATATAAATCATTTGGTACCAATCTAAAATCAACATCTGATGTATTAATAAGACGATAACTTGCTCCAGGAAGTGCTTCAAAAATTGCGTTACCACTAATAGTTCCCGTATCACAACGAGTTAATTTATTATGCGTAGAAGAATGTGCAATCAATACGTCGGATGGCCAAAATTGGTGAAATTCAATTCCTAGTGTTTTTGGTTCACAACTTGCATCTTGTTTATCGCTATGTCTTGCATTTACCCACCAATGAATTGTATAAATTCCTGCTTCAGGGATTGTAAAGTCTCCAGTTAATGGATTGTATGTAATTTTATTTGATATATTCGTAGTCTGGAATAATAAAGGTTGTTGTTGACCCACCATTGAATCTGTTTCATCATGTACCATAGCATAACTATTTAAAGTCTCTACTCCAGGGCCGGTTGGTCCTGTTGGTCCTTGAATTCCTTGTGGCCCTGTTGGTCCGGTTGGTCCTTGTCTACCAGTTGCACCAGTTGGCCCTGTCGGTCCTTTACAACCACATGGTCCCGTTGGTCCGGTTGGTCCGGTTGCACCTCTCTTTTTTAAACAATCAATTACTTTGCATAAACATTCATCTGAGTTGGTTTTATCTCTACAAAGCTGTTCTAAATCTTGTATATTTTCTTCGTTTATTTTTCTTCCTCCTTCCACAGTATCATATGAAGAAACGAAAAATGTTCGTGAGCAAATAACTATAAATATTTTAAAAATGACAAAATGTGTTTTTACCTCTAAGTCATATTTCTTATTAAAAATAAAAAAGTAGATAGAAATCTACTTTAATCCATTCAACACTAAAATCAAATATAAATTGGCTAGATAACTCAATTTATATCCAAACTTCAACGTCATTTCTTTCGTACTTAATGCTGTATCAACTAAATTCACAATCCAGCTTTCCGCATACTTCGGAATATGCACATCTAGAGGAAACATATGACAACGAATCATATCTTCTTCCATCATTGTCAAATCAAAATATTTTTTTGCATTTTTCACTGCTTCTCCTGGATGTCCTGTCGTATAGAGTTTAACTTTATCTTTTACTGAATCAAAATCAGTTGTTCTCTCAATAAAGAAATCGTGTAATAATCCCCCTCGAGCTACTTCTACATAATTTAAATGCATTTTCTTTGCAACTCGATATGCATAATAAGAAACCTTTAAAGAGTGATCCAAACGATTACTATCATGGTGTTTAATATATCTTAATTTTTGAAACTCGTTATGTTCCAATATATCTTTTATAATTCGTTGATATTCAACGTCTTTTTTTATTTCGTTCATTTTTGTCACCTCAGACTAATACATTATATCACATTTTTATGTTTTGTTTCACTCTTTTTGTCATTCTTTATCACTTTTTTATCATCGAAAAAAACAATATACTCAAATATCCCTTGAAATATATTGTTTTTCTTAAACGTTAATTTATTGTCAATGCTTGATTCAACGGCTGGATTTGAATAAACGTATTACCATCATTTACTTCAATTTCATTTCCTGCTGTATCTTTATATACCGTTTGACTTTCTCGTGAATCTTTACTCCATGTAATAGGAATCGCATATCCATTTGTAATATAATACCCATTTCCTGTTCCTATATTATCTAAGTCTTGTCTTCCATAATTATCAAATGCACTATTTCCTACTTGCGCCACAATAATGTTTTTAGCTGTATATTGATTTCCCGTAACAGCATCTCTATGAGCTTCTCCATTCGTACTTCTCAAATACACTTTATTTTCACTGTCATATACGTAAGAAGTTGTCTGATAATTTGAATAACGAATCGTTACATTATTTGCAACTCCTGCACCATCTTTTTCTGACAAATTTACTTCATCGACATTATAATTTAACAATAAATCCTCAGTAGATGTCATCTTATATCCCTTCTTAGATGCCTCTTTTTTCAGATTTTCAGTCGATGTAAATACGTTATGCGGAGCATACCTTGTTTTATCTCTCCAGTAAGCATCTGGAGCATTGGTGATTCCATTTAGATTATTGATATCTAACGATGCGATATCTCTTCTAGCACGTTCACTCCATCCATAATGAGCATAAATTGCATCATTTTCCATCGCATAGTCCAAATAGTAATGGCGAGAACTTCGAACCGGTCCGATCAACGACACATCACGGTCCTTATATAGTGCCATAAGTCTTGTAATTCCACCCTCAGCAATAATTTCATATACAAGATAAGCCTCTTGTAATCCTGCGTGTGGAAGCGCCATTGCTTGATTATCAATCATAACAGCAATTGGTCTTTCATTAGAATCCTGATCGACAATTTTTAATTTTTTTTCTATCGTTGGAAGGGTTACTTTAAATCCAAATTTTCCTTTCAAATCTTCTGGTAAGAAATACCATGCACTGACACCAATGACAATCAGCGCACAAAAAAGCACCATTAACTTTCGAATTCTTTTCTTTCTACGTCTCCCTCTCATTACTACCACCTCTATTTTTATTATACCATCTAACGATATAGACTTCAAAAGAAGATATTTTTTCTATGTCCATCTCGTGTCAAGGAAAAAAAGTCTTGTCAATTCTATCCTATTTGGTATATAATATAGTTATGCCGAAATAGCTCAGTTGGTAGAGCAGCTGTCTCGTAATCAGCAGGTCGTAGGTTCGAGTCCTATTTTCGGCACCATGCGCTTATTCCTTCGAATAGTTCGAAGTTTATAACTAACCCAATCCTATAGTGATTGGTTTTTTCTTGTTTTTATAATCTCATCAATTTTGCATTCTTTTCTCCTTCGTGATACAATGAAGCTAGGGTGATCTTATGAAAAAATATTTAAAAGAATACGTTGCTGAGATAGATGCAAAACTTGCAAAACAAAAGAAATGGACCAAACCTGAAATAGATGAACATCTCATCAAAATTCAGTTCTTTCAACACGAACGAATTGTACATCTATTTGTAACATTGTTCTATGCTCTTTTCTTACTAGGCTTTCTCTTTCTAAGTTTAAGAGTACCTCTTTTTCTCATCGTCGTATTCCTTCTCGGTATCTTTTTAATCTTTTATGTTCTACATTATTTCTTTTTAGAAAATCACGTGCAATATCTTTATAAGCAATATGATCAAATGCAAAAGAAAA
>ENA-ORSK01001974-ORSK01001974.1-human-gut-metagenome-genome-assembly--contig:-NODE-1974-length-14578-cov-14.358741_pt1 | contig 14578 bp, 13 predicted proteins | sample MGYA00242192_ERZ509159 | MGnify/ENA primary metagenome ERZ509159 (study PRJEB26280, sample SAMEA2338663) | human gut metagenome | biome: human gut; feature: human-associated habitat; material: faeces...
CGGTACCGCCGGAGCAGGCGGCCAACGAAACGACCAGGCACAGGCTCAGCAAGAGAGCAAGAATCCGATGGGTCTTCTTCATTATAGGTCCTCCTTCAGTTTCTACAAATTTCGAACGCCCGGTGCGGCGTCCTGTTGGGTAGATTGTATAATCCCTCGCTGCGTTTGTCAACAGAAATTTGAAAAAAATTTTATCTAATTTTTAATCTTGCAAATTTTTTTCAATTTCAGTCTGATTTCGTCAGATGTGCTTATCCGAAAGCACCTCGGCCACCAGTTCCCTCCGCTCCCGGCACCCCTCCAGATCCCGGCGGCAAAGCTCGCTGAAGAGCACGTCCACCACATAGAGCTGCGCAATCCGGGCGGCCACAGAGCCGCCCTGGAACGGCCCCTCATGGGAGCCGCACTGGAGCACCACATCGGCGTAGGCCGCGCCGGGCGACTTGGGGAAGCGGGTGATCAGGATGACCCCAGCCCCCCGTTCCCGCGCGATCTTCAGATTGTCCAGCAGCTCCTTGGTGGAGCCGGAATAGGAGAAGTAGAGCACCACGTCCCGCCGGGTGAGCTGGGCGGTCAGCATCGCCTGGATATGGGAATCCACCACCGGGAAAAAGTTGGGCAGGGCGGTGGCGAACAGATGGGCCGCCTCCTGGGCCAGGATCATGGAGCCGCCCTGGCCCATGCACAGCACCTTGTCCGCCCCCATCATCAGGGACGCCGCGGCCCGGACGGCCTCCGGGCGAAGCAGCCCCAGCGTCTGCGTCATAGCGTCCACATTCGCGGCATAGATCTTCTGGCACAGGTCCGCGATGGTATCCTCGGGCAGGACCTCCCCTGAGAGGGGGTTGAGCTCGCTGCGTCCGGCGGTGGAGTTGGCCACCGCCAGTTTGAACGCGTTATAGCCCTTATAGCCCAGCCGCCGGCAGAAGCGGGAGATGGTGGCGTCAGCCACGGTGCACTCCTCCGCCAGCTCGGAGATGGACATATACTGGGTCTTCTGCTGATGGGCCACCGCGTAGTCGGCCACTTTCTTTTCTGCGCCGGTCAGCTGGTAATATTCGTTATTGATCTTTGCAAATACGTTTCCGTAGGGCATAGGCGCTCCCCTCATGCATCCGCCAGAAGCTCCGAGAGCATCTGGTCGCACATACTCAGCATCCGCGGCAGATGGAAGGGCCCCTTGAAGGTGCTGCCCTTGCAGGGCGGCTGGGTGGGCTTGCCGTCCCGGCGCAGGTAGCCGTACCACTCCCCATAGGCAGGATCGGCAAAATGCTCCTTGCAGTAGTCCAGGGTCCTCTCAAACCAATCCAGATACCGCTGCTCCCCGGTATCCCGATAGAGCATCAGCGAGGCGATCAGGATCTCGTCGTGGGGCCACCCGAGTTTCATATCGTGCTCATAGGCCTCGGGCGGCTTGCCCAGACAGTCGATGAAGTAGAGCAGTCCGCCGTACTCCTTGTCCCAGCCGGCCTCGATGGCCCAGTCGAAGATCTGTGCCGCCTTTTGGACCAGCTCCCGGTCGCCGGTCCGCTTGGCGTGCTCCAGCAGGAACCAGACGCCCTCGATATCGTGGCCGGGGTTGACGATGCGCCCTTCGGTGTAGTAGAGGCGGGCGGCGCCGTCCTGGGCCACGTTCTCCAGCACACACTTCAGCTCCGGCTTGACGTGATACCGGAAGATCTCATCCACACACCGGGCGGAACGCTCCTCGTACAGCGCCTTGCGCTCCGGGTCCACCCGCAGCAGCACGCCGGTGACGTTCAGAAGGATCATGGGGATGCCGAAGGCGCGTCCGGTGCGGGTCTCGGGGATGGTCTTGGGCCCCAGGCCGGTGGGGTCGGCCATTCCGTGGTTCAGGTCCCAATACAGGTCGTAGGCCCGGGGCGCGCTCCAGGTGCTCCCGCCGGCCGGTAACGCCGTAATATTCCGCGTTGGCCAGGGCGTAAAACGCCTCGGAGAAGCAGTAGCGGCGCTGGCGCAGGGGCTTTCCCTCTGCGGTAACGGTGAAATACAGCCGCCCGGCCGCGTCGTGGTTGACGCAGTGCTCCTCCAGAAAGTCGATGCAGCTCTTGCTGGCCGCAAGCCATTCGTCCTTCACGCCGTACAGATGGCACAGATAGGAGAAAATCCAGCCGCAGCGCCCCTGCATCCAGACGCTCTTATCCGTGGAATAGATTTTACCGGTTCGGTCGAGGCAGGTATAGACACCGCCGAATTCCGGATCCATGCCGTTTTTCAGCCAAAAATTTACGCAGCGATCCAATTCCGCGCGTACCCAAGTATGCGCCTCGGTAAATTGCTGTTTTCTCATTTCGTTCATGTACATGCACCTCTTGCTACAATTCAAAAACAGGTCTGTGATTTATGCTTTTACATATTTCTGGACAGCCTCTTCAATCATCTGCTTCGCACAGACGACGGTGTCCATGTCGGATGCGACAAGATTCGGCAGCGGCGCGCGCACAGTACCGACGTCCATACCTTCACGGCGCAGAATCTCTTTCATGACGGCGTAGAGATTGCCATGGCAGCTGCACATCTTATAAATGATGCGGCAGCATTCGTTTTGAATTTCGCGTGCCAGCTCCATGCGCCCGGCGTGATAGCATTCGTAGATTTTGAGATAGAGCTCAGGCATGACGGCGTAGGTGCCGCCGATGCCGCCGGTCGCGCCGATGGCAAGACCAGAGATCAGCTGCTCGTCCGGACCGTTGAACACGACGAGCTCGCGCTCGGTCGCATCAAGCCACATCTGGATATCCTGCGTCGGCATAGACGAGTTTTTAACGCCGATGACGCGCAGATTTTTAGCCATTTCCTGCAAAAGCTGCGTGCTGAGCGCGACACCCGCAAGCTGTGGGATGTTATAGATGATAAAATCCGTGTTTGGCGCAGCCGCAGAGATCGTATTCCAATAGTCCGCGATGGCATACGGCGGCAGATGGAAATAGATCGGCGGGATGGCGGCGATTGCGTCAACGCCGAGGCTTTCGGCGTGCCGCGCCAGCTCGCAGCTGTCGGCGGTGTTGTTACAGGCGACGTGCGCGATGACGACGAGCTTGCCGCCAACAGCGTCCATAACGGCTTCGAGGATGGCCTTGCGTTCTTCTACACTTTGGTAGATGCATTCACCAGAGGAACCACCAACATAAAGACCTGTTACGCCTTTGGCAAGCAGGTACTTAGCCAACGACTTTGTTCGAGAAGTTGATACTCTGCCTGTATCATCATAGCAAGCGTAAAACGCAGGGAAGATGCCCTGATATCTTTTTAACTTTTCATCCATTGTGTATTCTCCTTTTAGGCGGTAGCGGGCTCTCATAATGAGAGCCCGCTGAACATTTAAATCGTCAATTCGCAGTGAGTTCACTCATGGTAAATTCTTCATAGTACATATACCGCAAACCATCTGCCCACGAAGTGGTCGGCGATGCTTCATAGATCATTCCAATTCGTCCATCGCCAAGTTCAACTAGACTACTATAAGCAAAGAGTGCACTGGCCTCAGTAACCTGATAGACGTATTCCCAGTCGATAGAGTACTTCGTGCTCCCGTTGTCGTATTGACCATTTTCTTTGATCAAGCCGACATAGATACGCCCATCTGTTCTGGAGGTGTTATACGCCATTGACAGCAAAACTGCAGGATATGCTTGTCCATCTTTTTTCGAGACAACCGTTCCACTATATGAAAGTGCTGACAACTGGCTGTTCGTACCGGCCAGATTATCGCCAAGTCCCGATGCAACATCAATCCATGTTTCGCCGCCATCAAGACTTGTCGCGGTTTTAATCTTACCCCCGCTGCCGCTGGTATTTCGCATAAAAATCCGCAAATTGCCATTTGGAAGTTCTACAACAACAGATTCATGACCGACTGTTCCAGGAAGGCAGTCACCGTGTGCCCAAGTGTTTCCACCATCATCACTATAAATAACTTCCGTTCGTGCGCCACTTGTCAGCGTACCATTTCCTCCAGTAAGCTGATAGTAGATTGGAACAACCAGTCTGCCAGCATGATCACCATTCTGAATTTGAATGCCATGTCCAGGTCCAGTCAGATAGTACCGAGACTCTTCTCTCTTGACCATGCCAGAAATAATCTTGTCCGTATGCCACGTTTCTCCATCATCGTCTGAATAAACCTGCATGATATAACTGGTATTGTAAACTTGCAGTTCAGAGTCTTCATAGAAAATTTTCATCGGCACAGACTGCGAAGCTGCCTGTATGTCCGAGCTGCGCTGCGTAACATGCAAAAGCTGACCGTCCTTGTACAGTTCATAATTTTCACCGAGACTGTATTCTGAAAGCTCACCAAGCGACAAATTGCTATCATCAACTGTCGTTCCATCGGAAGAATACTCCGTCGGTGTACCCAGCAAATGATAAACGTTATATCTGCCATCCGCGTTCTTCTCGCCATAAATATCAGCAGCGTAGTTAAAGCGACTGCGAACGGTGTTCATATTAACATTTCCAGACTTCACGTTTTGATCGGAGAGCAGGAAATATTTATGCCCCGCAATGGTGCAGAAGCCGTCACCGAATGGCATACTCCGAGCGACACCACCATGCGCTTGTCCATAAGCATCGATATTAAGTGATTGGAAACCGCCGCCGTTCCAAGCAAAGGCGTCTATCAACAGCAAAATTCTGTCTGTATACTCAGTATCTTCTACGATGACTCCATCAATAAAGGAGGCTGAGCCTTGTTTGTATCCGTATTCATCTGCATAGTCACTCATATGCAGACAATCTGGCGTAATCGCATCTTCCCAACCATCATTCGCTGTATAGCTGAGTGCCTGATGCTTGATTCTAAGTGCAGAGTCAATATTCTCTGCTGAATCGCCAGTGCTGCCATAGTTTGTATCGGAACCAGCAACTAAGGTTCCCTTTGAAGAGTACAGCAAATACGGAATTCTGAAGAATGTCGAGCTTGTAGCATCGCCCTCGTAAAAAACATTCCTGGACGTTGGCCTTGTCAGCTCAAGAAGCAGTTCGTCAGAAAGTGCCGACGTGAAGACATAGATATAATCAATTGTACCTGTGTATGGATAACTGCTGGAACTAATCAGCCGATCCATTTTCCCAATATAACCAGTCGTCAAGTTCGGAATATCGCCTAGCCATTGGTAATCATCACCTGTTTTGGCTGTCGTTCCGCCTTTTTGACCATTTGCAAATAACTTGTAACCTACGCCGCTTTCTGCCTTGAACGCAACGATATTGTCTTCATAACCGAACGTAGTGCAGTAAGCAGAATATTTAGGAGAATCAGAATTTCTAAATTCAAATCCAACACGGTTGCCCGATTGATACAAGTGGAAATGTGCATCGTTTTTGCTTGTATCGCTGACACTCAGAAGTGAACCAGGTCCATTTGTCGTGTTTTTGTACTTCACCAATATGGTAATGTTATCAGCGCTATTTAGAGTCTCAAGAACGTCATCACTAAGTTGGACTGCATCATCGTCACTCTGAATGTTCAAGTCATGCTTTGAGAATACCAAGGGATTACCAATAGGCCATTCTGCTCCGGAGATTGCCGCCGCTTCTTGCTGTGACATAAATTCTGGAAGAAACGCAACAAAAGAAATATCTCCTACAAAATTTGCATTATTACTCGAGTTTGCCAACGCGCCAGATGTACCACCAATATTCAAAAACTGAATATCATTAACCTCTGCATTATAATTGAACCACGAGGCGAAATTCGGAAACTGTGTAGTAGTACTCCCATCAAAGCTTGTTACAGATTTTGCTTGTGTATTTGTAAGGTCGCTAGCATCTACACTGTAAACAAAGGTATGCCAGCCAGACCCGGTAGTTGTTCCACGGAGATTTGCGACCATTCCACCTGGGAAATCAATTCGTTGCATTTTCATCCCCGAAACATTATTAACCATAACCGCGCCATATTTGTCCTTCTCTGTGGAGCTTCCCGCCGCAAATAGGACTTGATTTGTAGATGCCGTACTTCTATATCGAACAATAACTGTTCCTTGAGTGCTGGCTTTTAAGCGCGAAATATCCTGTTCTGTTCCCGAAACGATACGGCTTCCGTCAAATGAAGTATCGCCGTCAAAATTATAATAGAAGCCGGTTTTACTTGCTCTTGATAAGACTTCTATTATGCTGCTGCCATTTGTGCTGGAAGCGAATACCGAAAGCGGGAACATAGTCAAAAGGAGACACGATACAAGAAATGCGCTAAATAGACGTTTCAAAGTATGTTTCATTTGTTTGCCCTCTTTTTTTAATAACTCTGTACATATTTGTTTGATGAACAGAACTTGCTTATAATTTTTATAAAGAAAATGGAACTATCCTGTGATTTCAGAAACCTTAACTTTGCGGTCTTCACGAAGCGACTTTGTGGCCGCGTCTGCAGAAGCAATTGCTGCGCGTGCAGCTTCACCGGTCAGGAGCGGACGGAACTCGTCAGTAACCGGATCGCCATGCATAATGCCATTGAAGAACTTCATTTCATTCTTCATGATTCCGTGCAGCCACAGCGGCGGCTTTTTGCCCGGATGACCGTACTGGATTGCACCATCCATTTCTGTGCTGTGATAAATCTGAGTCCTCTGATCGTCTTCTTCCTGGGTCTCATGAACCAGATAATGCTCTTCTTCACCATCTGCAGTTTTAACCGTCATGCCGACATTGCACATATCAATTTTAATGTAGCCTTTTGTACCCTGAATCAGCACATAATGCTCCGGATAGTGGAAGGCAGAGCCGTATTCCACAACAGCATAGGTGCCGTTTCCAAATTCCAGCAAGAGGAACAGCATATCGTCCTCGTCGCCAAACTGTTCACCCTTATGCGCAACATTACCGCCAGTCATGGTAACCTCTGTTGCCGGTCCCATCAGGAACTGAATGCAGTCCAGCTCGTGGATATGGTGATAAAGGTGACCACCGGATTTTGCGCGAATCTTCTTCCAGCTGATGGACGGCTGCGGCTCTTCCCAGCCGTTTCGTGCAGAGTGGCAATAGAGAACACGACCGATTTTCCCCTCTGCGATCAGCTGCTTTGTATGGCGTACCGCGCGGAAGAAGTTCATGACATGGCCTGCCATGAAGATCACACCGTTTTCTTTGCAGGCGCGTACCATTTCGTCGCAGTCCGCATAGCAAAGCGCGATCGGCTTTTCACAGAAGACGTGCTTCTTATGACGTGCTGCTGTCAAAACTGGCTCTTTGTGCAGATAGTTCGGCGAAGCTACCAGCACAGCGTCGACATCATCACGCGAGCAGAGCTTATCCAAATCCGTTTCGACATCGCAGCCAAGCTCTTTTGCCACAGTCTCAGCATTTTCGGGGTCATAAACTGCAACAATTTTTGCCCCCTCCTGCTCTTTCATAATGCGACCAAGTTCAGCACCGAAATATCCCGTACCGACAATTGCATATCCAATCGTTTTCATAACAATATCTCCTTTTATTTGATAGAGCCCTGTGCCAAACCGCCAGCAATGCGCTTCTGGATCAGCATGAAGAAAATTACAGAAGGAATTACGACAAGTGCGGATGCAGCCATCATAACGCCCCAGTCCAGCACCTCTTGACCCATGAGTGATTTCAGTCCAACCGCAACGGTCATTTTGTCGCGGCTGTTGATCAAAATGAGTGAGAACAGGAACTCATTCCATACGTTGATAAATGTATAAATTGCCACGGCAACTACACCGGGTGCGACAATCGGCAAGACAACACGACTAAATACTTGAAGCTTGTTCGCACCATCCATGTATGCGGCTTCTTCAATTTCAAGCGGGACTGTTTGGAAGAATCCAACCAAAAGCCAAATCGCATATGGGACAGAAATCGAAAGATACACAATAATCAGTCCAACGCGGCTGTTCATCAGCCCTGCTTTGCCCATAATGATCGAATATGGGATCGCAAGCAAGATGGGCGGGAACATATATGTCGTGATCAGGATCCTCGTCATAATCTTTCCAAATCTCGGGAAGAACCGAACAACACCATATGCACCAAGCGCAGAAATCAGAATAGCAATGATTGTTGTACTTCCGGCAACAACAACACTGTTCATAATATTTGTGCCAAACTTTAGTTGCTCAAAAACAATTTTATAATACTCCAGCGAAAAGACCTGAGGGAAAATCGCAGTGGGATTCGCTGTCAGTTCGCCCTTGCTCTTTACAGAAGATACTAATATCCAAAACAGCGGAAACGCTGCCAAAAGCGCAAGAATTGTCAAATAGGTATAGGAGATCGTGTCGCCTAAGATACCGCGTCTAAAATGTTTACGCTTGTGCATCACTTCTCCTCCTCCCACTTGTTCAAAAGCCTAAAGTACTGCGCACACACAATCAGCAGGAAGAGCAGCAACAGTACGGTAACTGCTGAAGATCGTCCAAGCTGCTTCAATCCCCAACCAATGTTATATGCATAAATCGGAACGGTCAGTGTTTTATTGGCCGGGCCGCCGCCGGTGATCAAGTAAATAATATCGAAGCTATTGAAAATCCAAATCGTGCGAAGCACAACCAACAAACCCACAACAGTACGAATATGCGGAACTGTAATGTGCCAGAAAGACTGGAATGTATTTGCACCATCAATTTGAGCTGCTTCATACTGATCTTTTGGTACGGTTTGCAGCGCTGACAGGATGTTGACCATGATCAGCGGCGAGCCGAACCAGATATTGATGAACACCAGCGTTGCAAACGCCAGATTTCCAGTCAAAAATTCCGGCGCGGTTGAGCATAGTCCGAGCTTGATCAGAAGATTCGGCAAAAAACCGTAAACGCCGTTCAAAATCCACTTCCAGGAAAACGCCAAAACGATTGATGGAATCGCCCAGGGAATAATCAGGATTGTACGATAAATACTAGAGCCTTTTTTGATTCGGTTCAACGCCAATGCGCCGGTAAAACCGACTATTAACTGCCCCAGCAGAGAGAAAAAGGTCCATTTCAGGTCGTTCCAAAAGGCCGTCCAGAAATCCGGATCAGTCAACGTTTTAATATAATTATCAAGACCGAGGAATCGATAAGTAGGCTTAATGAGATTTTTGTTTGTCAGACTATAGAAGATACTGGAAGTAACGGGATATAGCAGGAGTAAAATAACCACGGTGAGCGCGGGAAGAATAAACAGCCAACTGCTTGCTTTTGATGATAGCGTGCGCCTTCTTTTCACAATTTTGCAGACCTCCTTTGCTGCGCTAGAGATAAAGGAGGCGGGGGAAGCCCCCGCCTCCTGGGTCACCCCAATAAAATCTTATTCTGCTGCTTCAAACAACTCATTTAGCTGTTTGTTGGCGGCTGCCGCAGCGTCTTCAACAGATGTGCCGTTCAGGACGATGTCCTGGAACATATTCTCGACGACACGCTGGTTTGCAAGGATGCCAGCCTCGACGCAGGGGCCATATTCCATGCCAATATAAGTGCCGTGGCTCAGAGCATCGCTAATCACACGCATTTCGGCTTCATACTTCTGAATCGTCGGATCCGAAAGGAACGTCGGATCATTTGTGATTTCCTTCAGAGCAGGAAGCATGCCAACCGGAACAGAGTGCAGGAACGGGACATAAGTTTCCGGCTCATAGAAAGACTCGATGAATGCCTTGCAGATTTCAGGATGCTTAGAGTTCTTCCAAACAACCATCGGCATATTATTGACGATGTACTGCGGCTGCTCGCCTTCGTTGCGGGTGGGAATCGGTGCGCAGCTGATGGAATCCATCAGATCGGGGCGGTTTGCCTCAACGCCACTGATATGGAAACCGGAGTTGAAGTCAAATGCGTTTTTGCCCTGATAATAAAGCGTCGCCTGATCGAGCGTGTTGTAGTTGATCGAGTCTGCCGGAGAATTTGTCTTATACATATCCGTCCAGAACTTGATGCCTTCAACAATATCCGGATCGGTCAGGTTTGCCTTGCGGTCTTCTGTCAGAAGGGACTTGCCGCAGCTGCCAGCCCAGACATCCAAGAAGCACGTTGCATACATATCGTTCGTGCCCATTGGAACAGAGCAGCCGTAAACTTCGCCGTTCTCGCCCTGCGTGATCGCCGTCGCTGCCGCATTGAACTCGTCCCAAGTCGTGGGAACATCAAGATTGTACTTTTCCAGCAGATCCTTGCGGTACCACATCACAAATGCATGAGAGTAGATCGGCACTGCATAGCAGCTGCCATCATAGGTCATTTCCTGAATCGGAGATTCATAGAAACGGTCGCGGCCAATTTCGTCGATCATATCATCCAGCGGAATGATCGCGTCGGCGTTGATCATTTCGACAACCTGACCGGCCTGCGCGGTACTCATGTCGGGGACGTTGCCCGAGGCGAGGCCGGTCGTCCACTTGGTGTAGAAGTCTGCCCAGGAGTAGGTTTCAATGTTGATCTTAACCTTGGGGTGTTTTTCCATGAATGAATCGGCTGCCGCCTGAATCCGCTCAAGTCTGGGACCCTGCGTGAACGAGTGCCAGAACGTGATCTCACCCTCCAGCTCATCCGCTGTTTCAACAGGCTCTGCCGGTGCGGCATCTTCTTTGTCAGTGGTCTGCGGAGCGTCCTGGGTTGTTTCAGTTGGAGGGGTTGTCGTATCATCTGCTGAGCTACAACCAGCCAAGCAACTGAGAAGCATCAGTGCTGCCAAAAGAAGCGCTAAGTATTTTTTCATAATTTTTCCCTTTCTGCTCAATGTTTTTTTGGTGGTATTGCTATGGCTTCATTATAGAAAATTATTTTCATTTTGTGTAGAGGATGAAATGACCAATCATAGCATTATTCGCTCATAATTTGGGTGATTCTTTCCCTGCACGAACCGCCTGTCCGCGTGAGATCCGGCGGTATTGATGCGGTGAAACTCCAAATACTTGCCGGAAGGTGCGGGAAAAATAGTTTGCGTCGCTGAATCCGACCCGATATCCAATTTCTGCAACTTCCCGATTGCTTGTCAATAACATTCTTGCAGCGGACGTCATGCGTAATTCTCGGATATAATCGCTTGGTGATTTCCCGGTATGCGCTTTAAATAGTCTTCGGAATGATGTTTGACTGACTTGCGCCATTTCGCTGAGAGATTGTATTGTAAATTGCTCATTAAGGTGCGGTGTTAAGTAGTCTACAACAATTTGAATCCGGGGATCGCGATTGATGTTCTGTGTCTTAGCATTTCTTCTGCGAATCGCCTCGAGACTATGCACATCTGGCAATTCACGATCATGTGAACTGCCGTCTCCTTCACATTCTGCATTGGCGCATTGTGTTAAATAGGCAATGATCAATTCTAGATTTCCTCGAATCCGAAACAGTCTGCTCGGATTTTGACTCGTTGCGCTTTGATAGATTTCTTGAAAATACGTCAAAACATTTTCCTGTACATTTTTCGTAACAGTTGGGATATGAAAATATTCACCGAGAAAATCGCTGTCGTTTAATCGCGCAGTAACACAGAAACGAATAGAATAAAACTCAACATTATCGCTCAGCGCCCAGCACGACATAACCGCTCCTTCCGGTATGTAAACGATCTCATTTTTGTGTACTGCGATCTCCTCTGAGTTGATTTTAAATACAGCTTCGCCTCTGGTAATAAAGCGGAGCAAACAATAGGGGATATAATCTTCCGGGAAAAACCATCCAGAGTGAAAGGTATACTTATCAACATATAAGAAGTTGAATCGCATTGCTGAATACAATGATTGTGGAATTGTTGTCTGCATCGTTATTCCTCCAAACTTGTCAATAACATCTTATTTATGGTTGAATAATGCTAGTAATGATGTATGTATTACTTTAAAGTTTCCTAAAAATCTGCTAGGATGAATAAAAAAGTATTTAGGAGGTCTACCTCGTGGATTTACAGACGGTCATGTTGCAGGAAGCGCGTAAGGCTTATCCCAGCCACGAAGAAGTTGATCAGTGGGCAGAGCAACTTTTAAGGCAGTCAGAGACTGTTGCGATTCATGCAGAATTTGTGGATTATTGTCCAATCACTGTTCCTTTTGGGAATTCCCCCAACACGTTGGTAAATAAATATGTCAAATTTACGGCAAGTGACAATCGCCAAACATTTTATGGCTATTGGCAGCCCGCAATCCGAACTCCAGCCCCCTTACTAATCAATCTTCCGGGTTACGGTTCGTCTATTAGTATGCATCCGCAACTGGCCGATCAGGGATTTCATATTTTACATATCTCTCCGTTAGGATATGCTGAACCAAATCAAATCCATCCTGAAATGCAACTCCCAGATGGGAACTGGCCGGTTCTTGACCGTACCGCCCGGGGACTTAAGGGTGGATATGCAGATTGGCTCTCGGATTGCCTTTTAGCAATTCGATGGGCATTACAGCAGCCGGGTGTGCTTCCACAGATGTCCCTATTCGGAACAAGTCAAGGTGGCGGCGGCTCCCTGTTGCTTGCCTCAATTCTCGGCGGAAAAGTCAGATGTGTTTGTGCCGATCTTCCCTTTTTAACCGATTTCCCGGCTACTGAATTAGAAGGGCCGGCATACAGTATTCTAAAACCAGCCTATGAAGAAACCGACCACACACTGTTTTGGAATCAACTTGGTTACGTTGATACTCTTTCTCACGCACACCGTATCAATGTTCCAGTCATGCTTTCCGCTGGTGGTTTGGATAACACTTGCCCGCCAAAAACGATAGAGCATCTTTTCTCTGAACTTGATTGTACAAAGCAATACACGTTTTCAAAGAATGTGGTACACACACATTCTCGCGAAAGTATGGTTCTCTTTTCTGCGTGGCTGCATTTATATGCCTGAATCACTTATTGATGGCGGTTCGCTAATGCCCGCATAATTTTTTCTTTGTTCTGTTCAGATATTTCTGGGTTTTTATTGCAATACTCATGATACAGAATATCCAGAACATAAAACTGTGCAATCTTTGCGGCAACCGAGCCTTGCTGCAGAGGTGATTCGTTTGAACCGCACTGCAGCACAATATCCGATTTTTCCGCCCCAGGAGATTTGCAAAATCTTGTCAGCATAATAATTGTTGCACCATTCTGCTTTGCTTGAGATAAAATATCCTCCATTTCAGTCGTTGATCCAGAATAAGAAATGAAGAATAATACATCCTTAGCTGTCATGGTTGCTGCTGCTGAAACCTGTAAATGAGAATCATATATGCTAAAGAACTTGGAACTCACGGAAGAAAACAGATGTGCTGTTTCCTCTGCCATTAGCATAGAACCACCTTGACCCATGCAGTAGACTATTTCTGCCTGACTGAGCGCCTCTACTGCGCGGATCACGTGCTCTTTTTTCAGCAATTCAGCAGTTTGTTTCAGTGCGGAAGAGTATTCACTGTATAATATTCCACTTATATTTTGGTGTTTCGTGGGTGTTGTTGTCGTGGTTTCAGATGTCGGTCTATCTGAAAAAGGCTCATAGCTCGGGTTGCTCAATTTTACAAGCTCAATTTTTAATGCGGTATATCCACGTGAGTGGAAACGCTTGCAAAAACGAGTAATTGTAGCTTCGCCAACATGACAGACTTCCGCAAGTTCGCTAATTGACATCATTTGCACTTCGTCTGTATGTTCCAAAATATATTCGGCAATTCTCTTTTCAGAAATTGTAAGCTCATAGTAGATGCTACTCATTTCGCTCAAAATATTCATATGCTTACTCCATTTCGTTGTTATATTGCCTTAAAACAACCTTTCCTGCTCAAGGACAATTTCCATATCTATATGCTACACTACATAGATAAGTAATTTCAATTATCATATTAAATGAAAATTGTTTTCAGTTTTTATTAAAATAAACGAGGTCTTACTTTATGATTTATGATACACTTACAAACAGTCATCTATATTATGGCATCAGTGCGCGATTGCAAAAGGCACTTGATTTTCTTGTAAACTCAGATTTTTCGACGATACCCGATGGCCGTTATGAAATTGATGGCAATGATGTTTTTGCAAATATCTCACACGGAATGACCGTGCAAAATACACCAAATGCAGAAGCTCATAACACATACCTTGACATTCAATATCTTATTGAAGGGCACGAATTGATCGGGGTTGCAAAGCGAGAAACTTTAACGGAAGTTGAGGCACATCCCGAGCGTGACATCTGGTTTTACACTGGAAAATATGAGTATTTGTCTTTGGGCGATAATCGCTTTATTATTCTATGGCCACATGATGCCCATGCGCCCAATCACGCTGTCGACGGCATCCCCGTTGCGACAAGAAAGTGCGTAGTAAAAGTACGAGTTTAATATAGTGTACAAGTGCGCACCTAACTGCGTTATTTTCCCCTTTCCATAAAAGGAAACACCGCAAGATGAATCTTATGTATCATCTTGCGGTGTTCCTGTTATGAAACTAAGTTAATGAGTGTTTCAAACAAATAGCTGTAAAAAAGCACACTGTTCCCCCATATAAGTGTGGTCCAAAGACTTTTTATCCGCATTATTGAAGAACAGCTTACCTCATACTTTCATTTGCTGAATTGCTTTTGCGGCAAGTTGTAAAGAACTCGGCCATCGAGATTCCAAGCACCCTGCAAATTTGCTCAATGGTATCTACAGAAAGCTGGCTGC
>ENA-ORSK01001984-ORSK01001984.1-human-gut-metagenome-genome-assembly--contig:-NODE-1984-length-14518-cov-5.662380_pt1 | contig 14518 bp, 13 predicted proteins | sample MGYA00242192_ERZ509159 | MGnify/ENA primary metagenome ERZ509159 (study PRJEB26280, sample SAMEA2338663) | human gut metagenome | biome: human gut; feature: human-associated habitat; material: faeces...
AGAACGTATGCAGGAGGCGAAATTAAAAGAGGCATATATTGTGGCGGAAGAGGCGAATAAGGCGAAAACAGATTTTTTAAACAATATGTCGCATGATATTCGTACGCCTATGAATGCGATTTTGGGCTATTCTGAACTTATGAAGAATGAGTTGAACGATAATGATTTGCCTAAGGTTTTAGAACATTTAAATAAACTTCAAAAGGCGGGAAATATTCTTCTATCAATTATTAATAACGTATTAGATATGGCACGCATAGAAAGTGGTCATATGGAATTGGATGAAAACTATGTGAATATTGAGGATATAAGACAAAGATTGTTTGAAATGTTTGAGGATGAGGCGAAGAAAAAGACACCGAAGATTCTGACACCGAAAGAGACGATCTTAGAGCAGAAACGTGAAGTCTCCCTGAAAGAAGAAAAGGACAATAACCGTTATTATGTTTATGTAAAGGGAGAAGTCGTGCTGACAACAGACAGTGTCTCTGACGCGATTATTGCGGCAAACAGCCAGATGGGTGTCGTGATCGGTGAAAATCAGCAGTATGTATGGAAACGTTCCAGAAAGACGGCTCAGGCGGCCTTTAATGATATTGTAGTTGGCGAGGAGGACAGTGGAGCAGGAAGCATTGCCCAGTGTGTGAATGCAATCCTGGAAAAAGAGGAAATCAACATCAGCGTCAGTGCGCTGATCTCCCAGGGCGAGACACCGAAGCAGATTCTTCTTAACACCTTAAAGGATGCAACTGTTTTAGATCTTACCGGTTGTACGGTAGATGAAATCCTATACTATGTGAGCAACGGGTATCCGGTATTTGCAATGACAGGAAGCAGTGATGCCGTTCTTGTGGTGGGATATGATGCAAATAATGTTGTGCTTTATGACCCGGCGATGGGGCAGACTTATAAGCGGACGACTGCAGACGCAGATGAAATGTTTTTTAATGCAGGAAATATATTCTTTACTTACCAAAAGTAAAAAGAATACATAAAAATGCATAAAATTTCAGGCGGTTCCGCAGTTCCTTCGTTGAACTTTAACAGTTTTCTGTGGGATGCCTTGCAAATTTAAGGGTAATGGTATATATTTTGAAGAGTATGGAAAAAGTTGATGTATCTGTGGAGGGAAAAACAGATATCGAAGTACTGTGAAAGAGGAAGTGAATGGCATGAGCAAAAAAGAGATTATTGTATCCAATGTTTCAGAAGAACATAATAACCCAATTGCTGAATTAGTTCAGGTTGCGTGTCGTTTTGATAGCGAGATTATTTTAGAAAGTGATAATCGCAGGATCAACGCCAAGAGTATCATGGGAATTATGGCATTCAACCCATCAAAAGGAATGACAGTTAATATCGAGGCAAACGGTGAAGATGAGCAGGAAGCATTAGTAGCAATGGAGAAGTTTTTAGTTTGTGAGTAGTTTTTGTCTGAAGGAGGAACCAATTATGGAAAAGAAGACAACAGCAGCAAAACCAGTAGTAAAAACAACAGCGAAAGAGGCATCTAAGGATACTGTAAAAGAAGCAGCAGTAAAATCTGCACCAGCAAAAGAATCTGTGAAAGAGACAGCAGTTGAGACAAAGGCAGCAGCAGAAGCAAAGGCAGCAGCGGTTGCTAAAGAAGTTGGGAAAAAAGTCGCTGAGACCAAGGAAACAGTAAAGGATACTGCAAAGAAAGCAACAGAAAAGGTAGAAGCAGCAACAAAAACAGCAGTGAAAAAGGCTGCTGCAAAGAAGGCTGCTCCTAAGAAAGAAGAACTGAAACCGGAAGTATTTATCCAGTATCAGGGGAATGAAGCGATTGTTGCAGATGGGCTGGATCTCGAGATAATCGTAGAAGGACGCGATGCGCTTGAGCTCCTCCCAGTCCTTGTGATCCGCGACCGCACGGAACAGCTCGCCCGCCTCGCAGGCCGAGCCGATGATAAGTCCCTCGCGGTGCGCGATCAGCTCGCTCTTCGGGATGATGGGCACGCGCTTGAAATACTTGAGGTTGGATAGTGAAATGAGCTGGTAAAGATTCTTCAGGCCCGCCTTGTTCTTTGCCAGCAGAATGATGTGCTTCGGGAAGCGGTTGGATTTGCTTCCCAGCGGGCGCAGTTTGAGCATTTCGTTGTTGATCTGCTGCAGGCGCGTCACGCCGCGCTCTTCAAGCATGGGGAAAAATTTTGTCAGCATCTGCGCGACCGGCACGGCATCGTCCGACGCGCGGTGGTGGTTGAACTGCGGGAGCTGCAAATGCTCCGCCACGATGTCCAGCTTATACTTGCCCAAGCCTGGCAGCAGATTCTGCGCCAGAATGAGCGTATCAATATAGGTCGGCTCGAACGGAATGCTGCACTTCCGGCAGCCCGCGCGGATAAAGCTGATATCAAATTCCGCGTTGTGTGCCGCAAGCGGCGCGTCACCCGCGAAGGCGAGGAACGCCGTCAGCGCGTCCTTGAGCTTTGGCGCGCCGCGCAGCATATCGTCCGTGATGCCGGTCAGTCCGATGATCTCCGGCGTCAGCCGGCGCTCGGGGTCCACAAAGGTCTGGAAGGTCTCAACGATCTCGCCGTTCCTGAGCCGCACCGCGCCGATCTCCGTGATGGCCTCCTGCGTGACCTTGAGGCCGGTCGTTTCAATGTCGAAGCAGACGATCTCATCGGAAAAACCGATGTCCTGATGCCCATGAATGGCGATGCGGTCGTCAATGTTGTTGACAAAATAGCCCTCGCAGCCGTAAAGTATTTTTATTTTACCCTCACCGGCGTGCCAGGCATCCGGAAAGGACTGTGCTACACCGTGGTCGGTGATGGCGATGGCGGGCATCCCCCACTTGGCGGCGAGCTTAACGACGCTGCCGGTGTCGGTCAGCGCGTCCATGTTGGACATTCGCGTATGCAGGTGCAGCTCCACGCGCTTGACCTCGGCAGTGTCCATGCGCGGCTCGTGCGTGATCTCGGTCACGTCGCGCGGGTTGAGCTGCATATCGTGACCGTCGTAGGTCAACTCCATCGTACCCGCGACGCGCAGCCACATACCGGTCGAAACGCGGTCGCGCAGCGGCGCGACGTCCTTTTCCAGCATCCGCTTGCGCACAATGACCGAGCCCTCATAGTCGGTCATCTCAATGAGCGCCAACCACATACCCGGCTGGCGCAGCTCACGGAACTCGCACTTGAAGACCTTGCCCTCGACCACGACGTTTCCCGCCTTGGGGTTCAGCTCGCTCATCGGCATGGGATGCCCCTTGATCTCGCGGCCCATGATGATCTTGCCGGCGCTTGACTCCTTCCTCGCGCCGCCGCCCGCGTTCGAGGGCCGCGGCTCCTGCTTGGGAAAGCCGCCCTGCGTCAGCGAGATCCGCACGCCGTTGAGCGCGAAGCGGTCCGCCAAAAGCTGCTCGAGCAGGGTGCGCTCGGAATCCGTGATCTCCTGCAGCACCGTCAGCGCAAGCGCCATCATGCGGCTCTCCTGCTCCACGGTGACGTCGGTCACGCGGGCGTCGGTGAGCAGCACACGCAGTCCGATGGGCGGCGCAAAGCCCTCAAATAATTCAAAAAACGGTATCCTTTGTGCCATTTTTTCGCTTCTCTCTTACAGTTTCTCGATCTCTTCAAGCAGGGCGTCCAGCAGCTTTTCCTGCGCTACCTTGTACAATACCTCGCCATGACGGAAAATAAGGCCCTCGCCCTTGCCGCCCGCGACGCCGATGTCCGCCGCGCTCGCCTCGCCGGGGCCGTTGACCACGCAGCCCATGACCGCGACGGTGATGGGCTTGTCGCAGTCCTCAAGGCGGCGCTCCAGCTCCTCCGCCAGCGGGATCATATCGTAAGCCGTGCGCCCGCAGGTCGGGCAGGAGATCAGATTCACGCCGCTTCTTCGCAGCCCGCAGGCGCGCAGAATGCGCTTGGCGGCATAGACCTCCTCCACCGGGTCGGCGGTCAGCGATACGCGCATCGTATCGCCGATGCCCTGACACAGGAGGGCGCCGATGCCCATAGCGGATTTGATGGTGCCCATGCGCTCGGTGCCCGTTTCGGTCACGCCGACGTGCAGCGGATAGTCCGAACGCTCGGAAAACAGCCGGTACGCCTCGATCATCAGCGGGACGGAACTGGATTTCATCGATACGCAGATATCGTGAAAGCCGTATTTCTCCAGCAGCGCAATATGTCCGAACGCGCTTTCCACCAGCGCCTCCGGCGTGGGGTGGCCGTATTTTTCCAGAAGACGCGGTTCCAGACTGCCGCCGTTCACGCCGATGCGAATGGGAATGTTCCGCGCGCCGCAGGCCTCGACCACGGCCCGCACCCGCTCTTCCCCGCCGATGTTGCCGGGGTTGATGCGGATCTTGGCCGCGCCGTTTTCCGCCGCGCGGATGGCAAGACGGTAATCAAAGTGGATATCCGCGACCAACGGCAGCGGGGACGCAGCGCAGATGGCTCCGAACGTCTCTGCCGCCTCCATATCCGGCACAGCCAGCCGCGCAATCTCGCACCCGGCGGCAGCCAGCGCGCGAATCTGTGCAAGGCAGGCTTCCACGTCGGTCGTCCTTGTATTCAGCATCGACTGGATGGACACCGGCGCGCCGTCACCCACCGGCACAGAGCCGACCATGATTCTTCTTGTGAGTTTTCGCTCCATTTTTATCGCACCAGCTTCCAGATATCCTTAAATGTGATAAACGCCATGAAGGCCAGCAGCAGGATCATGCCTGCCGCGTGGATATAGCCTTCAAATTTCGAGGGGATTTTCTTCTTTGTAATTGCCGTAAACACCGTGTTCACCAGAAGCAAAAATGCGCGTCCGCCGTCGAGCGCAGGAAGCGGCAGCATGTTCATGACAGCCAGATTGATTGCGATGAATGCGCCGAGATACAGCACGTTCAGAATGCCGTCCGCCGTCGTCGCGGCGCTCTGCCCCGTCTGCGCAATGACCGACACGACACCGACCGGCCCGGACATGTCATTGACCGACACAAGGCCCGACACCAGATCGCCGAGACTCATCCACGCGAGCCGCGCAAAATCCAGCGCGGTATACCATGTGTTTTTGAGCACCGTTCCGACGGTTTTTTCCTCATAGCCGAAATACAAGCCGTATTTCAGCTGCTGTTCGCCGTCAACTTCATAAAGTTGCTGCTTCATTTCAAAATCGTTCAGCTTGACGAGTTCCCCGTCCCGCTTGACGACAAGATCGAATTTCCCCGTCTTATTCCGGGCCAGAAGCGTGCCGACGTCGGAGTAGATATACACGCGCCGTCCGTCGATCTTGTAAAGTTCATCGCCAACCTGAAGCCCCTGTTCGGACTCCAGCGGGCAGCCGTCAAAGAAACCGGAGATTTTCGCCGTTGAGAAACCCGCGACGCAGGAATAGATCATAGCCAGCACGACAAGGCCTGTCAGGAAGTTCATGAACGAGCCTGCTGCCAGAATGATCAGCCGTTTCCACCAGACCTTGGACGTGAACGCTCTGGGATTGTCGGATTCTTCATCCTCGCCCTCCATTGCGCAGTAGCCGCCCACGGGGATGCAGCGCAGCGCATAGAGCGTCTCGCCCTTTTGCTTTTTGACGATTGCCGGGCCCATGCAGATGGAAAACTCGTTCACCTGCACGTCCAGCGCTTTGGCCGTCAGAAAATGGCCCAGTTCGTGGATGAAGATCAGAAAGCCAAAAATGAGGATTGCAAAGAGAATATACATGAAATCACCTTTATTTCAAAAACCGCTCACGGGTATGGATGCGGGCGAGGCGGTCGGCCTCAAAAATATCGGCAAGCGACGGCTCCTGCACAACCGGCAGGCGCAGCGCGGCCTCGACCGCGTCCGCGATGTCGTAAAATCCGATTTTGTCCTGCAAAAACAGGCCGACAGCCTCTTCGTTGGCCGCGTTCAGGGCTGTGCAGGCCGTGCCGCCAAGCTGCGCCGCCTGCTTTGCAAGCACGAAGCACGGAAACGCCGTCTCATCGATAGCATCAAACGTCAGCGGTCCGCAGGTCAAAAGATCGAGCGCCGGGGCCGGATTGTGCGCCCGGTTCGGATACGTCATGGCAAGACCGATAGGAATGCGCATATCCGGCACGCCCAACTGCGCCAGCACGGCTCCATCGACAAATTCCACAAGGGAATGCACAACCGACTGCCGGTGAATGACAGCCTCGACCTTTAAAAGCGGCAGATCATACAGCCGCATGGCCTCGATGATCTCCAGCCCCTTGTTCATGAGCGTTGCACAGTCAACCGTGATTTTCGCGCCCATTTTCCAGTTCGGATGGCGCAGCGCGTCTGATTTGGTCATACAGACCAACTCTTCCCGCGTCTTTCCGAAGAACGGCCCGCCGGAGCAGGTTAAAATCAGGCGTTTGACCTCGGCTCTGTCCCGGCAGCCCATGAGGCACTGGAAAATGGCCGAGTGCTCGGAATCGACGGGGATGATCTCCGCACCGGATTCCCGCGCGGCAGCCTGCATGATCTGCCCTGCGCAGACCATCGTCTCTTTATTGGCAAGGGCAATGCGCTTTTTTTCGTGAATCGCCGTCAGCGTGGGCCGCAGCGCGGCAAAGCCGCACACGGCCACAACGACCGTATCGGCCTCCGGCAGAGCCGCCGCCTCGCACAGCGCCTCCGCGCCCGCGAGCACCCTTATATTCATATCCGCCAGACGGACTTTTAATTCCTCCGCGGCGGCTTCGTCCGTCAGAACGGCCAGTTCCGGCCGGTATTGGCGGCACTGCGCTTCCAATAACTCCACATTGCGCTCCGCCGTCAGCGCAGCGACGCGCAATCCCAATTCATCCGCGACAGACAGCGTCTGCCGCCCGATCGAGCCGGTCGAGCCTAAAATCGTGATCGTCTTTGTCATACCAGCTTCTCCAGCAAAAACAGCATCGCGTACACGACAGGCGCGAGGAACAGCGTCGAATCAAACCGGTCGAGCACGCCGCCGTGGGTCAGGAAAATGTGGCTGTAGTCCTTGATCCCGGCCTCGCGCTTAATGAGGCTCATGGACAGATCGCCCAGCTGGCCGAAGAGATTGGCGGCGATGCCGATCACGGCCAGATACCACAGCGGCAGCTCCATCTGCCAGAGCCATTTGGAGACAAGCCCCAGCAGCACCATGCCGAGCGCGCTGCCCACCGGCCCGGCAAGAAAGCCCGCCCACGTCTTATTGGGACTCACATGCGGGGCGAATTTTTTATGGCCGAAGGCCATGCCGCCGAGCATGGAAAAGCTGTCGCCGATAAACGCGATGACAAATGGCATGAGCACGAACGCCGGGGAGACATTGCGCAGCAGGCTGATGCAGCTGTACATCGCCGGGAACAGGAAGCTCGCCACGATGCAGACCGCGATGTCCGCAAACGGAATGGCGGTTTCCTTCCCATGCGTGCTGACGGCCATGTAAAACAGGAACATCACATAGAAAAACGCGTAGATCAGCGTCGCCGTGATCGCCGTTCCGAATACGATGGCCAGCACGACGAGCGCCGCGCACAAAATCGTCGGCACATAGAGAAGCTTCGGCTGCCTGCACGCCGTATGCAGCAGTTCCCACGCGGCTGCGCCCGCGATGGCCGCCGTCAGGATTGCCGTTGCGATAGGCGGCAGGAGCACGAGAACTACAATGAGAAGCGGCACGCCGACGGCGGCAACGAGAAGTCTTTGTTTCATTTGCGGCCTCCAAACCGGCGCTCGCGCTTCTGATATGACGCGATTGCCTTATCGAGTTCAGTTTCGTCAAAATCGGGCCAGAGCACATCCGTGAAATAATACTCGGCATACGCCGACTGCCAGAGCAGGAAGTTCGACGTGCGGATTTCGCCCGAGGGCCGGATGATGAGTTCCGGGTCGGGGATGCCGTCGGTGTAGAGATAGTGCGCGAAATCCGCCTCTGTTAATTCCTCCGGCTTTTTTACGCCATTCACGCAGTCGGCGGCAAAGCGCCGCGCGGCGTGGACAATCTCGTCCCGGCCGCCGTAGTTCATGCAGATATTGGCCTGAAAGCCCTGATAGTGCGTGGAAATTTCGTCCGTGCGCTCAATGAGCGCGCGCAGCTCCGGGCTGATGGGGCCAAGCTCACCGAGAATTTTCAGGCGGATATGGTCGCGTTCCATCTCGTCGATGGCTTCGTGCAGATACTTTTCAAACAGCGCCATAATCGCCTGCACCTCGTCTGCCGAACGTTTCCAGTTTTCCGTGGAAAACGCGTAGACTGTCAGATACTCGACACCGAGATTCTTGCAGTAGGTCGCAATGCGGCGGAACGTCTCCGCGCCTGCCGCGTGGCCCATTTTGCGCGGCAGCCCGCGCTTTTTTGCCCAGCGTCCGTTGCCGTCCATGATGATGGCGATATGCCGCGGGAGCGTGTTGTTGTATTCCATATAAAAAGCCTTTCACGACAAAAGCCGCCGTCCGGCGGCTTTTAAGAGGTTCTGGAGAGATTGCATTTAATTGAATGCGAACAGGGGCCGGCCGTACCAAAGCCTCCTCTTGCCGCGCCCCACGCGGTAAGGGGAGGTGGTATTTCCGAAGAAAATGACGGAGGGGATTCGCCGCAAATTTCTGTAAAACCAGTGCAGTTTGCATGGGCGGACAGAGGCGTCCGCCCCTACAGAGGGTACGCGTTGGAAACACGCACTCAGATCTCCATCAGTTCCTTTTCCTTCTTGGCGCACATCTCGTCGATCTTCTTGACGTGCTTGTCGGTGAGGTCCTGGATATCCTTTTCGGCCTTCTTCTGGTCGTCCTCGGTCAGTTCCCCCTTCTTCTGGGCCTTCTTGACGTAGTCAACCGCGTCGCGGCGGATGTTGCGGACGGCGACCTTGGAGTCCTCGGCATATTTGCGGACCTGCTTCGTGAGATCCTTGCGGCGCTCCTCGGTCAGCTGCGGGAAGACGAGGCGGATGACGCGGCCGTCATTCTGCGGGTTGATGCCGAGATCCGAGGTCTGGATGGCCTTTTCGATCGCCTTGAGCAGCGACCCGTCCCACGGCTGGATGACGAGCGTGCGGGGGTCGGGGGAAGAGACGGTGCCGACCTGGTTGATGGGGCTCGGCTGGCCGTAATACTCAACCGTGATGCGGTCGAGCACCTGCGCGTTGGCGCGGCCTGCGCGCACAGCGGCAAAGTCGGACGCGAGAACGTCGAGCGTTTTTTCCATTTTGCGCTGGAATTCCTTGAGATCTGCCATGTTATAGTTCCTCCTTTACAATCGTGCCGATCGGCTCGCCCATCACGACGCGCAGAATATTCTGCGGGTCTTTGAGTGCGAAGACCTGAACGGGAATATGGTTATCCATGGAAAGCGAAGTCGCCGTCGTGTCCATGACGGCCAGATGGCGGGCCAGCACCTCGTCGTAGGTGATGGCGTCGTATTTGACGGCGCTGGGATCCTTGGCGGGGTCGGCGGAGTAAACGCCGTCGATATTCTTTGCCAGCAGGATCGCGTCGGCGTTAATTTCCGCCGCGCGCAGCACCGCGCCGGTGTCCGTTGAGAAGAACGGGTTGCCCGTGCCGCAGCCGAAGATCACGACGCGGCCCTTTTCCAGATGCCGGATGGCCTTGGAGCGGATATAGGGCTCTGCGATCTGGTTCATGGCGATGGCGGTCTGCACGCGCACCTCCACGCCGCGCTGCTCTAAGCAGTCGGCCACGGCCAGCGCGTTGATGACGGTCGCAAGCATCCCCATGTGGTCTGCGCGGGTGCGTTCCATCTTGCCGCCGCCGTCTTTGACGCCGCGCCAGAAGTTGCCGCCGCCAACCACGACGCCGACCTGCACGCCGGCCTCAACACACTGCCGGATCACATCGCACACCCCGCCGATGACCGCGAAGTCCAGTCCCCGGTGTGCATCGCCCGCAAGGGCTTCGCCGCTGATCTTGAGTAACACTCGTTTATATTTCGGTTCACGCATAGTCAGTGATCTCTCCTTTTCGATTCGCATTTATTTTATAATAGATTCGGCGAGTTGAAAAGAGGAAAATGCAAATTTCCCGCATTGTTTTCACTTTTTTCACATTCTGGAAGTCTCCAAGCATTTTTGCATTGCGTTATGGGCGGCAATCGGCTATAATGTATAAATTACAGGACATTTCATCCGGGAGGATTTTTACTATGGAAGAAGAAAGAAAGCCGTTGGAAAACCGAAATTTCATCGACGCGTTCATCGAAGAGGACCTTGCCCCCGGCGGGCGGTTTGAGGGAAAGCGCGTACACACCCGTTTCCCGCCGGAGCCGAACGGGTATCTGCACATCGGCCACTGTAAGGCGCTGACCATCGATTTCGGCACAGCGGAAAAATTCGGCGGCCTGTGCAACCTGCGCATGGACGACACCAACCCGACGAAGGAAGACACCGAATATGTTGACGCCATCCAAGCCGATATCCACTGGCTGGGCTTTGACTGGGGCGACCGGTTCTTCTACGGCTCGGATTATTTTGAAAAGGACTACGAATTTGCCGTGGAACTCATCAAAAAGGGCCTTGCCTACGTCTGCGACCTGACGCCGGAACAGTTCCGCGAGTTCCGCGGCGATATCGGCAAGCCCGCCGTGAGCCCGTACCGCGACCGCTCCGTCGAGGAAAACCTCGACCTGTTCGAGCGCATGAAAAACGGCGAGTTCCCCGAGGGAAGCCGCACGCTGCGCGCGAAGATCGACCTGGCCTCCGGCAACTTCAACATGCGCGACCCCGTCATTTACCGCATCCGCTACATGCACCATCACCGACAGGGCGACAAGTGGTGCATCTATCCGATGTACGATTTCGCACACCCGATTCAGGACGCACTGGAGGGCATCACGCACTCTCTGTGCTCGCTGGAATTTGAAGCGCACCGCCCGCTCTATGACTGGGTGGTAAACAATGTCTCTGTCCCCGCAAAGCCCCGGCAGATCGAGTTCGCGCGGCTCGGCATCGACCACACCGTCATGTCCAAGCGCAAGCTGCGCCAGCTGGTTGAGCAGAATTACGTCTCCGGCTGGGACGACCCGCGCATGCCGACGCTCTGCGGTCTGAGAAGAAGAGGCTACACCAGCCATTCCATCCGCGATTTCTGTGAGCGCATTGGTGTGGCAAAATCCGCCAACACCGTGGAATACGCACTGCTGGAGCACTGTCTGCGCGAAGATCTCAACGACACGGCAGAGCGCACCATGGCCGTTCTGCGTCCGGTGAAGCTCGTCATCACGAACTATCCGGAGGGCCAGACGGAGACGTTCGAGGTCGAAAACAACCCCGTCCATCCCGAACAGGGCACGCACACCGTCACGTTCTCCCGCGAGGTCTGGATCGAGGCGGACGATTTCCTCCCCGAACCCATCCCCAAGTATAAGCGTCTGTACCCCAACGGCCCGGAGTGCCGTCTGAAGGGCGCGTATCTCATCACCTGCACCGGCTGCAAGCAGGCCGCCGACGGCAGCATCGAGGAAATTTACGCGACGTATGACCCCGATTCCCGCGGCGGCGACCCGGCCGACGGCCGCAAGGTCAAGGGCGCAACCATTCACTGGGTTGACTGCAAGACTGCCGTTGACGCCGAGGTTCGTCTGTACGAAAACCTCTTCTCTGACGCTCAGCCCGACGGCCCGGACAAAAACTTCCTCGACTGCCTGAACCCGGATTCCCTGACGGTTCTGACCGGCTGCAAGGTCGAATCCGCGCTTGTCGAAGAGGCAAAGAAATACGATGCCGAAGGCGAAGGCCGCACAGCGAAGACCGCGCCGGGCTTCCAGTTCATGCGCGTAGGCTATTTCTGCATGGACTCCCGCGACTGCCGCGCAGACCATCTGGTCTTCAACCGCAGCGTCCTGCTCAAGGACAGCTTCAAGCCGGGAAAATAAAAAACCGACCGCGCACCGCATTTTACGGTGCGCGGTCTTTTCGTTTTACTGCAGTTCCTTCTGTCTTGCGACGTGGTCGCAGATGGCTGCAAAGGTCTTTTCGCTCAGGTCATGCTCGACCTTGCAGGCGTCCTCCCGCGCGGTCTTTTCATCGACGCCGATCCGCATAAAAAACTCCGTCAGCGTCTTGTGCCGGGTATAGATCCGGTCCGCGATCTCCATGCCGCTTTCGGTCAGTGTAATCAGCCCGTCACGATCCATGGTGATAAAGCCGTTCTGTTTTAACTGTTTGGTCGCGTAGGTGACGCTGGGCTTCGTCACGCCGAGATGCTCCGCAACATCAATGGAGCGGACGTACCCGTGCTGCTCCTTCATCATCAGCATGGCTTCCAGGTAATCCTCTGCCGCTCTGTGTACACTCACAGCAAATTGCACCAACCTTTCGTTGAAATTATCTTTTACACTAACACACTTAACCAAAAAAAGCAAGCAAACTTTTTTTCGTTCAAACCTATTGACAAGAAAGGTTAGACGTGTTAAACTGTGGGCTGGTTAGGGGGGTCTAACCTTTGCTTTTCTTCATTGGTTAGCGTGCCTTAATTGCAATTAAGTATCTTGAATTATAGATAGACAGGGGGCGCAGGATTTGATGCCGCTTACACTCGCAGCAGCCGGTGAAGAAAACATTATCCGAAAGGTCGGCGGAAACCCGGAGGTCAAAAAGCATCTGGAGGATTTGGGCTTCGTTGCAGGCGATACCGTTACGATCGTTTCCAGCCTGAATGGAAACGTGATTGTAAAAGTCAAGGAATCACGCGTGGCGATCAGTGAAGAGATGGCCCGTAAAATCATGGTTTAAGGAGAGAAGAACATGAAAACGTTGAAGGACGCAAAAATCGGCGATACCGTCAAGGTCGTCAAGCTCCACGGCGAAGGCCCTATCAAGCGCCGGATCATGGACATGGGTATCACCAAGGGCACCGAGGTTTATATCCGCAAGGTTGCACCGCTTGGCGATCCGATGGAGGTCACGGTCCGCGGCTATGAGCTGAGCCTGCGGAAGGCTGACACCGAAATGATCGAAATTGCATAAAGAATCTGGTCAAAAGGAGCAGGAAGATGGAAAAACAGATCAAAATTGCCCTTGCGGGCAACCCGAACAGCGGTAAAACCACGCTGTTCAACGCGCTGACCGGTTCGAACCAGTTCGTCGGCAACTGGCCGGGCGTCACGGTCGAAAAGAAGGAAGGCAAGCTGAAAAAGCACGACGACGTCGTGATCATGGACCTTCCCGGTATTTATTCTCTGTCCCCCTACACGCTCGAAGAGGTCGTCTCCCGTAACTACCTGATCACCGAGCGCCCCGACGCGATTCTGAACATCGTCGACGGCACGAACCTTGAGCGTAACCTCTACCTCACCACACAGCTGACCGAGCTTGGCATCCCGGTCGTCGTGGCGATCAACATGATGGACGTCGTCAAGAAGAACGGAGACCAGATCAACATCAAGGAGCTGTCCCGTCAGCTGGGCTGCCCTGTTCTGGAGATCTCCGCTCTGAAGGGCACAGGCATTATGGAAGCCGCGGAAGCAGCCGTCAAGGCCGCTGCAGGCCCCCACACCGAGCCGCAGCACACCTTCTCCGGCCCGGTCGAGCACGCCATCGCGCACATCGAAGAGGCTGTTCTGCATGACAAGCCCGCTGCGCAGCAGCGCTGGTATGCCATCAAGATCTTCGAGCGTGACGATAAGGTACTCGAACAGCTGAGCATCCCCGCAGACGTCACGAAGCACATCGAGGCGGACATCAAGGCCGCTGAGACGGAGCTGGACGACGATGCAGAGTCCATCATCACCAACGAGCGCTATGTGTACATCGCGCAGGTCATCAAGAGCTGCTACAAGAAAAAGAGCGCCGGTAAGCTTTCCAGCTCCGACAAGATCGATAAGATCGTCACCAACCGCTGGCTGGGCCTGCCGATCTTCGCAGCTGTCATGTTCATCGTGTACTGGGTCGCCATGGTCGGCGTCGGCGCACCGGCAACGGACTGGGCGAACGACGGCCTGTTCGGCGACGGCTGGCACCTGCTCGGCATTGGCTCCTCCGCTTATAACGACGCAGCTGACGAATACGCTGCCGCAAGCGACGCGATCAGCGGCTACTATGAGCTTGACACCGAAGCCGAAGACTTCGATGCTGACGCGGCTCTGGCTGAGATGAAGGCCGTGACCGCCGATTCTGAAAGCACGACCATCGAGGTCGAGGACGAAGAAACCCTCGCCCTCAATGATATGACAGTCTATTATGATTCCATCCCCGACGACGCAGACGAAGAGACTACGATCGGCATGACCTATGTTGATGCTGTCAGCTACTTTGAGGAGAACGGTTTTGACGAGCCCGATCCCGCTGACTACGGCGTTTGGGTCCCCGGTGTTCCGGTTCTGATCGGCAATCTGCTCGACGCGGGCAACGTTCCCGAAGACGGCTGGCTGCACGGCCTGATCCTCGACGGCATCGTCGCCGGTGTCGGCGCAGTTCTCGGCTTCGTGCCGCAGATGCTCGTTCTGTTCCTCATGCTGGCCTTCCTCGAAGCGTGCGGCTATATGGCCCGTATCGCCTTCGTTCTGGACCGTATCTTCCGCAAGTTCGGCCTGTCCGGTAAGTCCTTCATCCCCATGCTCA
>ENA-ORSK01001996-ORSK01001996.1-human-gut-metagenome-genome-assembly--contig:-NODE-1996-length-14467-cov-3.390785_pt1 | contig 14467 bp, 8 predicted proteins | sample MGYA00242192_ERZ509159 | MGnify/ENA primary metagenome ERZ509159 (study PRJEB26280, sample SAMEA2338663) | human gut metagenome | biome: human gut; feature: human-associated habitat; material: faeces...
TAAATATTATCAAATGTTCTTACGAATGCAAGCATTCGACGCCCATTGAATAATATTTACATGGCTCTGAATAGTTGCATTTTTAATATAGCCCCCAAGCCATTCATGCCTGGGGGCTGTATGTACTTCCTGTAATAAAACTTTTTACTTACTGAAGTCTGGTGGTGTTACCTGCATCCAGAGCAGCCTGTCTCTCATCGATAACTTCCTGATAACCTGCATCCAGGTACTTCTGGCTCAGTTCTTCATACAGAGAATCGAACTGGTCCTTAGGGCACATGGTCAGCTTGTCACGGTACTCAGTATACAGATCATACAGCGTCTGGTTGTACTCGGTAACAGCATCGATAGCGGTTGCAAACAGACAGTCGGAGTTAGCCTTGCCTGCTTCATAGATAGCAACCTGTCCGTTGTAGTTAGCCAGGATCTGATCATAGAAGTCCTGAGGAATACCCTGAGGGGTAACTGCCTGGATATCTTTCTCGATAGATCCGAGGGTCTTAACTGCGGTTACTGCACACCAGTAGTCTACGTTGTTGTTGTGTCCCTGCTGCTCAGCCAGACCGGTCTGATCTGCTACTGCTACGGGATCGCCGTTATCATCATAATTGAAGTTCACGCCTTCGATACCCCACTGCATAGTGAACAGATTCTCGGGCTGGTTCAGCCACTCAAGGTACATCATAGCTGCCTTTACTTCATCCTCGGTAGCATCGTTAGCGAAGCCAATCATCATACCGAAGTTGGTTCCGGGTCTGTAAGAAGCGGAAGATCCCCAGGTCTCATCCTGTGTCCAGGTGGAAGGAGTCACTGCTACTGCCAGCTTGGCATCGGGGTTAGCATCATAGAAGGAGTTCAGTACGTTCATGCTGGAGGAGATATATCCGGTCCAGGTAAATGCTTCACCGTTGATGAAGTCTGCCTCTGCCTCGGAAGCATCTCTCAGATAGTACTCAGGATTGTAGTAACCATCGTTGTACAGCTCGTTCTCCCATTTTAAGAATCTCTTCTGAGCCTCGGTGGACAGAGCGGGGATCTGGTAGTCACCGGTGGTTGCCCATGTGGTCTCATCCTGAGGATAATCTCTGTAACCATAGTTCTGGTCAATACCTGCGCCGCTTACTTTCTTACCGCTTAAAGGATACTGATGGCCGTTCTCAACCAGTTTTGCATACAGCTCTAACAGCTTGGTGTTGTCGCCAACGGGATACTCAGAGAAGCCAGCTTCTTCCAGCCAGTCCTGACGATAGAAAGTGCACCAGGTATAAGTGGTGTTACCGTAAGGTCTGTAACCGAGTACCAGATAATCTTCATCATCCAGCTTGGTGTAAGCATCGTTGCCGTGCTCTACCATGGTCTCCCAGTAAGTAGGAGCGATCTGCTTGAACTCTTCTACATCGTAGGTCTGCAGATAGCCGTCTGCCTGCCAGCTTGCCAGCTTATCATAGTCATATTCCATACAGATGGTAGGAAGGCTCTGGCTTGCTGCCAGCATAGCGTAATCAGTCATAACGTCGCTACGGGTAATTCCTACATATTCTACCGTGATGTTGTACTTATCACCGAAGTTCTCCTGTACCCAGTTGGTCCAGTAGTTGTTCTCTACATCAGAGCATCCGTTTCCGGAAGAACCACGATCGTATACGGGGATCTGCAGAGTAACATTGTCTGCGAAAGCCTCCCATCCGTCAATACCTGCTACTGCTGTGGATGCTCCTGCATCTGTGCTTGCTGCAGAACTCTCTGCTACAGATTCCTTTGTTCCGGCATCTGCGGTTGTGTTGTCCGCACTGCTGCCGCATCCGGTCAGAGTGCTCATTGCCATAGCACCAACAAGTGCTGTTGCCATTACCTTGTGAAGAGTATTCTTCTTCATAAATCAATCCTCCTTGTTTTTCCGAAGGAAAAATCCGAGTCCCTGGCGAGGAGAGGATTTTCCTCCTTAAAAATTATACATAGTTTTATGTGTACCCCCGGTTTTGGGGAAAACTAACTTGGTTGTTTTGTTCCTTTTAACTTTTAGCCCTTAACTGCTCCGATCATGGTACCCTGTACGAAGTACTTCTGCAGGAAAGGATAAATAATAATGATAGGAATTGTTACAAACATGATACTTGCTGCCTGTAATACTTCGGGAGTGGACTGGATCGCACTGCCGGTATCTGCCAGGGAGGAAGTCTGTGCTTCTGCTGCGGATGCTACCAACTGATATAACTTGTACTGGATCAGCTTCAGGTTAGCACTCTTGGTGTAGTACATGTTGTCTGCGTAAGAGTTCCAACGGCCTACGGCGTAGAACAGAGACAACGTTGCCAGGATCGGTTTGGACAGCGGTAATACGATCTTGCTCAGGATCTGGAAGTTACTTGCGCCATCCAGGAAAGCGGATTCCTCTAAGCTGTCGGGAATCGTACTCTGGAAGTAGTTCTTCATGATCAGCATGTTGTACGGGGAATAGATCAGAGGTAAGATCAACACCCACATGGTATCCAGCACATGCAGCTTCTGATATAACAGGTAGCTGGGAATGATGCCGGCACTGAAGTACATCGGTACCATCAGCAGGAAAGTCAGTAACTTTTTGCCCTTCAGTCTCTTCTTGGAAAGAGGATAAGCGGCACAAGTACATACCAGCATTCCCAGAGCGGTGAAGATCACGGTAACGATCACCGAGAAGATCATGGAGTAGGTCATGGAGTTATCTGCAAATACCTTCTTGTAAGCATCGAAGGTGATGTCTTTGGGCCAGAAGTAAACGCTCTTGGACATTACTGCGGTATTACCGGATATGGATTTTACTGCTACATGTAAGAACGGTAATACACAGCTGGCGCAGAGGATGACGATCACTGCCATCATGACGAAATCACTGATGCGGAATTTGTTGACCGCATGTGCTCCGCCTGCGGAGGTAGATTCTTCATTAATATTAACTTCTTTTTTCTTCATCTCTCTCACCTCCTACAGTAATCCGTCTTCGCCAAGCTTCTTTGCGAATTTATCAGATAACAGAACCAGGATCAATCCGATCAATGACTGGAACAGACCAACTGCGGTCGCCGCACTGAATTTTCCGGCTCCAATACCTTTGTTGTAAATGTAGACAGCCAGCTGATACTGGAAGTCCTTGACCTGTGAATTTTCTAATGCGGTCAGACGCTCTAAGTTACTTCCCATGACACGTCCGAGGTTCAGGATCAGCAGTGTTACTACTGTGCTCTTGATACCGGGAAGTGTGATATGCCACATTCTCTTCCAACGGTTCGCTCCATCGATCATGGCTGCTTCGTACAATTCTCCGTTGATACCGGTGATCGCTGCCAGGTAGAGGATCGTGCCCCATCCCATCGTCTGCCATACACCGATCAGCAGATATGTAATTGCCCAGTGCCATTTCTCATTCAGGAAAGGAATTCCTTCGGAGATCACTCCCAGGTTGGTCAGCAGAATGTTCACCAGACCGGAGTTCGGACGGAACATTGTCATGGCTACGCTTCCGATGATGGCCCAGGAAAGGAAGTGCGGCAGATACAGGATGGTCTGCGAGAGCTTCTTGTACAGGCCGGCGCGAATCTCGTTGAGCATCAGTGCCAGAATGATCGGCATTGGGAAACCGATGATCAGATCCGCCAGGTTAAACACTATGGAGTTGCGAAGTGCTCTCATGAAATCGGCATCCTTGAATATCTTAACGAATGTCTTCATGCCCACCCATTCGCTGCCTGCATATCCCTTCGCCGGTTTATAATCCATAAAGGCCATCCGCAATCCCGGGTATGCTCCGTAACTGAATACAAATACCATAATCAGTGGAAGCAGTAACAGCAGATACAATTGCCAGTCTCTTTTAAAAGCTTGTTTCCACGTGGTTTTCGTTTTCACTCCCACCACATTGGCTGCATTCTTCTTCGCCATGTCGAACCTCCTCAAGTGTCAGCTATATTTTCTCGTCACTTTGTACACTTTTTGTAACTTTGTAAGTACATTATCATACATGTTGTCATATTTTTCTAATCAATCATTATAAAAAACTATGCAAAAACGATCATTATAGATCATGGTCGTTTTTCGTAAGTATTGAAGTTTCGTTGCATTTTCGTAAATTTTGCGTGAATTTTGGAGCGTTTTTGCTGTAGGATTCGCTGTTTCACGGTATTTTTAGCCTTTTTTAATCTCTTCCACGGAAACATTGCCAACCCTAAAAAAGTCATTTTCGCAACATAATGGTTGATTTTATCCATTTTAATTGTTATATATAATGTATAGACATTATTTCTACTGCAGCATGTCTTTCCGTTGCATCATCATACAGGATGCACAAAGCTATTCAGAAAACTCTGGAACAGGAGGCACACTATGGCGAAATCCAAACGAGCTGTCACAGAATACCGAAGTTATTATCTGCCAACACACTTCCCGGTACTGCTTCTGTCCGGTGATTATTGGAAGATTTCCGATATTCCCAGCGGAAGCCTTCATTTTCATAACTGTCTGGAGATTGGGATCTGTCATTCCGACAGCGGTACGCTGGAGATCAACGGAGAAAAACAGACTTTCCATGCCGGAGATGTCACCGTTCTTCCCCGCAATGTTCCACATACCACTTACAGTGCACCAGGCACGAAAAGCCACTGGTCTTATCTTTTCCTGGATCCGAAGGAATTGTTCCGCAATCTCCTCCCCGCCTCCTGGAAAAATTACGACCTGTCCACGGACGGTTTCCCAGCATTCCGTTATATTTTCAGCAAAGAGGCTTTTCCCCACATCAACTATCTGGTATCTCATATCATCCACGAGCTGGAAGAGCAGAATCCCTGCTATCAGATCAGTGCCAGAAGCCTGTTATGCTCCCTTTATATTGAATTGTACCGGATCGAAAGTCTCGGCGGTGTCAATCCCGACACGGCCAAACCGGACTCTCTTGAAATACTGGCCTTACAGGAACGTAAAAAAGAAGGCGAGATCGCCGAAAACTCTCTGGTGATCTCACCCGCTCTGGAATATATTGAGAAAAATTATATGCAACAGTTCTCGATCGAATATCTGGCCGATCTCTGCCACTGGAGCCCGACGCACTTCCGCCGGGTTTTCCATGATATTATGGGAACTTCACCGTTAGACTACGTCAACAACACCCGGATTTTAAAATCCTGTATCCTGTTACGCAGTACGGAACACTCTATTCTGGACATTTCCGAGATGGTGGGGTTCCATTCCGTGTCCAGTTTCAACCGCTACTTTATCAAACTTATGCAGATGTCTCCCAGAGAATACCGCAAGCAGATGCAGCAGAGCGAGAAAAAGGCTGAGAACCAGTCCATTCTGGAATTTGCCGGATGGATGCGGCCGGAATAGCCCCTCTGTGTTCCGGCCACTCCGGTCATCAGGCCAGCCTCTTGTGCTTCCATTTGCCGGAATAATACCGGATCACCGGAATCACACAGCCACAACTCCAGGACAGAGGAGTGGCGATCCAGATTCCCGTGACGCCCAGGGTTCCGGACAATAGATACGCGAACACGATCCTGCCGGACAGCTCCGTCAGTCCCGCTACCATACAGGTATTGACGTCTCCGGCTCCCCGGATCACATTCTGGTAGCTCTGCATCACCCCCGCGATCACATAAGCCACGCCGATAATGGTCAGATAGGTGCAGCCGATGCCGATGGCTTCTGCCGATTCGCCGGCATCCAGGAACAGGCTCATCAGCTGTACCCGGAAGATCAGCACCAGTGTCGCAATACAGACGCTGGCTCCCACCATGACCGCCAGCGTCTTATAGAGGGCTTCCCGGATCCGGTCATATTGATTCTTCGCAATATTCTGCCCGGTAAATACCGACAATGCCGTTCCGACGGAGACAATGACCTGGATCGCCACGCTGTCCACACGGTTCGCCGCCACATAGGCCGCCATGGTAGAGGATCCGAAGGAATTCACCAGTCTCTGGACGCTCATTCCGCCCAGTGCGATCATGCAGGACTGGAATGCCGCCGGGAATCCGGTCTTCACCACCAGCTGAATATAATGGACTTCCGGTTTCCATTTCATCAGAGATAATCCGATCTCTTCTCTCACTTGTCTTACTTTCACAAAACAGATCACCGCCGAAGTACACTGTGCCAGAATCGTCGCATAAGCTGCTCCCGCTACTCCCATCTTACACACAATGATGAAAAACAGGTCAAACACGATGTTCACTACCGAGGAAGCGATCACCGCCCGCAGCGGAGTCTTCGAATCCCCCACACTGTTTAAGATCGCCGCACAGCCGTTGTAGACCACACTGCCGAAAACAAAAGTATAAATGATATGCAGATACGTAGTAGAATAGCCGATAACATTTTCCGGCACGCTTAAAAGCCGCAGGAAAAATTCCGCACCGAAAATACCGATCAGTGACATGATACAGGTCAGCACTCCCGCCACCCAGATCAGTGCTATCACCGTCTTCGCCAGACGCTCTTTATTCCCGCAGCCGAAACACTGCGCAACCACCAGTCCTGCGCCGTTACACATGCCGCTGACCAGTGCCAGCAGAAAATAGGTCAGCGTTCCCGTGCTTCCCACGCCCGCCAGCGCGCTCTCTCCCAAGAATCTTCCTACGATCACTGTATCCGCCACATTATATACCTGCTGAAAGATATTGCCGATCAGCATCGGTATGGCGAAGCCGATGATCAACTTTAACGGTTTTCCCTGTGTCATGTCTTTCATATCTGTATCCTCTTTTCTATCCTTCTGTTTCCAAAGTGAGTCCTGCCAAACCGGGTTCCGGTCAACTTAACCGCAGCAGTCTCGCCCCTGCCAGACGGTTCTCCCGCTTCGGCGGCAGATCATAATAGACATCCGGTTTGAAAGGATCCAGTTCCAGGGTCAGTTTTGTCGGATAGCCATAGCGTTTCAGTGCCACGCGCCATAACTCGCCGTTGGAGAACCAGTCATCCAGGAGTTTCCCGTCCTGATACAGTCTGGCGCAGTCTCCGCCAAAGTCCAGTTCCAGCCAGACATCGCCAGACAGTGCATCCGCCGGGTGATACTCATATTCCAAGGTTAATTCATAGACGTTCGGTTCTGTTTGACCATATACGTTCCAGATGCTTTCCACTGCCTGTCCGGCATCCGCGATCCGCACCTTACCGGCTTCCGCAAAGTGCAGATCCGGCAGCAGACTCACCTTGCCCTTTTCATCTGCCCCTTCCTGCGCATAACAAAAATGCTCCGCATCGTGTATGGTAAGGATCCTTACCACTTCCGCATGATTATTGCCATCACTCCACTCGAAATAAATATCCTCCGGCTTCTCATCCGTATAGAAATAATAAGTTCCGCCAAAGCATCCCAGATAAGAGGCATTGGTTTTCCGAAGTCTGAACTGCTCTCCCCGTATTATCACCGGCAGATTGTAAGGCAGCACCAGAATCGCATCCGTCCGCACATGAATCCGGTCGAAAATAATCTGCCTCTGTATTCCTTCAACATCTGTCACCGTAAACTGTAATGGCTTTTCCGGTGTGATCTGTTTCTCCGTCATTTTCCGTTTTCTCTGGTGATTATTGATAAATAAGAACCCGCAGTCCGCCGTTTTATTATAACGGAAGGCTGCCCGCAGCGTCTCCATGTCCTCCGCACTCGCAGGCTCGGAGATATTATCCGGCAGGTACACCTTTGCCGGTGCCAGCAGTTCTTCTGTATTTTTGATAAAAGCATGGTGTTTCCGCAGTCTGTAATAGCTTTCCGACGGCAGTCCGTTCTCCCGCAGGCAGGTCTGGAAATCATAGCTTTTCACCGGAAGGTCATTGGCATAGCCGGTAGCTTTCGACTCCTGCAGGGTGGAATATTTCCCGTCGGGATTCACGCCGCCGTGATACATATAATATCCGATCAGATTTGCCCCGGCTCCCAGCATACAGATCGTCTGTGCCTCGATGTCCTCCGGATACGGGTAAGTGCGCCTGTGTGCCGTTACCTGCAGTCCCCCTCCCAGCTCCGCTGTGAGATAAGGGAATTCCGCGGCATCAAAGGTAAAACCGCTCTGACCCTCAGAAAAATCCGAAGCAATATTGGCATCATCGTGAAAAGGCTGGAACAGGAAATTCTCACTTGCCGCAAGTTCATGGGTATGATTTGCCCACGGGGCATCCACATACCCGCCCAGCACCGGCAGGAAGCTTTCCGGCACATAGGCACCACCCCAGCCGGTTGCCGACACATACGGGGCTTCCAGTCCCTTTTTCTCCGCCATGGCACGTAGCGTGCGCATGTGTGCCATACCCTCTTCCCTGTCGGATGGACCGCCGGCATGTCCGTATTCATTCTCGATCTGTATACCGATGACCGGACCGCCGTCCTTATGCATATACCCGTCCGCCTGCTCTGCGATTTTGGTAAAAAAGACATCGACATATCTCAGATACTGTGGATCGTCCGTCCGCAAAGTCAGTTCTCCCCGTCTTTCCTTCTCCACCAGCCAGTCCGGGAAGCCACCGTTCCTGCACTCTCCGTGCGCCCACGGACCGATACGCAGCCATACTTTCATCCCGGCTTCCTGACAGCAGTTCAAAAACGCCTTCAGATTCCTTCTGCCGGAGAAATCCCACTCACCTTCCGCTTCCTCATGGTGGATCCAAAACACGTACGCAGCAACGATGTCTACGCCGCCCTGTTGCATCTTCTTAAGTGCTGTTTTCCATTCCCCTTCCGGATAGCGGGAGAAATGGAATTCTCCCATGATGGGCAGGATCGGTCTGTCGTTGCAGGTTAAGCATTCGCTGTTATAGCTATATACCTCTTTTCCCATGTTTTCCATTTTGTAATCCTTTCCTCAAAAACCTTCCTATTCAAGTCTTTCTTTTCAAGCTTTTTTACAGATCATGTACCCGGATTTCCTGGTGTGCATTGTCCATGGAAAGCAGTTCTTCCGCGCAGGCTTTTGCTTCGTCCGTCTGTTCCAGCCCCCGCAGTCCCAGGCTCATCATAAACAGGCAATGCTTCCGATTCCGCTCATTCAGGTTTTCCTCAAAGATCAGCAGATCCGGCAGAGATACCGCAAAATAATCTATCTTTATCTCATCGCCTATATGCTCTTTGCCATAGTCTACCAGTTTGCAGAATCTCTGTACTGCCTGTTCTTCGTCACCAAGCTTTCGGTACGCCAGCCCCTGATAATAGATCATTTCGGGCGGCTGATCGTTGTAATACATCATGCCCACCGGCTCCGACTCTCCGTGACAGGCTTTTGTCAGGCAGTCTAACGCATCCTCTGTCTCTCCCAGTTTTTCCTGCACCAGCCCCAGCAGATAGTACAGATTGTTTTCCTGTGCCGACTCCAGTTTTCCTTCTCCCAGATTGTGAGGGTATTCCCCAACTGCCCGCAGAAGGAGTGACTTTGCCTCTGCATAGTCCCCTTTTACCACAGCCGCTTTTGCCAGCTGATGCAGGGCGGTCAGGTATTGTGCTGCCACTTTGCCTTCACCGCCTTCCCACTGATGGAACTTCCTTGCTTTGATCAGGCCGAGAGCCTTCTCAGGTTCTCCCAGAGTGTTTAAAAGTGTCACATACTCCAGATACAGATCATCCCTGCTTTCCACCAGGTCAAAATGTTTTTCCATATCACTCCATCGTTCTTTCACGGCAACATTCAGACGCTTTTTCAGCTGATCCAGTTCCAGATACACTCTGGCATCCGTCTCATCCAGTGCAAAAGCTTTCTCCATTTCCTCGTACGCTCTCTGCGGCAGCTTTTTCACATTGTAATATGCCAGCGCCAGGTTTCTGTGAACCGTAGGGAACTCCGGGTATTTAAGCGCCGCCTTTTCATAGTCCGCCACGGCTTCTCCATACACTCTCTTGTCATAGAGCAGGCAGCCCAGATAATAATACGCCATGCCAAGGTCGTATTCTGCTGCCAGACGCTTCAGCACGATATAATCTTCCGTTCTGTGAGGGAAGCAGCCGTCGGCTGCAGCTTTTTCTCCCAATGCCGCATAATGTTCTGCCGGTCCGGCAGCTTCCGCACCGGGCAGGTTGTCATATCCGTAAGCAATATAATAATATACCAGCGGATAAATGTTCTCCCCCTTGGCGGATTTCTGTTCCACCCATTTTTCGGCAAGGGCAATTCCCTGCATGTAGTCTCCTGCCTCATAGAGATCGATCATCAGTTCCAGCAGAGTGTTATGATTTATTTTTTCCGGCAGTCTGTCATAGAGCGGATCTATTCCCAGGCTTTCTCTGTGTAAGTCCGCAGCTTCCTCCCCTCTTCCCAGTTTCTTCAAAAGATTTTCTTTCAGGGCTCTGGCTTTCATGCAATGATACTGTCTGAGAATCGATTCGTTTACATGCTCGAGAGCTTCTGCGAATCTTCCTTCTTTGACATCCAGACAGGCCAGTTCATAGAATCCGGGTGCCTGAAAGCTGCCGCCCCAGACAGCCTTATAGAATGCATCGTAAGCTTCTTTCGTCTTCCCCTGATACTTCAGGGCAAGCCCCAGATTATAGTACGGTTCGTAATCATAGGGATTCGGATTGGAACGGATGGCTTTCTCCACCGCCTTACGAAAATACTTTTCCGCCCCTGCAAAATCACAGTTTCGAAGCAGACATCTTCCGTAAGCGTTGTTCAACCGGATATCAGCCGGATCCCTGCGCAGACCCTCCAGATAGTAATCCTCCGCATGATACGTGGCATGCCGGTATTGTTCCACATGCAGTCCGTAGAGGAACAGGTCTTCCGTTGTTTTGCAATCTTTTGGAAGCGGTGCCGCTTTGGCCGGTTCCGGCACTTCTGCTTCGATCTTTCGGGGAAAACGATAAGAGACCAGGTCTCTGCCGTCTGCGGCACGAACACATACCTGCAGACCGCAGAGTGCCTCCGTGTTATTCTGTGCTGCCCTCGTAAATGCCGGTATCTGTTGCAGTTTTTCCCGGTCGATCTTCACCTCGCAGGTATGCTCCGGTGACAGATCCACGCGTTTCTCATGCCATACCTTTTCCGGTCCGCCGCCTTCTCTGAGCTGTACCAGCAGGATCTGTGCACCTTGTTGTGCGGAAGTGGCATACGCCGATATCGTCAGCTGTCCCGCCGCTTCGTCATATATCGCATTCACCGCCGCATCTATGGTGGCATTTTTCACATAACCGATATTTTTATAGGGCATAAAATACTGTTTGAAGTTCTTGGTCTCCTGGGGCTGGATCCATGTGAAATCCGGCTGATTATCCGTAAAACAGCCTGTCATCAGTTCGATATACGGACCGTCCTCATCGGTCAGTGCAAGGTCCCATGCTTTGCCGAATTCTCCGCATCCCCAGGTCCACTGTTTTTTCCCCGGGGCAATATGGTGATCCGCCACATGCAGAAGTCCTGCCTGTTTTCCGTAATCGTACTCCCCGATAAAATTATAATCCGAACGGTATGCCATATAGGAGGTGGGAACCGGAATATTTTTATACTGTGCGATATTCACATGATCGTATTTGTGCTTATAGTAGGTTCCCTCCGCATAGGGGAAGCTGATAACATCCCGCTTGCCGTGGTCATAGACCGCCGTCACATCCTCTGGAAAGACGGAGATGGTGTCATCATTTACCGCCACGGCAGGGTTCGCCCACCATAGAAAAGTCTGAGGCATTTTCGTACGGTTGTAGAGTTGTGCAGATAATTCGATATATGCCTTATCAGGATACAAAGTTATGCCTAGCACACCCTCTGTCCGGAACATATTCTCGATCTCTCCCATCCATACTGTGGCGCTCCCATCCTCATTTTCCGCATAGGTATATTCCACCTGATAAAGGTACTGGGACTGTGATGCTGCGGCCAGTTGAACTCAATACCGCCGGAGATCCATGGTCCCGCCAGTCCCACTAACGCCGGTTTGATGACATGATTGTAATATATAAAATCGTAGCCATTTGTCTTGTCATAAGCTCTCTGGATCCTGCCTCCCAGCTCCGGCAGCATCATTACTTTCAGATAATCGTTCTCCAAAAAAAGCGCTGTATACTCCTTATCCACTTTCTCATCGCTGATCTTCTCGATCACCGTGTGGGGATAGATCCTTCCCGAGCTTCCCTGATAGACACGTTTTTCCAGAAACATCGGATTCCTATCCGGTTTTCCTGCTTCGTATGTGGGAATGATCACTTTTTCTTTCCAGACCTGTACCTTATTCATGGTTTCCTCCTTTTATCTCCGTACAGCTTCCTTTCCGCCGTCCGGTAAAATTTTAACTTTGCACCAGCATGCTTAACTCTTCTTCTGCTATTTCCTCCGACGGTTCAAAATCCTCTCCCGACAGATATTCATAAATCGCCGTCTGCAATGCACGTGCCTCCGGATACTGCTGACTCTTATGCAATTCCATGGTGGATAACAATACTTTTCCCTTCAGGCACCGAAACTCGATCAGCTGCGCCATAGGACGCAAGAATGCATAGCTGTCCATCTCCGTAATAATTGTCTTCATGGGGTGCGGCAGAACCACCGCCCGCTTCGTTGCCATGATCCACCATTGCCAGTCTGTATGAAAATCTGTCGGAAATTCCTTGAGAATCGGATGCTCCGTATCGATCAGCTGCCCCATACCACCTTCCTGATCCGTGAAAGTTCCCACCGACCAGAAATCCGTCGTAAACTGTGTTTTTATGGAATACGGCAGACTCTCTTTATCTGCATCCGGAGACAGATAGACTCTCCCGCCGTTTTGCAGAACTGCTCTCGTCTGCTCGTCAAATACTCTCGTTTCGTATACATTTTTCGGACATTCCGGGCTCGTTTTTTGATAGACCCACACAGGATAGGTGCTGGTGCAGTCACCGATACTCACCGTCAGTATGAGTGCCGCCGATACTCCCTTGACCTCCAGAGGAATATCCAGTCTTCCCAGTGAAGTATAAGTCCCCGGAGGACAGTTTTTTTGCCTGTCTGCCCGGTCGCATCGAAGCTCTCCTCTTCCGCTATTCACAGCACAGTCCCGGTAACCCAACGTCCAGCCAAGCTCACCCGTGATGCTCTCTTTTCCGAAATTCGCCACTTCTACTTCCGCTGTCAGATGTTCTCCCTCTTCATAGGTATAGCGGGGCATTTTCACAAAAATACGGCTCTCTGTGAAAAACTCCCTGAACCGCTCCGGTCTGGCGAAGGGATAAGGCTTCGGTTCCATATGGGAGTTCATCATACCCACCAGAGCCGTTCCCTGTCCCGGGAAATCCTGCAGTCCGAGGAGCGAAATCCCTGAAAGCTCTCTCGTCCGCATAGCTGCTTCAATCTCTTCCCGGTATGCCAGCCTCGACAGTTCTCCGGTGGCTTCCACGTATTTTTCCCATGTGGGCAAAAGTCCCCGTTCCTCTACACGTTTTTTGATCAGTTTCAGATTCACCGGATCCGATATTCCATGAAAGCTTTCCAGCTCCTCAAAATCCGGCAGCACTTCGAACTGCCCCACTTCAAAACTGAATACCGGCTTCTGATACTCTTTTCGTATCTCTGCCATCGCCTCATCATAGGTTCGATCTGCGGAGGGATAGTTTTCATTGAGATACCCCCGCATGCCGGAGAATGTTCCGCGGATCACCACATCCTTGCAACTCTGCGATGTATAGAAATCGCTCTCCGGGTCACATCCTTCTTCACCATAAAAGGCATTGGATCCGTTCGCATACAGTCTGGTCGGATCCATCCTTTTCGCCGTTCTGACCAGTTCCCGCATCCGTTCTCTGCCTTCATCTTGTGCCTGCAATTCATTGCCCAGTGTCAGCATTACAAAAGAGGGATGATTGGCATAGGTTTTCAATAGGTCCACAAGTTCTGCCCGGTAATACCGATAGCTTTCCTCCGTTCCAAAGGCATCCTTCGGATCCCAGTGAGACAGCTCCGGCTGCAGAAGCATTCCCAGTTCATCCGCTGCCGCAAACGCAGCTTCCGGCTCACAGTGGGAATGGAATCTTACAAAGTTGATTCCATAACTGCGATATTTTAATAACATCTCTTTCCATTCCGGAATTGTCATGGGTGGATGCCCGGTCTCCGGGTATTCTGCGCAATTTGCCTCACCCCGCAGAAAAATTGCCCTGCCGTTCAGTGCCATTCTCCCGCTGCCGTTATCACCAAAAGAGCGGATGCCGAAACGGGTCCTGCACTCAGCAGTGCTACCGCCTTTATCTTCTGCTGACATACCGTTGTCCAGGGTTACAGCCATCTCATAGAGATTGCCCTCATCTTCGTCCCACAGTTTCACATTCTCCCGCAGAGGCAGATCACGGAACCAGATTTCCATTGTTTTCGGATTCTCCTCTTTATCTGTTCCGGCTTCCGCTAATCCCTCCCCGGAATAGCTGATAATTTCCGTCAATGTCTGTGTGTCTTCTAACTCTCCTGCCGCCAGAGCCTCTGACTGTAATATGATTTTCGCATCTTTATATACTTTCTTTGCGCCAGGTGCCAGTTCCACACATACATCCAGC
>ENA-ORSK01001997-ORSK01001997.1-human-gut-metagenome-genome-assembly--contig:-NODE-1997-length-14466-cov-40.281313_pt1 | contig 14466 bp, 15 predicted proteins | sample MGYA00242192_ERZ509159 | MGnify/ENA primary metagenome ERZ509159 (study PRJEB26280, sample SAMEA2338663) | human gut metagenome | biome: human gut; feature: human-associated habitat; material: faeces...
GCGTGTCCGTGGTTTGTAAATGACTGGCATTCTTTGCGGATAATGACCTTAAGTAATGTTGAAAAAATAAGTTGCGTCAACCAATAAAATTGAATACATAGAATCACCCTGAACATCAATATATTGCAAATTTAAGGTGATGCAGGTTATTTTTTACATTTTACTTAAATGTTTACTAAATTTGCGGCAACTATAGAAAGTTACTAATAACAGGAATTATGCTCTCGTTTTTGATCAGCCTCGCGGCGCTTGTACTCGGGTACATTTTTTATGGGAAGTTCGTACAGAAAGTCTTCGGGGCGGATCCGACCCGTAAGACACCAGCCATCACCATGGCGGACGGGGTTGATTATATTCCCATGCCGGCCTGGAAGGTCTATATGATCCAGTTTCTGAACATCGCCGGGACAGGGCCTATCTTCGGTGCAATCATGGGAGCCAAGTTCGGGCCGTCGGCCTACCTGTGGGTTGTTCTGGGCTGCATTTTCGCCGGAGCGGTGCACGACTATATGACCGGAATGCTCTCCATCAGGAACGGGGGAGCCGGACTTCCGGATCTGGTCGGGGAATATCTCGGGAAAGGCACCAAGACTTTCATTCTGGCGTTCTCGATCATCGTGCTGATGCTTGTGGGGACGGTGTTCGTGTTCAGTCCGGCGCTGATTCTCGGGGACATCGCAGGGGACGGAGGCCGAGGATCGATCATGATCTGGGTCGGAGTGATATTCCTTTATTATCTTTTGGCCACGCTGATGCCGATTGACAAGATCATCGGACGGATTTATCCTATTTTTGCTTTCGCATTGATATTCATGGCTTTGGCTCTGATGGTCTGTCTGTTTCTCAAATGGCCTTCGCTTCCGGAGCTTTGGGACGGGCTCGGCAACCTTGGCGAGTCGGAGGGTCTTCTGAGCGGACAGCCGATATTCCCATGCCTTTTCATCACCATCGCCTGTGGCGCTGTGAGTGGTTTCCACGCCACGCAGAGCCCGATGATGGCGCGTTGTCTGACTGACGAGAGGCTTGGACGGCCAGTGTTTTACGGGGCGATGATCACGGAAGGGATTGTGGCCTTGATCTGGGCGACCGTTTCCTCGTGGTTCTTCTTTGACGGAGGCGCCGCTGAGGTCGGTGCCACCGTTTCCGCCGCCGCTCCGGATGTGGTTGTCAAGGTTTCCAAGGGCTGGCTTGGCATTTTGGGTGGCATTCTGGCCATCCTCGGTGTGGTCGCCGCGCCTATCACAAGCGGTGACACGGCGTTCAGGAGCGCGCGGCTGATCGTGGCGGACTTTCTGCATCTGAATCAGAAACCGATCGCCAACAGGCTGATGATCAGCATTCCACTGTTTTTGGTCGCGGGCGTGCTGCTTTGGTACAACATCGCTGATGAGAATGGGTTCAATGTCATCTGGAGGTATTTCGGATGGGCTAACCAGACGTTGGCCGTGTTTATGCTGTGGACCGCAACGGCCTATCTGGTGAAAAACAGGAAAGGCTTGACCTATCTGATCACGATGATTCCGGCGGCGTTCATGACGGCTGTCTGCACGACTTACATTTGTGTGGCGAAGATCGGCCTTGGGCTGCCTGGCTCTTGGAATTGCGCGATCGGCCTCTCCACGTTTGTGGTCTCGCTGGTTGTGTTCTACGCTTTGTACTTCAGGCGCAAGAAGTAGTGGCAGGAATGTCTTCCGTACCTTTGCACCCGGAAAATACAAATTGTATCAATGAATATGAATAAATCAATTCTGTTATGATGACATCAAGGTTGTAGAACTTAGTGTCGTATGGTTTTCCATCTGTGGCAGTTGTTCGGAAATTCCGAACGGTTCAGGAGAAAAGTATGTTTTTAGGTGTATAAGAATAGGAAGCCTCTGTTCTGAATTTTGGTAACGTGCAAAATTCAGGTTAGAGGCTTCCTATTCATTGTCAGGACTGATTCCTATGCGAACGTATTCATAATTATGCTCATCGTCTCATTTATTTGAATCATTGCTTCGAGTGAATATTCTTGAAAAACAAAAAAAGCGACATCAGTACACTATACCAATATCGCAGTGTGGAACTCCAAACAATCCACGGCATTCAGGCTTTCTTTACAAGGATGGTTATATTCTTTGAATATTGCAATAATATCCTGCTATAAATATTTGAAAATGTCTGTATGTCAAGATGATAAGTAATAGTGTCGCTATTGGTGACTGCCAAGATAATCGGTGTAGAGGATTCCGTCGAGGTGGTCGCATTCGTGCTGGAAGATCACGGCGGTGAAGCCATTGATGCTCTCGGTTGTGTCACGTAGGGTCTTGATCGAGGTGTAGGCGATGTCGATGTCATGATATCGCTCGACATTCCCGCGCTTGTCAGGGATGCTGAGGCATCCTTCAGGTCCCACTTTCTTTTCGCCTCTGTGGCCGGTTATTCGAATGTTCGGATAGACTTCGAACGGTTCTCCATCCTTGTCGAACCTCTGCACAGCCACAATGCGTCGTGATATTCCCACCTGTGGACCTGCGATGCCAACCCCGTCCTCCTCAGGCGAGGTGACCGTCGCCACCATCTTGTCCGCCAGCATCTTATATTCATTGCTGCCGAGCTCCTCCGCGCTGATTTCAGAACACTTCGCCCGCAACACCAGCGAGTCAGCCTTGTCATAAATCGTCAGCACCCGCATAGTCTCTCCCTTTCCGCAGATAAGATCCTTCTCGGCCTTTGACCAGTTTCCGCCATACTGGCACGCCACCGCCGCCACCATCAAGGCTGCGGCAAGAATATTCCGTTGTGTCCTCATATTCATCATTTTGTTTTCAAATTACATTTTTTCCGACTACTTGCTGTCGTTGCGCACTTTCTTGGCGTAGGTATTCGACAGGATGACAATCACGATGGTGATTATGATCAATAATGCCAAAGGGATCCAAAACAAAGTTGACCATGCCTCCGCCATCGGCATCAGACCAGTAGGCAAACAGATGGCCAGTTGTCCGTAGCCTGTGACCTTTCTCAGCCGCCCTATGTCATATCCGGCCTTATCCTCCTCGTCTGCGGTGTTGTAGCCGGCAATGAGGCTGTCACCCTTGCCACAGAGGATAAGGATGGAGAATGTGACGAGCACAAGGATCACAATTCCGACCATGATGTAGTTCGCCAAAAACATGTTGTGACCAATTCGTTATACCTACGACAAAGATATTCATTATTATCGAACAAAAGCATTATCTTTACCTCAAAAGTGAATGAATATGACAAAGGAAGAGAAATATCTTGCGATTCTGCCTCGGATTCAGGCTCTTCTTGTCGGTGAAACTGACGAGATAGCGAGAATGTCGAATATAGCTGCGGCGCTTCATGGCGAGTTTGGTTTCTGGTGGACAGGCTTTTACCGTATGGCGTCATCGGAGGAACTGGTGCTCGGCCCCTTCCAAGGGCCGGTGGCCTGCATGCGCATCGAAAAAGGCAGGGGAGTGTGCGGCACATCCTGGAATGAGGAGCGGACAGTCATCGTTCCTGATGTCGAGCGTTTTCCCGGCCACATAGCCTGCTCAGGCGAGAGCCGCAGCGAGATTGTTGTGCCTTGCCGGAAACGAGGCCGGATAGCGGCCGTCCTTGACATCGACAGCAAGGAACTGAACAATTTTGATGAAATTGACAGGAAGTACCTTGAGGAGGTGGCTTCCATGCTATACATTTAGGACCAATGAAATGAAGACAATAAACGTTGTCGCAGCGGTGATGTTCAAAGACGGGAAGGTGTTTGCCACGCAGCGTGGCTACGGAGCTTTTAAGGATGGCTGGGAATTTCCCGGTGGCAAGGTCGAGGCAGGTGAGAGTCCTGAGGAAGCGCTCCGCAGGGAAATCCGCGAGGAGCTGGAGACCGAGATCCATGTCGGCGAACTGATTGATACCATTGAATATGACTACCCTGATTTTCATCTTTCGATGAGGTGCTATGTCGGCGAAATCATCTCAGGCAATCTTCATCTTGTCGAACACGAGGCCGCCCGTTGGCTAACCGCCGATCAACTTGATTCCGTAGCATGGCTTCCGGCAGACATCACTTTGATACCGAAGATCGCCCGATTACTTTAAAGCTTATCAAGGTGGCAGGGTGCGGAGGAACGGGATCTATAATATTCATGACCGTCTATGTCCCTATTATTCCCGGATCCTGGAGTCGATGATTATCGTGACAGGTCCATCGTTTGTAAGCGAAACCTGCATGTCGGCACCGAATATTCCTTTACCCACTGGTTTGCCTATCGCAGCCGAGACCTCATCGCAGTACTTTTCATACAACGGAACCGCCACATCGTGCCCGGCAGCACGGATGTACGAAGGGCGGTTGCCCCTCCTGGTAGATGCCGTCAGAGTGAATTGCGACACCGCAAGAACCTCTCCTCCAACGTCCACGACACTCCTGTTCATCACTCCATTCTCGTCATTGAATATCCTCAATCCCGCAGTCTTGCCCACAAGCCACCGCATATCCTCTTCTGTGTCCCCGGTCTCAACCCCGACAAGCACCAGAAGCCCGTTCCCGATTTCGGACACGGCCTCTCCCTTGATCGCGACGCTTGCTCTACAAACTCTTTGAATAACCAATCTCATTATGTTACAATATTTTTGTTCAGCCAGTCCTTTCCCAACCGGAATAGCCACATGGATATCCCTTTATAAAGTTATGAAAAACTCTTTGAAGAGAGCAAGCATATTCAAGAATAAAGTTACCTTTTCTTGAAAAAGGTTTGCATTCAGAGCAAAAAAAGATATATTTGCAGGTATAAAAGTAAGACTTTTAGAAAACAACATAATTTTATTAACAGGCGTTAATGTCCGTGCTTCCTTGAAACTTCGACACTTTCAACAGTAGCACAACGGAATTAACGCCCACGCAGTTCAGGGAACTCGTGGGCTTATTCGTTAGAATGTGCTACAGGTAGTAGAAGACCTCAAGGAGCAGACCAACGCGGTAAGCCCACGTTTTTTATGTATAGGCCAAGGGAAATATTTGAGGGACTAGTTCAAACAGGCCGTCCATCAGGATATGAACAGCCAACAGGAGATTGGCTTATGCATATTCTCGCACCATATGTAAATGACTGTATTGTGGACATTCACGGTAATCTTATATGTCGCAAGCGTGGTGTCGGCACAAAAGAGAACCAAACAATCATGTTTGTCGCCCACATGGATGAAATCGGTTTGATGGTAAGTTATATTGAGGAGTCTGGGTATATTCGCTTTTCGAAAATCGGTGGTGTTGATCTGAGACTTCTCAAGGGGAGAAATGTGATAATCATGCATGAAGGTTCGGAAGTGCGCGGTGTAATTGGTGCGACGCCTATTCACATGAGAAAGTCAGGCGACTGTAAGGAGACTGATGAATCTGATTTATGGATTGACATCGGAGTTCAAGGGAAAGAGGCAGTGGAGAAAATAGTGTCAATCGGTGATTGTATTGTAACGGATTCTCTACTAGTCGAAATGTCAAATGGCATTATTTCAAGTCGTGGATGCGATAACAAGGCAGGTGTTGCAGCATTGGTAGGCATGTTGGATTTGTTGAAAGACGTTAGCTGCGAGCTTGATATTGTAGTTGTGTTTTCTGTGCAGGAAGAGGTTGGATTGCGTGGCGCCAAAACGGCTTCATATTCAGTGTCCCCAGATATTTGCATATCGGTTGATGTGGTTCATGCAACCGATTATCCTACGGTTAATAAGTCAAAATATGGCGACATTCGTATCGGTAATGGCCCAGTAATACCTTTAGGAACGGATTTTACGTTCTCAATTCAGCGCTATATAAAAGAATTGTCAGTTCGTATGGACATAAAATGTCAGAGTTTGGCTATGTCAGGAACTTCCGGGACAGATTCGGGAGCTGTTCAAGTGTGTAAGGCTGGTTGTGCCACTGGTTTGGTGGGCATCCCGTGCAGGTATATGCATACTCCGGTTGAGATTGTGTCTCTGAATGATATTGAAGACACAAGTCTTATCCTTGCGGAATTTTGCAAAACGAGAACATTGCTGAGTGCTATGACAGTAGAAAAAGAAACGATATGAATATAAGCAAGACCTGCAAAGCTATAAGAGCAGGAGTAAATAGTGGTAAAATGAAAACAAATTTTTTATCTGATGCAATAATGAAATTATTGCATTCTCGTGGCCTTGAACTTGAGTATCAAAGCGTAACAGCCAATGGCAATGATTATGTCCATATGTTGCAATGCGACTGTTACGAGACTTGTTCCGGCGGTTGTGAAGGCGGTTGTTGGGGAGATTGCGCTGATGGATGTTTCGACAGCTCTAGGTAGAAATGTGTTTGTTAACGCATGCCGGGGCCGTGTTGCGACTTTGGCATGCTGATTACATAACAGGATGGATTATGGGACTCTCCAAAGATATGGATAAAAACGCACCTAAGCGAACGATTCCGTTCAGCTTGTCGTTTGTTGTGACCCACAAGTGTAATTTGAATTGTGTATACTGCTATGAAAAGCAGAAAGATGACTCGTGTGCGGATCCTGCACTGATAAAGTCAATATTGGCAACATACTTGAGCGATACGAGATTAAAAGAAGTTAATGTTGATTTCTTCGGTGGCGAGCCATGGATGGAATTTGACTTGATAAAAGACGTGTGCGAATGGACTTGGGCAAGGCATTGGCCGAATAAGTATATATTTTACACAACAACAAATGGAACACTTGTGCATGGAGAGATAAAGGAATGGCTTAGAAAGAATAAGGAGAGATTCTGGTGTGGATTGAGTCTTGATGGATGCAAAGAAACACATGATAAAAACAGAAGTCATTCTTTCGATAGAATTGATAAAGACTTCTTCTTAGAATGTTGGCCTAAGCAAACTGTGAAAATGACTATTTCAAAAGAAAGCATCTATACTCTGTTTGAGGACATTATCTATGTGCAAAAGCTCGGATTTAGAGTTGCGGGGACAAATTTCGCCGAAGGTATAGACTGGTCGAATAAAGAGTATGTTAGCATTCTTTGTAAACAATTGGAGAAGCTGACCGAATTTTATTTGGCAAACCCAGAAATGGAGGTCGCTCCTATTCTTAATATTCCAATACAGAATTGCGAATATGAGGCTAAGGCGCGAAAATGGTGCGGGACAGGAGGAAATATGGCGTTGTATGATATTGACGGGCGGAAATATCCATGCCAATTCTTCGCACCCATGACTATTCCAAATGAAAAATTCGCATCAATAAAAGGGATAGACTTCAACGATGAGAATCATTTTATAGATAAAGACTGCTTTAATAGTTGTTATTTCTATAATATCTGCTCTAATTGCTACGGTGCTAATTTTCTTGTACATGGCAAACTGAATGAAAGGGACAAGAGCAAGTGCGGTCTGATGAAAGTACGGGCGTACTATGCCGCGGCTTTACTTGCGAATCATATAGCGAAGATCCAAGACATAAAGAACGCACCGGATTCAAAGATAATCGCATTGCAGATTCGTGCTATCGAGAAGATTAAGAAAATCTGTGAGGAAGACTTATTCTAATGACCAACAACAAGAAACGAGCTCTTTATGACGTATAACCTTAAAAACATAAATTGCGACCATGAATCCTAACAATATAATCAAATCGAACAATCTCTTAATACTAATAGTATTGTGTTTTATATTAGTCTGCTCTCCATTCATACTGTTATTTCTTGGTTCGGTATTCGGAATTGAGCAACGTTTGCTTTATACATTTCAACTGCCACTGTCTGACTTCGTATTGGCATGGATTACATTATGGGGTGTAGTTGTTGCCTCTATTGGATTGTATAAAATCAAGCAGACGCAAGAAGAGCGTCTGGCCACTGAAAAGTACCGTATGGAAATGATTGAGAAGAATGACAAGATTGTCAGGTTCAGTAAATTTTGCTCTTACGTGGAGTCTCTTGGCGGTTCTAATCCATTAAGTCGTTTAAATGCCATCAATTCGTTATATTCGTTGGCAAAATTCTTTCCGATGGAGTTTAGTGATGATGTATGTGAGGTCTTTGTTTCCGCTATAAGGGAGAATAAACAAGTGTCTATAACTTCAGAAGACATTGCTATGCCGCGTGACATTCATCGGATATTGGAATTAATCCTTATTGACAAAGAATCTGTATTTGTATCCTGCCCCAAGGATTTAAGCGGCTGCATTATTGCCTACTGGGATTTGCGTAGTGCGAAATTTTCCCGAAACATAAATTTGTCTGATGCGAAATTTATTGGCTGTCATTTCCACGATGTCAAAATACAGAATGTCACTTTTGTGAAAACCCAATTCATAGATTGCTTGTTTAAAAATTCCGAGATCTGTTATTCCAACTTCCATAAATCCACATTCAAGAAGAGCACTTTTGACAAGACGAAACTTACAGGCTTGACCTTGAGTGCTTCCTCAATGCAGTCGATGACATTTATGCGGAGCTGCGTGTTTGAGGATATCGATTTCACTGATTCCAAATTCTGCGATACATCATTTGGCAACCCACAAATAGGGGCAAAGATTGAATTGGGGAATTGCTCCTTTGTCTCAACTACATTCTTTTTTATCAACAATAACCATCGCGACAATTTTATGACTCTTCTGAAGGAGTTTGGCCTAAAGTATCGAACGGTTGAAGACAACATAATAGCCTTTTAATTTTAACATTTATTTGATAATTAGATAAAGCATTTATATTGAAATAATGAGAAATTTAGTTATAACTATTATTTTGTGCCTGCATTGCTTGTGCATGTGCGGTCAAAAAGCCGCAGTGTTGGAATTCAAGGCTGGTGTAGGCATATCCCAGACTGATGTCGATGGGATTTCCGCGATATTTATCACATACTTCCACCCTGATAGCTATACTATGGTAGAGCGTTCCCAGATTGATAAGGTCATAACCGAACAAGGATTTCAATATACTGATATTACAGAAAACAATGTTGTCAATATTGGCCGGATATTGAACGTGTCGAAGGTTGTGGTTGGTGATGTGAATGTCATTATGAAGCAGTATAATGTGGATGTGCGTGTAATTGATGTTGAAACAGGATCTGTAGATGCTTCAGACGGAGTTACCTTCGACATTGGGACTTCATATCGTTCCACTATGAAGGCTCTATCAGAAAGTTTGGCAAAAAAAATGTCAGTTTCACACAATGAGCCTACATTAGTATCTGGTTCCCTGTCCAGACAACGAGATACTATAGCCATTTTGTATGGCTATTTGCGAGTTTATCCCCATGAAATAGGCGATTTTGACAGAGAACCCAAAACAATTATTCGCCAGATTAATTTACAGTCGCAATTTGGTTATAATAATTGGCGTATTCCTACAAATGAGGAATTGTCATTGTTGAGAGCCAATAATTATTTGTCGAATAATCTGAAATATCTTACAAAGGAAAGCCCTACAGGCCGAGTCGTGCTTGTTTCTCCCAAAGAAAGTAGTATTGATTTTTCTGGCTATGATCTTTATTATTATAATGATGTTCCTGTTAAACCTACTTTTCAAGGAGGGGATAAGGATTCATTTATTTTATGGTTATGTGGAGAATTGGACTCTGCTGCTATTCGTGTAGAAGGAACAATTACTATAAGTTTTATTATTGAACCGGATGGCAGCGTTACTAATGTAAATTGCAATATTAATTCTTTGGAAGGGGTGATCTCCATGTCCCCGAAATGGAAAGCCGGCGAAAATTCAAAAGGGGAGGTGGTGCGAGTTCGTTATACAATGTCGATTACCTTTCATGATAGATAAATAATAACTTTTATCCATCTTGCCACATCCAATGTTGCTAATATTCGGAAACGACTATCGACTACCACTACCTTTCATCATTCCTAGTCTATTTAGCAATTATTGTAAATAGGATGTCTGGATTCCACAGGAAATACATTGCATGGAATTATTGACATAGCGCTAATCCAATCATGTCTTGACGATGATGAAGTCAAACAATTCACGCAAGATTATGGCATGGTGATAGTCGACGAGTGTCATCATGTTTCGTCAGTCACTTTTGAAAATGTGTTAAAGAATGTGAAAGCCCGATATGTGTATGGCTTGACGGCCACGCCTATCCGCAAAGATGGTAACCAGCCAATCATATTCATGCAGTGTGGACCGATTCGTTATTCACCGGATGCCAAAAGTCAGATGGCAGCACAATCTTTTGAGCGTTATATGATTCCGAGATTTACCTCATACTGTTCTCTTGTTGACGAAAAGAGAAACATATCTTCATTATATGAAAGTCTTGCGGATGATGAAATTCGGCAACAATCTTATTATTGAGGATGTTATAAAGGCTGTTGGTGATGGCCGGACTCCTATTGTCTTGACCAATAGAAAATCCCACGTGGCTTTATTGGTTGAACGACTGTCCTTGAATATCAAGCATGTGGTGACTCTGACAGGCGAAGGCTCTTCCCGTGAAAAGAGAGAAGCGTTGCAACGGCTTCAAGATATTCCTTCGGAAGAACCCTTGGTGATTGCCGCGACCGGTAAATATGTCGGAGAAGGTTTTGATTATCCGAGGCTTGACACACTATTCCTCGCATTGCCGATTTCGTGGAAAGGACTTGTCGCGCAATATGTCGGCCGCCTGCATCGTGAATATGATGGTAAGAGGGATGTGCGCATCTATGATTACATAGATATTCACGAGCCACTGTGTGACAGTATGTATCGGAAACGCCTGAAAGGCTATGCGGCAATAGGTTATAAGATCACCACAAATAGTCAATCTGGACTGTTTGATGATGTTAAAGAGTGCGGCGATGTTGTGTCGGTAGAATCTATCTTTAACGGTTCGGCATTCCGTCAACCATTTATTGCCGATTTGAACAAGGCAAAACGCTCTGTGATAAGTTCTTCTCCAAAACTATACAAGGTTGCGAGGAATATATTAGTAAATCAGCTTTGCGCGCTTGTTCATAATGGCATTGATGTCGTGATAATGACAGCCGCTGAATCTGAATCTTCCGAATATTTGAAGGCTAAAGGATTGCCCGTCAAAATAATTCCAACATTGTCGTTATGCGCGTCAATAGTTGATAAGTCTATAGTGTGGTACGGCAGCATCAATGCCTTGGGATATATATCAGATGATGACAGTATGATACGACTTGAGAATTGCGGCCTTGCCAATGAATTTGTTGATGAACTATATTCCGAAAAGAGGTAGTAATTTGTAAGTGGAATTACAACGATTTTGACTACTTTTGTAAGTGAAATTCCCAATAGTTATTGAGATTGAGGTTATAATGAAATTTATTGTCTATGATACCGAGATTTGAAGAAATAAGGATACAGGCGCTTAAAGAATTAAGTGCAGGAATCGTTATGAGAGCCAAAGATTTACGTATTCCTTTGGCCAAGCATTTTGGATTGACGGAAGAGGAGATAAACGTTTGGTATCCTTCCGGGAATGGCGAAATATTTTTAGATCGTATTTCATGGGCACTATCGTATCTTTTTATCGCAGGCCTTGTAGAAAAGCCACAAAGAGGTGATTATAAAATCAGTGAAAAAGGTTTGTCAATGCTTTCTTCGTGCACGTAAAAACAAATAAACGACTTCATAAAAGAAACGGTAAATACGAAAACACATAAAAAGAATTCCAAGGACAAGGATATGAACGACACTTCAGTCCATGTGCAAAATAATGATGAGCTTACACCTGAAGAAGAATTGGCCGATTCGTATGATAGAATAAAGCAGAACGTGCAATCTCAAATTCTAACGACTATATTAAGCAAACATCCGCAAGAATTTGAACGATTGGTTGTGAAATTACTTCAAGCTATGGGATATGGTGGTGAGGTTAAAAATTCGGGTATCGTCACAAAACTTTCCAATGATGGTGGTATAGATGGTATTATCAAAGAAGATATTTTAGGATTCAATCATATTTCAATACAGGCAAAACGATATGCTATAGGTAACAATGTCCAGCGGCACGAGGTTCAAAGTTTTGTAGGAGCCGTTGCCGGGACGCCATCCAAGAAGGGAGTGTTTATCACTACTTCTTATTATACCAAAGGAGCGGTTGACTATGTTGAAAGCCTTAATGGCTCACCGACTATTTCCTAATAAACGGTCAGCGATTAACAGAATATATCTATGATTATGGTCTGGGATTGCAAACTGAAAAAGTTCTGAAAGTCATGAAAATGGATATGGACTACTGGGATGCAATGGAATAATGCCTGATGTGATGTTGCTATTTTCCGACGCAGAAAATAGTGTAAATATATATATATCACAAATAGAAAATCCACAACTTTTTCATGGCCGTGAAAAAATGAGATATTGTTATCTTAAAGGAGTAATGGATTTCTATTCACAGCAGAAAAGTTCAGATTCATTGTTGGCTGAGGCAAAGAAAGAGGCTCTACTCCTATCCGATTCACTGTATATCAGAAAATTGATGATGTATGATCTTATCAGATTTTCATACAGAAACTGGCCAGACTCTACATTGAACACGATTAACCAGATTACAAACCGTTTCCCTACTTTTGCAGATAGCATACGTTTGAGACTATTTTTATATAGAAATGAATCTTTGCTGAAGAAAGACAAATATCATGATGTGATAAATAATATCAGTTCGATAAAAGGAAATTGTATAAAGAACTTTTCCGATTCATTGCTTTATATACGTGTCATGTTACTTGCTATAGATGCATATTCAATGCAAAAAGAGTATTATAAAATGGATAGTGTATATACATACATCATTGAAAAATACATACCGGGAAATAAAAATTTTGTTTCAAGGGCTGATTATGTTCACAGACATTATTTATCCAAATTAGAGGAACAGGAAAGATGGCGCGATGCCATAAATATCAATGATTTGCTGGATGAAGGCAACAAAGAGAAAGCAGCACGGAATGCGTACTTAAAAGGACGCATGTACCAGCAGACAGGTATGCAAGATTCTGCTGTATATTTTTACAGGATTGCTGAGCAAGGACATCTACCAATATTGGCATCACTTGCCTCAAAAAGACTCATGTATTATTTCCTGTCGGCGGGATATGATGATGAAGCATACAAGAGCTTGCAGAGAAGTAATTTGATTCAGGATAATATAGAGAGCAGCATATCATTCGACTTATCAATTAATAAATTCAAACAGACACAACTTAAGAATGAACTTTATCATATTGACACCAAAAGATATTCTTTTCTGCTGCCTTGTGAAGTTGAATGTTAATATGCAGGATTTATCGGATATATATTGTGTTAGTAAAGCTGCCATTTCTAAAAGAAAATTTAGAATCAAGACCGAAAAACTTAATATCTCAGATGAGAATATCAGTCTTGATATGTATCTCAGAGACTTTTAGTATCAAGAATCGGAATCTGTTTTAAAGGCAGAATTTACTATCTTTTTTTATTATTTTCGGGCAGGAAGAAAGTGCAATGTCCAGCACATTCCAATAAGAATAATATAATAACATACTGATAACATGCATGTTATAGCCATAAAGTGATAATAATTTGTCCAACTGAAATTTTGATATTTAGTATGCATATCCTTAATTTTGCCTCAAACCAAATTAATATTTTCATTATGGAAAAACATAATTTCTTATTGACAAAATCTGTGCAGGGAATAGTAATTGCTATATCATCCTGTATGTTTGCTTCATGTAGTAACTCTATTAAAGGTGGGCTTGAGGAAATGCCTGTTATAGCCGAAAAAGTATCTCTTCCTACAGGAGAACTTGTTGCATGCGACATATCTAAAGCTAAGGATACAATAGATATACCTTTAAGTATGCTCACAGAAGACCTGAATGTTGTAAAACTTGACAACAAAGATGATGCTTTGGTTGGAGGATGGGTCAGGACTACAATTTCGGACAACTATATTCTGGTGAGCAACAACAAACAGGTACCTTATAAACTGTTTAAACGCGACGGAAAGTTTGTATGCTCAATCGGTTCTTACGGACAAGGGCCTGATGAATATATGAACACCTATGCAGAACAACTTGATGATAAGCATAACCGTATCTATATTCTTCCATGGCAGTCAGACAAAATTTTAGTATTCGACCTTCAGGGAAACCCTCTGCCACATATTCCACTTGGCGTACGTGTGCCAAAAGGTAAATTCAGGGTTGATACAGCCGATTCTACAGTGACAGTCACTGCCCTGCCTTTTGAATCTATTGTAAATGAAGTGGTCTGGGTACAGGATATGCATGGTAATAGAATACAGTCGGTACCTTCAGGTCATCTAACTGTTCCAAGAGATTTCAGCAACGAGGTTGGAGATAAAAGAAATACTTCTAATTATGATGTAATGCTTATCACTATCATGCCTGAGGCACGCACAGATTCTCTATACCATTATAACTATGAAAAGAACATTCTTGAACCCAAATTTACAGTAAGATTCAACCAGGATCCTATTCCATGGCACGAATATTATGA
>ENA-ORSK01002009-ORSK01002009.1-human-gut-metagenome-genome-assembly--contig:-NODE-2009-length-14414-cov-4.746570_pt1 | contig 14414 bp, 9 predicted proteins | sample MGYA00242192_ERZ509159 | MGnify/ENA primary metagenome ERZ509159 (study PRJEB26280, sample SAMEA2338663) | human gut metagenome | biome: human gut; feature: human-associated habitat; material: faeces...
TTTCAACAGCCGGGATTGCGTTGACATAGGCAGTGCCGCCGCCGGCCACGATGCCTTCTTCCACAGCGGCCTTGGTGGCATTCAGAGCATCCTCAATGCGGAGCTTCTTCTCCTTCATCTCCGTCTCGGTAGCAGCACCCACCTTGATAACGGCCACGCCACCGGCCATCTTGGCCAGACGCTCCTGGAGCTTCTCCTTGTCGTAGTCGCTGGTGGTCATGCCGATCTGGCTGCGAATCTGGGCCACGCGGTCGGCAATGGCCTGCTTGTCGCCGGCGCCGTCCACGATGATGGTATTCTCCTTGGTCACCTTCACCTGACGGGCACGACCCAGCATATCCACGGTGGCATCCTTCAGAGTCAGGCCCAGCTCCTCGCTGATGACCTGGCCGCCGGTGAGGATGGCAATATCCTGCAGCATTTCCTTGCGGCGGTCACCGAAGCCGGGGGCCTTTACGCACACCACATTCAGGGTGCCGCGCAGGCGGTTCACAATCAGGGTGCTCAGGGCCTCGCCCTCCACATCCTCGGCGATGATGAACAGCTTCTTACCCGCCTGGACCAGCTGCTCCAGCAGGGGCAGAATCTCGGAGATAACGGAGATCTTCTTGTCGGTAATGAGGATGTAAGCGTCGTCGATAACGGCTTCCATCTTTTCAGTGTCAGTGACCATGTAGGGGGTGATATAGCCGCGGTCAAACATCATGCCCTCCACCACCTCGGAATAGGTCTCGGCGGTCTTGGACTCCTCAATGGTGATGACGCCATCGGCGCTGACCTTCTCCATGGCCTCGGCAATGAGCTTGCCGATAAAGGCGTCGCCGGAGGACACGGTACCCACACGGGCGATGTCATCGGAGCCGTTAACCTTTTGGCTCTGGGCGTGGATGGATGCCACGGCAGCGTCTACAGCCTTAGCCATGCCCTTCTTCATAACGATGGGATTGGCACCGGCGGCCAGGTTCTTCAGGCCCTCCCGGACCATGGCCTGAGCCAGCAGGGTGGCGGTGGTGGTGCCATCGCCGGCCACATCGTTAGTCTTGGTGGAAACCTCCCGCACCAGCTGAGCGCCCATGTTCTCAAAGGGATCGTCCAGCTCGATCTCCTTGGCGATGGACACGCCGTCGTTGGTGATCAGCGGAGAGCCGAACTTCTTATCCAGCACCACATTGCGGCCCTTGGGGCCCAGGGTGACCTTTACGGTATCGGCCAGCTGATTGACGCCGGACTCCAGGGCCTTCCGGGCCTCGTCGCCGCGCTTGATAATTTTAGACATATTGATTGCCTCCTATATTGCAGATAATGATTTTATAAAGGAATGTCACTCCGAGGGAGCGAAGCGACCGCGGGAATCCGTAATACCCTTTGCATAAGGCCGGGGAGAACGGATTGCCACGACCAGTCTGCGGACTGGTCTCGCAATGACAGTGCCAAAGTTTTATTCAACGATAGCCAAAATATCGCCCTGCTTCACAATGATGTATTCCACATCCTCCAGAGTGATCTTGGTGCCGGCGTATTTATCGGTGATGACCTTGTCACCGGGCTTCACGGTCATGGTCACGGGGTTGCCGTCCACCATGCCGCCGGGGCCAACGGCAATGACTTCCGCCACAGAGGGCTTCTCCTTGGCAGAGCCGGTGAGGATAATACCGCCCTTGGTGGTTTCCTCCGCCTCGGTCATTTTCAAAACCACGCGGTCAGAAAGCGGTGTCAGTTTCATAGTTGTTTTCCTCCTTATATCCTTTTTATTAAACAAATTCAGCGTTAGCACTCAAAACGCAGGAGTGCTAACGCTGATTATAATACCACATTTATATCGTTTTTCAAGGGGTATTTTGGAAAATCACAAAAAATTCACATTTGCTCCACAGTGGGAGCGGCTTCCCGGGCGGTGGCATTGCAGGAGCAGCCGTCAGGACCGAAGAAATTCAGCTTTTTATCCGCCAAACGGATATGGACGTGGTCGGTGGTGACGCACTCGCCGTCCAGGCAGGTAACGATGTCCTTTTTCTCCGAGTCGATGACGATGTCCTTAGCGGTGGAGCAGTGGGCCAGGTGGGGGAAGCGGTGGTACTCGCCCCTGGAGTAGGGGCCCACAAATTTCAGGAAGGTACTGCGGCTCACCTTATCCACCACCAGGGTATTCAGCACGCCGTCGTCCATCCGGGCCTCGGCCACGGGCATGAAGCCGCCGCCGTAATAGCGCCCGTTGCACACGGCCACCACGGCGTAGTCCTTCTCCACGGAAACGCCATCCAGTGTCACGGTCCAGTGAGTGCCGATACCCTTAAAGAGAAAGTTCACCGCCAGAGACACGATGTAGCTGCTCTTGCCGTCCAGAATGGGGCTTTCACTGAACTTGTGGACATCCTTGGCCACCCTTGCGTCAATGCCGGAGCAGGCAATGGTCAGGGCGATACGGTCATTGACCTGGATGGCATCTATGGGAAACTGCGGCCCGTTCCACAGATTCTCCGCGTCCCGGAACTTCTCCATATCACTGCCGAAATTCTTGAGGAAGTCGTTGCCGGTGCCGATGGGGATGACGCTCATAGCGGCGTTATCGTAGCCAATGATGCCGTTGGCCACCTCGTTTACGGTGCCGTCGCCGCCACAGGCATAAAAACGCAGATCCTCGCCGGTCTGACAGAGTTTTTTGGCCAGCTCTGTTGCGTGGCCCTGGCGCTTGGTGAGGATGCACTGCACATCCAGATCATGCCGGGTGCGCAGGGCGTCAGCCATGTCGTAAATACGCTGGCGGCTGTCGGACTTGCCGGCCGTGGGATTGATAATAAAAATATGTTTCATAAGACCCTCCGCTATGGAAAAGAATAAAAACACACGTGAATTCATTATAGCAGGCACAAAGAAGAATTTGTGTACAAAGTGAAAACAAATTTCCCGGGCCTGTCTGCGGGGACTTTTAAATCCGCTGCAGGGGCGATCCCTGCAGACACCCGGCTTGCAACTGGCTGTGGCAATCCGTTATTCTGCGCCTAAAACTCATACATTCCCGTACATAAACAGGTCACACTTGAGCATCCCATTATAGAGCTTGCGCTTCTTGTCTGCCGTTCGGCCGAAGGTGCGCTCAAACTCCGTATGGCTGGTTCGCCAGCCGCTGGGCAGATGCTGCCAAACCCGGCCCAGCTCCCGGTACAGCGTTTCCGCTGCTGCCCGGTCCATGAGCCGCTCTCCGTAGGGCGGGTTGGTTACCAGCTGGCCGTATTGGCTATCCCGGCGGAAGTCTCTCATGTCCGCTACCTCAAAGCGGATGCAATCCTCCACCCCGGCCTTCATGGCGTTGCTCCGAGCGATTTCAATGGCCCGGGGATCGATATCCCCGCCCCAAATGTCGTATTTTCCGTGAAACTCCTTATCCATGGCCTCCTCCGCCGCATGGAGCCAGACCCTCTGGGACAGGAAGACCCACCTTTGGGCGTCAAAGCTGCGGTCTAAGCCCGGAGCCCGGTTTTTGGCAATGAGGGCCGCCTCAATGGGGATGGTCCCGCTGCCGCAGAAGGGATCGCAGAAGGGATCCCGCCCCCGATAGCGAGACAGCAGCACCATGGCCGCCGCCAGGGTCTCCCGCAGGGGAGCCTCCACCCCTACGGCCCGGTAGCCCCGCTTGTAAAGCCCCTCCCCGGAGCTATCCAGCCCGATGACTACCTGATCCTTGAAAATGGAAAAGCGCACCTGGTATTTTGCCCCCGTCTCAGGGAACTGCTCCAGGCCATACCGACTCTTCAGCCGCTCCACCATGGCCTTTTTCACAATGGATTGGCAGGCAGGGGCAGAATGGAGCTGGCTGGTAATGGAGTAGCCCTTCACCGGGAAGGCGCCGTCTCGGGGAATGTAGTTCTCCCAGGGGATGGCCTTCACACCCTGGAAAAGCTCCTCAAAGCTTCGGGCCGGGAATTCCCCCAGCACCAGCAGCACCCGGGCGCCGCAGCGGAGGTTTATGTTGAGCCTTGCGCAGTCGTCCGGGGCTCCGTCGCAAAAAATGCGCCCGTTCTCTACCCGGACATTTTTAAGGCCCAGCCGCTTTACCTCATCGCCCACCAATTTCTCCAGCCCCAGCAAACAGGGAATCATATAAGTTGCCATACAAGCGCTCCTCGAGATATTTTTCATTCTTCCCTCAGTATAGAATAGAAATCCCAAAAGTGCAAGAAAAAGAAGCTGCCGACAAAGCGGCAGGATTTGCGATAACGGTAAGGAGGGGCGTGCGGGGGGGAAAAAACCAAGAAGGGTGTCCCTCACCACTGATATCAATGGTTTTTGAAGCTTTTTCAAAGCTTCAAAAACTTAGGCAGCGGGGCGAAAAGACTTTTTCGCCCCGCTGTGACCGGCAGGCCCATGGGCCTGCCGGTCTGTTTGTTTGTTGTTTGTTATCACATAAGGTGGGACAGATCCAAATATTCGCCCAGCTTGTAGTCCCACCCTTGGGGCTTAAACTGCAGGAACATGCCCGGGGTAAATGTCAGCTCACCCACATAGACCTTTCCGTCCACCTGATAGAAGTCCACCCGCACAAAGGGGAATCCCTCCGACAGGATGCGGCACAGGCGCATCATCTCCTCGCAGCACGCGGGCTTCTCCACCTTGTCGTCCAGCAGCTTGCCGCTGCGCTGAACGGGCAGCACATTCCACTCCATATCCACAAAGGATCTACTCTGCTCTTTTGTACCCCGGCCGCTGACCACCAGCGCGAACTTGGGTTCCCCGTTGCAGCAGTAGAACTTGAAGTCATCGGGATTCTTTTTCCCTTCCTGCTGAATGTACTCCTCGATCAGAATGGTCGGCTTGGCCATCTTTTCATCGGTGATGCACATGTTCTGATAATAGTAGTTGTTCCAGGGATACAGCCACGAAGACAGCACCGCCTTGGTCTTGTCTATGTTCAGCTGGCTCTTGTCCCGCACCACCATAATCTTGTCCGCGCCCCAGCCGTCGTTGAGCTTGGCCACAAACTGCTTCGGCAGACGATCAAAGTCGATTTTGTTCACATCGTCATACACGCCGATAGCGGGGATCACATATTCAGCGCCCACTCTTTGGATGATCCAGTCCTTGGCTCTGCCCTTGTCGGCTGCGATCTTGATGTTTTCGTTTTTGTAGTTCAGCGCCAACCAAATGATCTTCTCATTCAGGCTGCTGGGATTAGTCAGGTTGGGGAAATAGCCCAGCTGGGCATAGGCCTTCTGCTCGCAGTGGATCCTTTGGATCTCCGGTGTGATCTTGCCCTCCAAAGCAAACGCCGTCATGGGCAGGTTGGGCTTATATTTAAACGCAATGTTCTCGTTGACGGTCTCCTTGGTCTTCAGGGGCAGCTTCTTGTAGCAGATCTCAAGGCCCAGGATATGTACGTATCTTTTTCTGCAGGTCTCAGTAATTTCCGTGTGCGTCTGATAGGGCAGCCGGATGCCGCACAGCACCAAACTCTTGTTCTGTTTATAAACATGCTTATGGGCGAACACATGGCCCACCGCCTTCAGGCCCGCCTTGATCTTTCGGTTCGCCCGATATGCGGCGGCGCTTATCTTGTTGGAAAGGCCCTCTCTGTCCGTGATCATCTTCTGCGGCAGCGGGATCAAGCTGCCAAAGAAGTAATCAAACTTTTGGGGGTAAAACGGCTTCAGGCCGCCAGCCGGATAGAACGTCATCTCCCCCAGGAAGATCTCGTCCCCGATCTCATAGAAGTCCACCCGCACAAAGGGGAAGGGCTTTGCCAGCTGCTCAGCCACCTCGATCATTTTTTGGAAGTTTTTGGGCTTTTCGGGAGTGTGCTTTGCGCGTTTGATCTCGCCATAGGACACATCCAACACATTGAAATCAGAGTCGAAAAAATCGTGGGTCAGTTCCTGGTCATTCTCTCTGTCCGTGGCGATGAGCATATACTTGAACTTACCGCCGCACATAAAGAACTTATAGTCATAGACCTGTCCGTCTACCTGCTCGATGTACTTCTCGGCATACACCACAGGCTTCATGTGCTTATAGCCCCAGTTGAAATACTGGTAATATGCGTTCCGGTCGGGCACCATCCATTTCTTGAGCCGTTCCACGGTGGCCGCCCTGTCCAGCTCGCTCTTATCGCGTACAATGATGTTGTAGCCGCTGGACCAGTTCACCTTCAGCACGAACTGATCGGGAAGACTGTCAAAATCGATCTCGTCCGGGTCAGACCAGGAGGCAATGGTGGGTACCGTATACTGCGCCCCCACCACCTTAGCCACATAGTCCTTCACCGCGAACTTGTCGCTGCACTGCGTGATCAGCGGATTCTGATAATAGAGCTTCATCCACATGATCTTTTCGTTCATCGTCTGCGGACCCTTCAGATTCAGCTCATAGCCCACTCGGTTTTTGAACGCGTCGGACAGGATCTCGATCTTCATCTTCTCATCCAGCGCCGCACCCATTCGATAGTGAATCTTTTTTACGTCTCTTGTTCCATGATATTTTCCCACGGTGTATATAACTCTCCTTTCGGATTCTATTCTCTCTGCGGTGCGGCTGCGGCGTTTTTTCTCCGGTCAGCTTCGCTGCTGAGCAGCAAATTCGCCTGTCGATTTTCGTCCGCAGCCAATAGTCACACAGGTAACATGATATAGTATTCCCTCTTGTTTTGCAAGCAAAAATTTTTAGAAAAAACAATCTTTTTGCGGTTTCTGTATACCGCAAAAAAAGCCGCTCTCTATCCGGAGAGCGGCTTTTTCTGTGATTTTATTTTTCATCGTTCAGCTTCTCCAGGGCTGCCCGGGCGGCGGATTGCTCCGCCTCCTTCTTGCTGTGACCGGTGCCGGTAGAAAACTCCTCCCCATTCAGCAGAGCCGCCGCCTCAAAGACCTTGGCATGGTCCGGCCCGTCAGAGCCCACCATCCGGTAGTTCAGAGTAGAGCCGCTCTTGCGCTGCACCAGCTCCTGCAGCTCGGTCTTGTAGTCCCGGCGGCGCTCCTCCACGGCTTCCTCCCGCTCCTTATCCAGCAGCACCCGGTGAATCAGTGCCGCAGCGGCCTCCATGCCGCCATCCAGATAAACCGCGGCAAACACGGACTCCGTGGCATCCGCCAGGATAGACGGCCGCTCCCGGCCGCCGCCCTGTTCCTCGCCCCGGCCCAGCTTCAGATGCCGGCCTAAATCCAGGCCTTGGGCTACCTCGTGCAGGCTCTCCTCGCACACCAGCGCCGCCCGGATGCGGGTCAGGTCCCCCTCCGGCAGGTCCGGATGCTTTTTGTACAGGTAGTCTGCCGTCACCACACCCAGCACGGCGTCACCCAAAAACTCCAGCCGCTCATTGCTGCGCATGCCCGCGCCGCGGTGCTCGTTGGCATAAGAGCTATGCTGCAGAGCGTTTTCCAGCAGGGCGCGGTTTTTGAACCGATAGCCCAGCTTTTCCTCCAGTGTGAACATAAAAAACTCCTCTCCACAGCTGAAAAAGGAAACCCCGGCGTGCCGAAAATGCCTTTTCGCCCCGCCGCATAAGATTTTGTATCTTTGAAGAAGATGCAAAATCTATGGATCCGAATGGCACAGGACACCCTTCTTGGGTTCCCCGTGCGCCCTTCCTTACCGCGGCTGTAAATTCTCGCTTTTACAGCAGCCTATCCGGCAAAAGGTCTCGCAGCCGAATAAGAATTTTCGCCCACGCACATGTCGCGGGCGAAAATGATCTTTTGGGCGTCAGCAGACGCAAATTCTGCGAGGTCTTTTGAACGGTGGGGTCTCTTTTTTCAACCGTTGATTTTATGGTTCAAATACTGCACGCAGTCCCGGACGGTCTTGAGCCCGGCCAGATCCTCCTCGTCGATCTCGCCTACGTCAAACTCCTCCTCCATGGCCATCACCAGCTCCACCAGATCCACGGAGTCGGCGCCCAGGTCATCCACGAAAGAGCTGTCCAGGGTGATCTCCTCCGCATCGATGGCAAACTGCTCGGCGATGAGGTCCTGCATCGTTTTGAAAATTTCCTCTGCTGTCATATCGAGTTTTTCTCCTTTCGGATATGTCTTGAAAAATAATACGGCATCGGCGTATGTATGTCAATAGTCAAATAGGCATTTACTGCTCAATTTTCATCAAATTCACATTTTCCTCAATTTTTTCAATAAGGCCGCTGCTGGCGAAGGCCGCCGCCTGACCGACGGCATTTTCAATGGCCTCGGCGTTGGAGGCCCCGTGGGCCTTGATGACGGCCTTGGAGATGCCGATGAAGGCGGTGCCGCCCACCTTATTGGGGTCCAGCTTGTCCTTGAAGGCGTTAAGGCCCGGCATCACCGCCAGAGCGGCCAGCTTTGTCAGCAGGTTTTTTTTGAACATGCTCTTCAGGGCCGACCCGGCAAAGGAGCCCACACCCTCCATGGTCTTGAGCAGGATGTTTCCGGAAAAGCCATCCGTCACAATGACATCGCAGCCGCCCTTGATGGCCTCCTTGGCCTCGATATTGCCGATAAAGTGCAGGTGTCCGGCGGCATCGGCCTCCTTCAGCCGGGCCAAGGTCTGCTTCTGCAGGTCTGTACCCTTGCTGTCCTCGGCGCCGATGTTCAGCAGGCCCACCCGGGGTCTCGCCAAGCCCAGCACCTGCTGGGCATAAAAGCTGCCCAAATAGGCAAACTGCACCAGGTACTCCGGCGTACACTCGGCGTTGGCACCGCAGTCGATCAAAACAGCCTGTCCCGTGGTGGTGGGGATCACCGGGGCCATAGCGGCCCGGCGGATGCCGTGGATACGCTTGGTGATAAGAGTCGCTCCGGTGAGCAGGGCCCCGGTGGACCCGGCGGAGACCAGCGCATCCGCCTTCCCCTCTCGGAGCATAGTCAATCCCACACCCATGGAGGTGTCCTTCTTCCGGCGGAACACCGTGGCCGGGTCATCGCACATGTCCACCGTCTGGGAAGTGGGGACGATCTCCACCCCCTGGGGCAGCTTCCCTTGGCCGCACTGGGCCAGGGCATCCCGGATGGCGTTCTCGTCCCCGGTGAGGGCAATGTCCACGCCCCAGTGCTTCTGTCCGGCCAGGGCGCCCTTTACGATCTCCAGGGGCGCATTGTCGCCGCCCATAGCGTCTACAATGATCTTCATCAGCTCAGCACCTCCTCGCGCATTTGGTCAATAATCTGCAAAGAACGGGCAGAAAGCTCCGCATTCTTGTTTCGCTTCCCCTTTACCCTGTGGTCAAGGGGCGGAATGATACCGAAATTGATATTCATAGGCTGGAAAACGCCCACGCTTTCATTGCTCACATACAGGCTCAGGGCGCCGATGGCCGTCTCCTGGGGAAAGTCCAGGGGTGCCTGTCCCTTGAGCCGGCGAGCCAGCTCCACCCCGGCCAAAAAGCCGCTGGCGCAGGACTCCACATAGCCCTCCACCCCGGTCATCTGTCCGGCAAAGGCAATGCGGGGCTGCTTTCTCAGCCGGTAATAGCGGTCTAAAAGCCGGGGGGAATCCAGATAGGTATTCCGGTGCATCACCCCGTATCGCAGGAACTGAGCGTCCTTCAGGGCCGGGATCATGGTGAATACCCGCTTCTGCTCCGGCCATCTCAGGTGGGTCTGGAAGCCCACCAGATTATAGATGCTGCCCTGAGCGTTATCCTTGCGCAGCTGCACCACAGCGTAGGGCTCCCGGCCGGTCTTGGGATCTTTTAGTCCCCGTGGCTTCAGGGGTCCATAGCGCAGGGTGTCCTCCCCCCGCCGAGCCATGACCTCCACAGGCATGCATCCCTCAAAAACCTGCCCATCCTCAAACCCGTGAACCGGGGCCTCCCGGGCCTCCGTCAGGGCCTTCCAAAAGGCCAGATACTCGTCCTTTTCCATGGGACAGTTGATGTAGTCCGGGGTCCCCTTATCATAGCGAGAGGCGAAATACGCCGACTCCATGTCCACACTCTCAAAGCTCACAAGAGGTGCGGCGGCGTCAAAAAAGCTCAGCGTCGTATTCTCCCGGCCCAGCAGCTTCAGCAGCGTCTCGGCAAAGGCGTCGCTGGTCAAAGGCCCGGTGGCCACCAGCACCTCTCCCTCGGGAATGTCCGTTACCTCTCCATCGATGATTGTGATATTGGGGTGGCTGCGGATGGCCTCCGTAACCATTCGGGCAAAGCCGTGGCGGTCCACTGCCAGGGCGCCCCCGGCGGGAACCCGAGTGGCGTCTGCGCAGCGCAGGATCAGGCTGTCCAGCCGCCGCAGTTCCCCCTTCAGCAATCCCACGGCGTTTTCCAGCTGATCCGAGCGCAGGGAGTTGCTGCAGCACAGCTCCGCATAATATTCGGTCTCATGGGCAGGGGTCTTTTTCTCCGGCTTCATCTCCCGCAGCGTCACCCGGATACCTCGCTGGGCCAGCTGCCAGGCGGCCTCGCTGCCCGCCAGGCCCGCGCCGATCACCGTTACTTCCATGGCTTACTCCTTCTCGGCGGTTTTCTTCGTCTTGGCGGCGGATCTGGCCGCCGTCTTTTTCGTTGTTTTCACCGGTGCTTTGGCGGCGGATTTCGCCGCTGCCTTGGTGGTCTTGGTCCCGGCCTTCTTCGCGGTTTTTGCGGTTTTCTTTTCGGCGGTATCCTCCGCCTTTTTGTGGTACCCCCGCTTATCCTCCGGCAGGAAGTTGGAGCACTCCGGATTGATGCAGAAGGGCTTATTAAAGCCCCGGCCGGATTTTTTGAACATGGTTTGGCCGCACACAGGACAATCCTCCTTGGTAGGTACATCCCAGGTGCGGAAGTCGCAGCGCTGGCTCTCGTCGGCGGCAGTGGAGCGGTCGCAGCAGTAGTAGGTATATTGCTTGCCGGTCTTTTGGCTGACGCCGGTGCGCTTCATGAGCCGTCCGCCGCACTTGGGGCAGCGGCCCGGCATCTGGACAACCAAGGGCTTGGTAAAGGTACACTCCGGGTATCCAGGGCAGGCCAAAAAGCGGCCGAAGCGGCCGGTCTTGACCACCATGTTGCGCCCGCAGATGTCGCACTTCTCCTCGCTGACCTCGTCGGGCACCTTAATATACACGCCCTCCATGTCCTTCTCCACTTGGTTGAGATTCTGATCGAAATCGCCGTAGAATTCTCTCAGCAGAGCCTTCCAATTCTTGTCGCCGGACTCCACCTCGTCCAGCTCCTTTTCCATGTTGGCGGTGAATTTCACATCCACGATCTTGGGAAATCGCTGGCACATGAGGTCATTGACCACCGATCCCAGGGGGGTCATGCGCAGATACTTACCCTCCTTGACCACATACTCCCGGTCCAGAATGGTGGATACCGTGGGGGCATAGGTGGAGGGGCGGCCGATGCCGTTTTCCTCCAGGGCGCGGATAAGGGACGCATCCGTAAAATGCGCCGGGGGCTGGGTGAAATGCTGGGCGGGCTCCATCTTTTTCAAATCCACCGCTTCCCCCTGCTCCAGGGGCGGCAGGGCCGGCTCCTTGTCCTCTTTTTCCTCATCCCGGCTCTCCTCGTACACGGCGGCATAGCCGGCAAATTTCAGGCTGCTGGCGCTGGCGCGGAAGCTATGTGTCCCGGCCTCCAGCTCGGCGGAAACGCTGTCATACACGGCGTTTGCCATTTGGCTGGCCAAAAAGCGGCTCCAAATCAGCCGGTACAGCCGATACTGCTCTCCGGTGAGATCGCTCTTCACCTGCTCGGGAGTCAGCGCCACATTGCTGGGACGGATGGCCTCGTGGGCGTCCTGAGCCCCGGCCTTGGCCTTATACTGGCGGAAGGTGTTGGGGCGGTAATTGCTGCCGTAGCGGCTGTCGATCAGCTCCCGGGCGGCCACCTGGGCCTCGCGGGAAATGCGCAGGGAGTCGGTACGCATGTAGGTGATGAGACCCACGGCGCCCTCGCCGGTAATCTCCACGCCCTCATATAGCTGCTGAGCGATGGCCATGGTGCGCCGAGGGGTCATGTTCAGCTTGCGGGATGCCTCCTGCTGTAGGGTGGAGGTGGTGAAAGGGGGGGACGGCGAGCGCTGCTTATCCGCCCGCTTCACGCTCTTGACCGTAAAGGGCTGGGCCTGCACCTCCCGGCAGATCTCCTGGGTCTCGGCCTCGGAGGCAGGCTCATACTTCTTTCCGTTTTTGCCGTAATAATGGGCCTTGAACACTGCCTTTTCGCCCTGCTTAGCCAGGTGTGCGTCCAGTGTCCAGTACTCCTTGGGGATGAATTCCTCTATTTCCTTTTCCCGCTGGGCCACCAGGCGCATGGCCACCGATTGCACCCGGCCCGCGGAGAGGCCCCTGCGGATCTTCTTCCACAGCAGCGGCGAGAGGCGATAGCCCACGATACGATCCAGCACGCGCCGGGCCTGCTGGGCGTCCACCAGGTCCTGGTCGATGTGCCGGGGAGCGGCGATGCTCTCCTGCACCACCTTTTTGGTAATTTCATTAAAGGTGACCCGGCGGGTCTTGGCGTCGTCCAGATCCAGCAGGTATTTCAGATGCCAGCTGATGGCCTCTCCCTCCCGGTCCGGGTCGGTGGCAAGATAGACCATGTCAGCCTTGTCCGCCGCCTTCTTCAGCTCCCGGATGATCTCCTCCTTGCCCTTAATGGGCTTATAATCCAGCTCAAAATCCTTGTCCACATCCACACCGATCTTGCTCTTGGGCAGATCCCGCAGATGGCCCATGCTTGCCATGACCTCGTAATCCGGGCCCAGGTATTTGCCAATGGTCTTGGCCTTGGCCGGGGACTCCACGATCACCAGGTTTTTTGCAGCCTTTTTTGCCATAATGCTCTGTTACTCCTTTGTGTCTTCGACTTCCACTGTGCGGACGAACTTGCGCAGTCCCTCCTGGCGGGTGTAGCCGTCAATTTCCAACATTGTCACCGCCGACAGGATCCGCCGCACCGGCACATTGGCCCGCAGGGCGATGTCATCCGTCAGCATGGGTTCCTTATCGTCCAGGATCCGCAGCACCTTGATCTGGTCGTCCGTCAGGCCCTCGGCGTTGCGCCGGACATTGATGACCGGCAGGCCCGAGGGAGCCACCTTGGGTTTTTTGCTGCGCTCGGGATAGAAAATTTCGCTCTTTTTGGGCAGCGGCGGCAGCTTCTCCCCGTCCGGATGCAGTTTATGGGGATAGCGGCTCTGATATTCCCGGAGGATATCCCAGCTCTCCGTAGCCAGGCCCGCGCCGTCCCGGATGAGGCGGTTACAGCCCACGCTGCCCTCGGCGTCCAGCGGGCCGGGGATAGCAAATACATCCCGTCCCTGCTCCAGGGCCGTGGCGGCGGTGATGAGCGCGCCGCTCTTTTCCGGCGCTTCCACCACCAGGGTAGCCAGGCACAAGCCGCTGAGAATCCGGTTCCGGGCGGGAAAATGCCAGCCAAAGGGCTCCGCCCCCGGCGGATACTCCGACAAAAGCACGCCGGAGGCGGCCACGTCCTCATAGAGTCTGTCATTCTCCGGCGGATATACCACGTCCACGCCGCAGCCCAGCACGCGGATCAGATCGGTAATGATCTCAGACTTGAAGATGCGGTCATAATCTGCCTTGAGGCAGTTCAGGATCTTGCCGCGGACGGGCATGATCCCCTGAAACTCCGCATCGCGCGAGAGCTTGACCGAGCCAAGTGCCGAATCGCCCTCGACGATGTAAATTTCGCGCCGGGAAACATCCTTCGTCCGGCAGTCCACGAACTTCTGCACGCGGTTGGAGATATCCAGATTGCCGGTCAGCTTTTTCTTGATCGAAATACGCGCCTTTTCCGCAGACTCGCGGCTGCGCTTGTTGACGAGCACCTGATCGGCGATGCGGTCGGCGTCCTGCTTGTTTTCGATAAAGTAGACATGCAGGCGGCTGCGGAAGAACTCGGTCATGGCCTCCTGCACGAATTTGTTGTTGATGGCCTTTTTTGTCTGGTTTTCGTAGGAGGTCTGCGTGGAGAAGCAGTTCGTCACCAGTACAAGGCAGTCCGCCACGTCCTGAAATGTGATCTTCGACTCGTTCTTTGTATATTTTCCCGCCTGCTTGATGTAGGCGTCGATGGCGTAGACAAAGGCGTTGTTCACAGCCTTCTCTGGCGCGCCGCCGTATTCCAGCCAGGAGGAATTGTGGTAATACTCGATGCGATTGATCTTGTTGGAGAAGCAGACCGCCGCAGAGATCTTCACCTTGTACTCTGGCTTATCCTCGCGGTCGCGGCCCTTGCGCTCTGCCTCCCAATACTGCGGCATGGTGAGTGCCTGCTCCTCCGTCAGCTCCCGGACATAGTCAAGAATGCCCTGCTGATAGCAGTAGTCCGTCGTCTCGAATTTTCCGGGCGCAGTTTCATAGCGGAAGCGGAAGGTCACGCCCGCGTTCACGACGGCCTGCCGCTTGAGCGTGTCCTCAAAGTACGCCCTCGGCACCTGAATGTCGGTGAAAACATCCAGATCGGGCAGCCAGTGGAACACGGAGCCTGTCTTTTTCCGGTCGGCCGGCTC
>ENA-ORSK01002020-ORSK01002020.1-human-gut-metagenome-genome-assembly--contig:-NODE-2020-length-14329-cov-4.263626_pt1 | contig 14329 bp, 11 predicted proteins | sample MGYA00242192_ERZ509159 | MGnify/ENA primary metagenome ERZ509159 (study PRJEB26280, sample SAMEA2338663) | human gut metagenome | biome: human gut; feature: human-associated habitat; material: faeces...
TAGCCATATTTCCAGTTCAGCTCCGGCATATATTTGAAATTCATGCCGTACCAGCCCGCTACGAGTGTCAGCGGCAGGAAGATCGTCGTCACGATGGTCAAAAGCTGCATGACGCGGTTCTGCGCGATGTCCACCTGCGACTGGTACTCGCCGCTCACCTGCATGGCGTATTCGCGCAGGCGCTCCGTCTCATTTTTCAGCGCCTCCACGCGGCGCAGAAAATAATTCATGCGTCGGGTAGAGCGCTTGTCAAAGAGGTCGTCTGCCTCCTCCAGCAACGACGCACCGAAATCGGCGAGCTGAGCGTAGAAGCGGTCCGCGCGGCTGACCTCCTTGCGGATGGCGCTCATGCGGTGGATGAAGCGGTCCGTGTTGTCGGCCAGAACCTCCTGCTCCAGATTCGTGATGCGCTCCTCAAGCTGCTCGAGCGCCGCAAGATCGTCCCGCACCAGCGTGAGCAGCAGATCGGCAAGAAAATTGTCCGCCCCGTCGGCATTATGCGGACGCATGGCGCGGATGGCGTCGAGGCAGTTCGCGACCACACGGTCGTGATCGACGATGAGCACATTTCCCTGCGACCACGAAAACGTGAAGCGGCGGGCGGCCTGACTGCCCCGCGCCGGGATGCGGATATGGCCGGTGATGCCGTTCTGGTCGGTCAGGAGCGCGCACAACTGCGAGCCGTACACGCTGTCCGACGTGAGCGGCGGCGTGAGCGTATCGGGCAGCGTGACCGCGGAAAGCTCCGACGGCTCGAGCAGAGCCAGTACATTTTCCCATTTCTCCGGCGCTTTTTCGCCCAGCGGACGAAGCGCGTCGCCAAATTCATAAAACTGCATAACGCGGCCCCCCTATCTTATGCCTATGATAGCAGGACCGCGTCGCCGCGTCAAGAGATTCGGTTTTGAAGGACTCAGCCGCCGAGGTACGCCTTACGCACCGCGTCGCTGGCCATCAGCTCCGCACCGGTGCCGGTGAGCGAGATCTTGCCGGTCTCGAGCACATAGGCGCGGTCGGCGACGGAGAGCGCCGCCTGCGCGTTCTGCTCCACAAGCAGGATGGTCGTGCCCGCGGCGTGCAGCTCGCGGATGATGTCGAAGATCTGCTCGACCAGAATGGGCGCGAGGCCCATGGACGGCTCGTCGAGCATGAGGAGCTTGGGCTTGCTCATGGCGAGCATCTGCTGCTCGCCGCCGGAGAGCGTGCCGGCGATCTGACGGCGGCGCTCCTTCAGGCGCGGGAAGCGCTCGTAAACGTCCGCGATGCCCGGCTCGATGGTGGAATTGGGCTGCGTGTACGCGCCCATCTGCAAATTCTCCTCCACGGTCATCTGCTGGAAGATGTGACGTCCCTCGGGGACCTGCGCCAGACCGTGCTCAACGATCTTATGCGGTGCAACGCCCTTGAGGTCATGGTCCTCAAAGAGGACGCTGCCCATCTTGGGGTGCAGCAGGCCGGAGATCGTGTTCAGAATGGTGGATTTGCCCGCGCCGTTCGCGCCGATGAGGGTGACGATCTTGCCGTCGGGCACCTCCATGTCAATGCCGCGCAGCGCCTGAATGCCGCCGTAGGCGACCTGAAGGTTTTGAATTTTAAGCATCCTCTTCCACCCCCAGATAGGCGTCGATGACGCGCTGGTTATTCTGGATCTCCTCCGGCGTACCGGTGGCGATCAGTTCACCGAAGTCAATGACGTAGATGCGGTCGGAAATGTCCATGACGAGGTCCATGTGGTGCTCGATGAGCAGGATGGTCATGTGGAAATTCTTGCGGATCTCGCCGATGAATTGCGTCAGCTCCAGGGTCTCTTGGGGATTCATGCCCGCCGCCGGCTCATCCAGCAGCAGCAGCGTGGGATCCGTAGCCAAGGCTCGGGCAATCTCCAGCCGGCGCTGCTTTCCGTAGGGCAGGGAGGTAGCCAGCTCGTCCTTCACATCCTCCAGACCCACCAGCTTCAGCAGCTCCAGCACCTCCGCCCGCTGCCGGGCCTCCTCCTTTGCATTAAGGTGGAGGGCGGCGGTAAAGAGATTGCTGGTGCGGCGCAGATGCTTGGCAATGAGTACATTGTCAAATACCGTCTGGCTCTTCCACAGGCGTATATTTTGGAAGGTGCGGGCCATTCCCAGAGCCGTGATTTTATCCGGCGTCGGGGCCAGCACACGGTCAGAGAAGGCATCCTCATCCCGCTCCCTTTGGGCCTCCTTCCAAGCCTTCAGAGCCTCGTCCTCCAGGGCCTCCTCCGGGGCAAGCTGCGCGGTATACATGGCGGGATGCTCACCCTTGTAGGTCTTTTTCATCTTGCCGGTGGGATGATTGCGCACGATGCACTTTTCGTTGAAGCACACCCGGCCGTTGGTGGGGGCGTACACACCGGTGATGACATTGAACGCCGTGGTCTTTCCTGCGCCGTTGGGGCCGATAAGGGCCACGATCTCGCCCTCGTTTACCTCCATGGTCAGGTTATCCACGGCCACCACGCCGCCAAACTGCATAGTGACATTTTCCACCTTCAGCACATTTTTCATTTGGAGGCCACCTCCTTTGCGGATTTATCCTTCTTCTTACACAGCTTTTTGAAGAAGTTGAAGATCCCGTCCCAGGAGAACTCCCGGTCGCCCATGATGCCCTTGCGGAAGAACAGCACCACGATCATAATGACCACCGAGAACACCAGCATACGGAAGCCGCCCCGCATGAAGGGGATGTTCACGCCCAGGTAGGGCACAGGGTCGTCCAGGAAGCGCAGCCACCACTCGGAGCAGGCGATATACAGGAACGAACCCAAAATGGAGCCGGTGATGGAGCCGATACCGCCGATGACCACGATGAGCAGGATCTCATAGGTCATGGTGGAGGTAAAGGTGTTGGCCTGGACGCTGGACTGGAACATAGCCAGCAGCGCGCCGCCGATACCGGCGAAGAAGGAGCTGATGAGGAAGGCCTGCATCTTGTGCTTGGCCAGGTTGATGCCCATGGCCTCGGCAGCGATCTCGTCATCCCGGATAGCCTTGAAGGCCCGGCCGTAGGTGGAGTTGATGAGCAGCACGATAAAGCCGATACAGATAGCCGACACGACGAACGGGAACAGGATGGAGTCAAAACCGGCAAAGCCGCGCAGCAGGTTGGAGGCGTTGGTCAGGGGCCCAAGCTGTTTCCACTGGATGATGGCGCGCATGATCTCGGCAAAGCCCAGAGTGGCAATGGCCAGATAGTCGCTCTTGAGCTTCAGCACGGGCAGGCCGATGAGCCAGGCGAAGATGGCCGGTACGATACCCGCCAAGATCAGGCCCACCAGCATGGGCAGGCAGAACTGCACGATACCGCCATCAAAATATTGGTACACGCTCAGCCGGTCCGTCACGGGAATGGTGAGGATACCGTAGGTGTAGGCGCCGATCATCATGAAGCCTGCCTGGCCCAGGGAAAACAGGCCCGTAAAGCCGTTGAGCAGGTTCAAGGACACGGCCACCAGGGAGTAAATGGCACCCTTTTTCAGCACCGTGGCCAGCATGGAATAGTGCTGGAACTTGTCTACATACAGCAAAAACGCAATGCAGATGGCTGCCAAAATCAGTGACAGCAGCAGATTTCTTTTCTTGTTATTCTTCATAGCTTACACCTTCTCCGTCAGTTTCTCACCGAACAGACCGTTGGGCTTGCACAGCAAGATCACGATCAGCAGGGCAAAGGTGAAAGCGTTGCTGAATACGGCGATGGTCTCATTGGCCTTGATAAAGGACTCGCAGATACCAATGATAAACGCGCCGATGACAGCGCCGGGAATGGAGCCGATACCGCCGAACACAGCGGCCACGAACGCTTTCAGGCCGGGCATAGCGCCGATCATGGGGCTGACCTGGCCGTAGTTGGCAAAGTACAAAATAGAGGCCACGCCAGCCAGGAACGAGCCGATGACAAAGGTCATGGAAATGACGCTGTTGATCTTAATGCCCATGAGCTGGGAGGTCTCGAAGTCCCGGGACACGGCACGCATAGCCATGCCCACCTTCGTCTTTTGAATGAGGATCACCAGTACCACCACCAGGGCAATGGTGAGGATGGGGGTGATGATGGTGATGCGCTTGATGCTCAGGCTCCCCACATTCATCACCTGGGTGAAGAAGGGGATATCTGGGTAGGCCCGGGCAATGCCGCCGGTGATGTAGTTGGCCAGGTTTTGCAGCAGGTAGCTGACACCGATGGCCGAGATCATCACGGACATACGGGGCGCCGTGCGCAGGGGCTTGTAGGCCGCCCGCTCAATGACCACACCCAAAATCACCGTCAGCAGCAGCACCAGAGGGATAGACACCGCCAGGGAGCAGGAGGCGGAGATATACACCATGAAAAAGCCCGCCATCATAAAGATGTCGCCGTGGGCAAAGTTAATCAGGCGCAGGATGCCGTAGACCATGGTGTAGCCAATGGCGATGAGGGCGTACAGACTGCCCACCGTGACGCCGGAGAGCAGCAGCTGGATATAGAAAGCTGCGTCATGCATAAGTACGGAAACCTCCTTCAATATGAATCTTGCGCTTTCAGCATTCGGGGAGTGGATGTCCCTCGTCTGCCGAAAACGCAAGAGTCATCAAAGTGCAAAAACCTCGGAATCGTGAGGGGAGCGCCGCTCCCCTCACGATGAAGCTCTATGTCGTTTATAGAAACGCCGGGTACTTATCAGCCGTTGTAGGTGCTGTAGTACACGATGTCGCCATCCTTGATGGTCTTGATAACGGCATAGGTCTTGATGGCGTCGCCGTTTTCATCGAACTTCAGGTCGCCGGTAACCAGGCCCTTAACCTCCAGGGCAGCCAGTGCGTCGCGGATGGCAGCGCCCTCCGTGGAGCCGGCCTTCTCAATGGCGTTGACAGCGGCCATGTAAGCGTCGTAGCCGCAGGGGGTCACGCTGGAGATAGCGTCAGCGGTGCCGCCGTTGTTCTCGATACGGGTCTTGTCCTCGGCAACCCACTTCTTGAAGCCCTCCACGAAGGCCTTACCTTCGGCGTTGGACTCGTCGGCTGCATCGAAGAAAGCGGAGAAATAAATGTCGGTGGCCTTGTCGCCGGTACGCTGCGCGATGGAGATATCATCCCAGGTATCGCCGGCCATGATGGGGCAGGTGACGCCGCTGTCGCGGGCCTGGCTGATGATCATGGCAGCGGTCTCGATGGATACGGGGGCGAAGATGCCGTCATACCCGGCGGACTTGATGGTAGCCATGATGGTGGAGAAGTCGGTCTCGCCCTTCTGGAACTCCAGAACGGTGGCCTTACCGCCCAGGCGCTCCATTTCCTTCTGGAAGTAGTTACCGAAGCCGGCGGAGTAGTCGTCACCGGACTCGATAATCAGTGCGCAGTTGACGCTGCCCTTTTCCTTGTTGGCGAAGTTGGCCATCACGGCGCCCTGGAAGGGATCAATGTAGGAAACGCGGAAATAGTAGTCGTTACCCTCGGTCACCTGCGGATTGGTGCACGAGGTGCCGATGGCGGGGATCTTAGCATCCCGGAACAGGGGGCCGGCGGCAATGGCGCAGCTGGAGCCGTAGGTGCCGATGACCACGGACACGCCCTTGGAAATCAGGGTCTGGGCCGCGGCGGGAGCCTTGGACTGCTCGGAAGCATTGTCGGCAGTGATGAGCTGAACCTTGTACTCCTTGCCGTTGATGGTAACGGTGGGCTTGATGGAGTTGGCGTACTCGATGCCCAGGATCTCCTTCTTGCCGCCGGCACCATTCTGGCCGGAGGTGGGCTCAAAGATACCGATCTTCACGGTGTCCCCATCGGTGGAGCCGCCATTGTCCTTGCTGCCGCAGGCAACCAAAGACAGTGCCGTGACCAGGGCCAACAGCAATGCAATAAACTTTTTCATCTTTTCTTCCTCCTAATTGGTTTGGGTCATAGGCTCTCCATGTTTCCTATGACTATTTTTATATTTTATTAAAAAAACCCCTCGATTGCAAGAGAGCATGTTGCATTAAATTTCCGCCGCGATTCCGGTTTCCCCGAAAGATTTTTCCGCCTTTACTTTTTGCCGCTGTTCGCTATACGTGGACAATTGCGTTTATATGCCCCTCATGCCGCCATTTTACACTTTTGCTGTCCCCCATTGGCAGACAAGGCCATTCGTGATTTTGCACAATACTCTTCTGCTGTTAACAAAAACAAATCGTCCTCTTTGCTGAGCAAAGAGGACGATTTACAAAATTCTCACGTTTTTTCTGTTTGAAAAACAGATTCAAATTCCTCCGCAGTCATGGTTTCATGCTCCAGCAGGAAGCTCGCCACCGCCTCCAGCTTCTCCTGCTGCCGCTTCAGGATCTCCGTGCAGCGGGCATAGCCGTCCGCCAGGATCTGCTGGATCTCGTCATCCATCTCGGCGGCAATCTTCTCGGAGTAGGGACGGGTGTGGCCCATGCTCTTGCCAATGAACACCTCGTCGCTGCCGGCGTTGAAGGCCACATGGCCCAGGCGCTTGGACATACCGTAGGTGCCCACCATCTTTCGTGCGATGGTGGTAGCCCGCTGCAGGTCGTTGGAGGCGCCGGTGGAGATATCTCCCAGCATCAGCTCCTCGGCGGCCCGGCCGCCCAGGAGGGCCACGATCTCGTCCTCCATGTATCGCTTGGACAGGTACGAGCGGTCCTCCTCCGGCAGGCTGATGGTCATGCCGCCGGCCTGTCCCCGGGGAACGATGGTGATCTGATGCACCGGGTCCTGGCCCGGCAGGTCGTGCATCACTACGGCGTGGCCGGCCTCATGGAAGGCCGTGAGCTTACGCTCCTGCTCAGGGATGACCCGGCTGTGCTTTTCCGGGCCGGCAATAACCTTGATGATGGATTCCTGAATGGTTTTCTGCCGGATCACCGGCTCATTCCGCCGCCCCGACAGCAGCGCCGCCTCATTGAGCAGGTTTTCCAGATCCGCGCCGGTAAAGCCTGCGGTACCCCGGGCAATTTCCGCCAGGTCCACATCCTCCGCCAGAGGCTTGTTTCGGGCGTGGACCTTTAGGATCTCCTCCCGGCCCTTGATATCCGGCAGCCCCACATATACCTGCCGGTCAAACCGGCCGGGCCGCAGCAGCGCCGGATCCAGGATGTCCACCCGGTTGGTGGCGGCCAGCACCACCACGCCCGAGTTGGCGGTAAATCCATCCATTTCCACCAAGAGCTGGTTGAGGGTCTGCTCCCGCTCGTCGTGTCCGCCGCCCAGTCCGCTGCCGCGCTGACGGCCCACGGCGTCGATCTCGTCGATAAATACAATGGCGGGGGATTGTTTTTTCGCCTGCTCAAACAGGTCACGGACGCGGCTGGCGCCCACGCCCACATACATTTCCACAAAGTCGGAGCCGGAGATGGATAAAAATGCCACGTCCGCCTCTCCGGCCACGGATTTGGCCAGCAGTGTCTTGCCGGTGCCCGGAGGGCCCACCAGCAGCACACCCTTGGGGATGTGTGCGCCCAGCTGCAGATATTTATCCGGGTCCCGCAGGAACTCCACGATCTCCTGCAGCTCCTCCTTTTCCTCGTCGGCGCCGGCCACCTGGTCAAAGGTCACCCGATCCTCGCCCCGGCCGGGCATCTGCACCCGGGCCTGGCCGAATTTAGCCATTTTGTCTTGGGCTGCAGCGCCGCCGTTCATGCGGCCCATAAGCCGCACGATCAGCAAAAAGCCCAGTATCCCCATGACATAAGGCAGCAGTGTCGTCACCCAGTTGGTGGCATGAACAAAATCCTGCTGCTGCACGGTGCCGCTCTGCACCTGCTGCTGAATCAGGCCGTCCATGTCACTGTAAAAGCTCTCCACGCTGCCGATGGTGCAGGCGGCCAGGGTGCCGTCCTGCAGCTTGGCCTTGAGCACATCGCCGGTGATAGTGAAGGATTGCACCTTCTCCTCCCGGAAATAGCGGCACATATCGCTGTATGCAACGGTGCCGGAGCTGTTCATGCTCCGTGCCAATATAAACACGCACACCACCAGCAGCAACAGCAGCAGGCTGCCGGGGCGTATTCTTCTATTCTCAGTCACAGACACATCTCCTTTTAAGAAACCACCCGAATACCCCGCCAGCTGTTCTCCTTCAGGAAGGATATACACACCAGCACATGGGAGCGCACTTTATCCACCGGAATATATGGGTTATCCCACAGGCGTGCGTCCTGTGAGTTGGTGCGGTTGTCGCCCAAAAAGAAAAGGCATCCCTCCGGCACCACATACTCCTCCTGTTTGCCCGCGGCGGTGACGCCCTGCCGGGGCAGGTAGGATTCCTCCAGCTTTTCACCGTTAATATACACATAACCGTTTTTGATGCTTACCGTGTCTCCGGGCAGGCCGATGACCCGCTTGACCAGGAGCTTGCCCAACTCCTCGCTCCGGAAGGTCACCACATCCCCCCGCTGGGGCGTGGGATCGGCGAACACATAGGGCATTTGCCACGATAGCAGCAGGGACCTGGTGGGCAGAGTATCCTCCATGGAGCCGCTGGGTACCCAGGCGATCTGCAGGATCACCTTGAGCAGCACCAGCATCACCGCCACGGTGATAGGCGCAAAGCCGTAATCTCTCCACAGTCTGCGGGCTGTGCTCTCCTTCTGCAGGCGGCGGCCCGGATAGCTGCCGGCGGAGCCCCGGCCAGGAAGCTGCGGGTCTGCCGGCTGCAATCCGTCTTTATTCTCGTCCATGGGCTCCTCCTTTCCCGTCCGCTGTCTCCGCGGGCTCACTTGCTGTAAACCTCGGGCTTCAGCACGCCGATATAAGGCATATTCCGGTACTGCTGGCAGTAGTCCAGGCCGAAGCCCACCACAAACTCATCCGGCACCTCGAACCCGGCCAGGTCGGGGGTAATGGGCTTTTCCCGGCGGGAGGGCTTATCCAGCAGGGTAACAATGGTGATGGACTCTGCGCCCTTGGCCTTCAGATAGCCCTCCAGGAAATACAGGGTGTTGCCGGAGTCCAGGATATCCTCCACCACGATGATGTCCCGGCCAGTAATATCCCGCTGCAGATCCCGGGTGATCTCCACCACACCGGAGCTCTTGGTAGCGTTTTTGTAGGAGGACAAACTGATGAACTCCACCTCGCTCTTGAGCTGGGTGGCCCGCACCAGGTCCGCCATGAACATGAAGCAGCCGTTGAGCACGCCCACAAACATGGGATCCCTGTCCTTGAACCGGTCAAATAGCTCGTCACCCATCTCCTGGATGCGAGCGTGAATCTGCTCCTCAGACAGCAGCACCTTCAAAATGTCCTGATTCATGTTGCTTTTAGCCATTGCTATATCCTCCTGCAATTTCTCTCTTGATCTGAATAATTATTTTCTCGCCATCGGTTTCCCGGGGCTGAAATTCCTCGTCCACTCCCAGCGGCCATACCGCCGCCAGGCTCTCGCCCACATAAAACGCAGGCAGCGTATCCCGCTCTCCGGGGCCTATCCCCCAGTCTGCACACAGGCGCTTCACGCTGCGCCGGCCCCGGCTGCCTGGGAGCTTCAGCCCAACTCTGGCCCGGCATGTCTGCACAAAAAGTGGGCGCTTCATTACATCGCGTCCCAAGGCCATCTCATTCGTCCCGGGCAAATAGTCCCGGCCTTCCACCCGGCAGGTGATGGTAAATTCCCCCCACCGGTTCGTCCCCAGGGTCAGCGCTGCTCCCGGCGGCGCCTTCTTCACCGTCTCCAGGATAAATTTCTCTCCCCGGCACACGGCTGTCAGACCGCCGGGCAGAGAAATGCTCCCGCCGCGGCCGTGGAGCAGTGCCTCCATGGCTTCGTAGTGTACCGCACCAAAATCCTTCCGGCCTGCCTGTGTGCGCTCCGTCAGTGCCCGCAGGACACGCAGCCGCAGGGCATAGGGCAGCCTCAGCAGGCTCTCCCGGTCCAGCTCTGCCCCATCCGGGGGCAGGACCGCGTCCGCCTGGGCCTGCCAGTATTCCTCCTCCCACCGCAGGATCTCCGCCGTGCGGCAGATGCTTCCCTCCGCGCCGGGATACAGCTCCTTCAGCAGCGGCATGATGTCCAGCCGCAGCCGGTTCCGGGTCATGCTTCGGTCGCTGTTGGTCTCATCCTCTACATGGGGAATCCCGTTTTCCTCCAAATACTCCTCGATCTCCTGTCGGGACGTCTCCAGCAGGGGCCGGATGATGCTCCCCCGCACCGGGGGAATACCCGCCAGCCCCTGGGGGCCCGTGCCCCGCAGCAGGTTCAGCAGCACCGTCTCCGCCTGGTCGGCGGCGTGATGGGCCGTAGCAATGCGGTCCGCCCGGGTCAGCTCCGCTGCCCGGCGGAAGGTCTCATACCGCAGCCGCCGCCCGGCCTCCTCGATGCCAACGCCCCACTGCTTTGCCTTCTCCGGCACGCTGACCCGCTCCGTCACGCAGGGGATGCGCCGCTCCCGGCAGAAGTTCTGCACAAACAGCTCATCCCGCCGGGCCGTATCCCGCTGGCCGTGGTTCATGTGTACGGCGGCCACGGAGAAATTCTCCCTCTGTCCCAGCTGCCACAGGGTGTGCAGCAGGCACATGGAGTCCCGTCCGCCGCTGACGGCGCACAGGATGCGTCCGCCTTCTGGCGGCAGCATATCCCACCGCCGCATAAACGGCAGCAGGTCCAGCTCTTTATTCCTCATAGCGGTTTTCCAGGGTGCTGAAGGCGGTGTAATCCGGCATCCAGCGCAGCTCCACCTTGCCGGTCTCGCCGTGGCGGTTCTTGGCCACGATGCACTCGGCGATGTTCCGCTTTTCGGAGTCCTCATTATAATAGTCATCCCGATACAGGAACATGACGATGTCCGCGTCCTGCTCGATAGCGCCGGACTCACGCAGATCCGACAGCATGGGCCGCTTATCCTCCCGCTTTTCGTTGGCGCGGGACAGCTGGGACAGGCACAGCACAGGCACCTGCAGCTCCTTGGCCATGATCTTCAGCATCCGTGAAATATCCGCCACCGCCTGCTGGCGATTCTCACCGCTGTAGCCCTTGCCCCCGGCGGAGGTCATCAGCTGCAGATAGTCGATGACCACCAGGCCCAGATTTTCCAGGCGGCGGCACTTGGCGTTCATATCCGCCACGGTCAGCAGTGGGTTATCATCGATACGGATGTCCATGCGGCTGAGGGCGGAGGCGGCCTCGGCGATGCGCTGCCAGTCGCTCTCCCGCAGGTTGCCGGTGATCAAGCGCTGATTCTCCACCAGGCCCTCGCTGGCGATGAGGCGGGTGACCAGCTGCTCCTTGGACATTTCCAGGGAAAAGATGGCCACGGTCTTGCCGGACTCGCGGGCGGCGGACAGGGCCACATTCAGGGCCATACTGGTCTTGCCCATACCGGGACGGGCGGCCAGCAAGAGCAGGTCGGACTTGTTCATGCCGTTGATCTTGGCATCCACAGCGGAGAGTCCTGTGGACAGGCCCGGCACGGTCCGGCCTCCGTTAGCGGACAGCTCGGCCAACTGGCTCATCACGTCGCCCAGCACCATGCCCACCGTCACCATCCCCTGGGCGCTGCGGCCACGGCGGATGGCGTAGATCTGCTGCTCGGCGGCCTCCAGCATATCGCCGGCGGCGCCGCCGCCCTCCTGCACCATGGCGGTGATGCTGCCGGCGGCCTGGGCCACCTGGCGCATGAGCGACTTGTCCTGCACGATGCGGACGTACTCCATGACGTTAGCGCTGGTGGGGGTGACCTCCATCAGCTGCAGCAGATAGGAGCGGGTATTGTCGTTATACAGTCCGTTCTTCTCCAGCTCGCCGGCCACGGTGACGCCGTCGATGGGCTGGGAGTAGACGAACATATGGTAGATCGTCTCGAAGATCTCCCGGTTGGTCCGCAGATAGAAATCCTGGGCCTGCAGCTTGTCCATCACGTCCTTGACGCAGTCGGCGTCGATGAGCATGGAGCCCAGCACCGCCTGCTCCGCCTGAGGGGAATGGGGCATGGACGGCGTCAGCAGGGCGTCGGTGTTGTTGGCCATGGGAAGACCTCCTTTCAAAATTACGGTAATAGCCGCGCCTGCGGCGCGGTGCTTTCCCCGCTTATTTCTCTTCGATGACGTGGACGTACACGGTGCCGGAGACCTCGTAGCCCAGCCTGGCCTTGACCTCATAGCTGCCGAAGCTCTTGATGGGCTGGTCCAGCACCAGCTTCTTGCCGTCGATGGTCAGGCCGTGCTGGGCCTGAAGGGCATCGGCGATGGCGGCGCCGGTGATGGCGCCAAACAGCTTGCCGCCCTCGCCGCCCTTGGCGGCGATCTTCACCTGGCAGGCCTTCAGCTTTTCGGCGATGGCCAGTGCCTCGGCCTTGGCCTCGGCGTCGGCTTTGGCCTTGGCCTTGGCCTGGAGGTTCATGGTGTTGACGGCGTCGGCAGTGGCCTCCACAGCCATGCCCTTGGGGATCAGAAAGTTGCGGGCGTAGCCCTCGGCGGCCTCGATCATCTGGCCCTTCTTGCCCTTGCCTTTGATGTCCTGCTTGAGAATGACTTTCATATCTGTATCTCCTTTACCTTAATTTTCAAAGTACTTGTCGATGGCCTCCAGCAGCTTTGCCTTGGCCTCGGCCACGGTGATGTTGACCGCCTGGCCGCCGGCGGTGGTGGAGTTGCCGCCGCCGCCCAGGGCCTCCAGGATCACCTGGACGTTGACCTCGCCCAAAGAACGGGCAGACATATACACGCCGTCACCTTTTTTATACAGCACAAAGCTGGCACGGATGCCCTTGAGGGTCAGCAGCTCATCGGCCGCCTTGGCGGCGGTGACGCGGTCGCACTCCTCATCCAGGGCCACCACGGCGATATCGTCGCGGTACAGCTCTGCCTGACGGATAATGTTATAGCGGGCGATCATGGAGTTCAGGTCCCCCTGGAACATCCGCTGGACATCCTGGGTGTCGGCCCCCAGACGGCGGAGGTAGGCCGCCGCCTCGAAGGTACGGCCGCCGGTGCGGTTGGTAAAATTCTTGGTATCCAGCACGATGCCGGAAAGCAGGGCCTCGGCCTCGCATTTCAGCACGTCAGACGGCTCCACCAGATACTGCATCAGCTCCGCCACCAACTCGCTGGCGGAGGAGGCGTAGGGCTCATGGTAGTTCAGGGCCATCTTCTCAATGTAGCTGCTGCCACGGCGGTGGTGGTCGATGACGGCTACACGGTTGCACGTCTCCAGCATTTCCTCGGACTCCACGCTCTCGGGGCGGTTGGTGTCTACCACCACCAGCAGGGAGCCGGGCTGGCACTTGATAAAGGCATCCTGGCCGGAAATGGCGGTATTGGCGTATTCCGGCTGCTCGGAGAGACGCCGCAGGATGGGGTGAGCGGCGTTGTTCTCGGTGTCGATGATGATCTGGCAGGGCTTGCCGCGCTTGCGGGCGATACAGCAGATGCCCACGGCGGCGCCCAGGGAGTCCATATCCGCGTATTTGTGACCCATGACGTACACCTGCTTGGCATCGTCGATCAGCTCACCCAGAGCGTTGGCCATGACGCGGGACTTGACCTTGGTACGTTTTTCGGTAGACTTGCTGCGGCCGCCGTAGAACTCGAAGTTCACACGGTCCTTGACCACGGCCTGATCGCCGCCGCGGGAGAGGGCCATCTCCAACGCCAGGGAGGCGTTCTTGAACAGCTGCTCGAAGCTGTCCTCGTCCCGGCCCACACCGATGGACAGCGTGGCGGACACACCCTCGCCGGCCTGGACCTGGCGGACCTTTTCCAGCACGTCGAACTTGCTTTCGGTGTAGCCGGTGTAGTCCTTCTCCTCGAAGAGGTAGAGGTAACGGTCGCGGTCGTAGCCCAGCAGCAGCCCGCCGGAGCCGGCGGCCCAGTTATTCAGCTGTTCCTCCAGCGCGGCCAGCAGCGCCGAGCGCTTATTCTCGGGGCAGGCCTTCATCAGCTCCTCATAGTTATCCACCATGAGGATGGCCATAAGGGGCTTGGTCAGCTCCAGGGTCTGGCGCATCTGCTCAGCCTCAGTGATGTCCATCCAGTAGGTGGTGGCCAGGGTGGGCTGGTCGCCGCCCTCCGGCTCCGGGCGGCTCAGGGCGCCGAAGACGCGGTAGATACGGTCGTTCCAGCGGAACTGCTCGGGATATTCACGCTTGCCGTCCAGCAGCCAGCGGTAGGTGAAGTCGGGGATCACGGCGTCTACCGCCGTTTCAAAGATCTTATCCTTCAGGCCGGTCAGGTCCGTGAACATATCGTTGCACCACAGGATCTCGCCGGTGGCTACATCGAACACCAGCATGGGCAGCGGCGCGTAGAGCATATTGCTGGACCGGGCGGTGTCCATACCGCCGGAGACACGGTCCATGTACTGGCGGACAGAGGCCTGGGCCATCTTGTTGCGGCGG
>ENA-ORSK01002021-ORSK01002021.1-human-gut-metagenome-genome-assembly--contig:-NODE-2021-length-14320-cov-11.454399_pt1 | contig 14320 bp, 13 predicted proteins | sample MGYA00242192_ERZ509159 | MGnify/ENA primary metagenome ERZ509159 (study PRJEB26280, sample SAMEA2338663) | human gut metagenome | biome: human gut; feature: human-associated habitat; material: faeces...
GATTATAGATCTTTCGCCTTCATCGTCCCGACATTACAAAGATACGATGTGCGGAAAGGGCAATGACGCGATAAGGTGCGATAGGGTGCGGAATGGTCCGATTTGACGCGATTTGACGCGATTCGCTGTTCATAATGTTTGACGGTCTGCCGGAAAAAGGGTATATTTGTATCAAAACAAAACGAACATACATGGAGAATTTTCAGATAAGAAGTTACGGGAAAAGCGAACTGGCCCTGTGCTACAGTCCCGATATTACCGAGAGTGCCGCACGGCGCAAACTGATGCGCTGGATAGACCGCAAGCCGGGACTGATGGGGGCGATGCGGGCTGCCGGATACAATGAGCTGTCACACACTTTCCTGCCCCTTGAGGTGAAACTTATCGTAGAGGCGTTGGGGGAGCCCTGAGGATGCTGGAAGATCCACGGGAATGCCGGGGATTCTCCGGGAGCACAGGGAGATCCACGGGAATACCGGCATCACAACCGGAGATGCGAAACGCAGACGCAGACGCAGCAGACGCAGGTCCTTTTTTCTCACACACGCGCACGTACCTTATGTATGCATGTGCGCGTGTTTTCTTTGTTACCTTTGTTTTTTTGAGTAGACTCCTTTCCCTTTCACCATCACCATATCCAGCGCGCCTTTTTCCCTCAGGCGCTGTATCCAGCTGCGTGCGGTGTTGACCGGGATATTCAGCTTCTCCGCTTGCTCCATCACCATCTGTTTGGTGAATTCTTGCGGCAGGGCCGCATACAGCATCTCACGGTCCGCTATTCCCCGGCTGTTCAGTTCCGTACTTTTGTCCAGGAACGAAAGTATGTGCGTGGCATGAAGGTACAGGGGCTCGCACAAAGCCAGCACGGCACGGAAGTCCTCATCGGTGATGGACAGGTTATGCCGGGTGATGATACCGTCCTTCAGGTTTTCGGGGTTTATAGTGGGATCCGGTACGGCCAGCGAGGGAATTTCCAGACTGCGCAGCAGCGCCGTGATACACATCATGCGGCACAGGATGGTCCCCATACGCATCACCGAAGCAGACATCTCTTCGCCCGTCACTAGAGAAGAGCGGTAGAACAGGGCGCTGAAGTGCCCGTTGAACTCATCTTTCTGCTGCTGGGTGAATTTCAGGGTGAACAGTCCTTTCTTCTTCAGCTCGTCCCTGCTGGCCTTCCATTCGTGTCCCATCCGGATGAACTCTGCTTCCACGTCCAGTTCATCTTCGCCGAACTGGTCTTTCCATTCGCCTACACGGGGCATGTAATAGAATATGTTTCGCGAGAACTGTCCGTTCTCCGGCGAGGAGATGAGCGGCTTTATCTGTGCGGGCGTGCCCGAGAGGAGTACGGACAGGTAACAGGCGGTGGTTTCCTTGTATTCCCGGTCTGTGCGGCGGTTGTAGGACAGGCGGTCGTGGTCGAACGCCTTGCGCAGCGTGTCGCTCCAGTTGCCGAATTCCGTCCCTATGGCCGTCGATACGGTGTCCGCCTCGCTCTCGCAGATAATCCCCGTTCCGTCCGAGTCTATCAGGTTTTGCAGCAGTCCCGTGCCCGTGTTGTTGCCGGGGATGATGAACATGCGGTTGGGCGGCGCCACGGGCGGCTCCTTGTCCTTGCGTGCCTTCCCCAGCGCTTCGTAGGCTCTTAGCTCCTTGCGGTAAGCTTTCATGCTCTCCGCCACCTGCCGGCGTATTTCCTCGTGTATGGGCTCTATGAGTTTGCGTACCCATACCAGTACACTCTTCCCTGCGGCGGCATGGCCCGTGATGAAGGTCTGCAGGCAGGGATACTGCCATTTGTCCCCGTACTTGCAGCGTACGATGTGCGACAGTGAGGCGCCCAGCACCGTCATTGCTCCCAGCAGGAGCACATCATGCTGTGCCGGGGTCTTGGCAAAGGAGAGGATGCTCTTCAGCGGCTCGGGCCAGTCGTGATCTTGCGGAAAGTAGGGTAGGGGAGAGAGGGGTTCCGTTCCCTTCATTTCCTTTTCCTCTTCCTCGTGCTTCTTTTTTCCTGTTTCTTTTTCTTCATTCTCCACCTTATTATATCGCGCGCACGTGTGTGAGAAAAAAGGACCTGCGTCTGCTGCGTCTGCGTCTGCGTTTTTGTGAGAGGGGGCGACTCTCACTCCGCACATTTCCGCCAGGTGGAACACGCTTCCCAGGTGGATGTCGCCCTTGCAGGTGTGCAGGGCGTTGCTGAACAGTTTCTCCGCCGCCGCACTGTCATGCTTGGGCGAGAGGCTGCACAGGCTCATGAAATCCGCACGGCCCGCCTCGCCGCAGTCCGTGGCGATGGCAAATGCCAGTTGGGTGTATTCCAGATAGGTGGGCGCGATGTCCGCGTGTGATGCCTGTACCGCCTCCGTCAGGCGGTGCAGTTCTTCCAAAAGATTGTTTTTGTAATGATTCATATTCCTTTTTATGTTAATTTGGTTTCGGTATAAGAATACCTCGTTTCTGAATAATTTTGAATAAGCGGCCCGTTGGCCCGTGTGCTGCTATGCCCGTTGGCCGCGTTCTGTTCCGCATGGGGATTGGCACATTAGCCCATGGGCGTCTTGACTCTCATCAAGGCCCTTTCGTCATGCGACAGGAAGCAGGCCCGCACCAGGTCTTTGCCCGAGTAGTCCACTCCTTTGCCCTTGTCTTTGTCCGAGCAGTCGCCATACCTCAGGCGGGCGTACTCCATCAGCCAGTAGATGTTCTCGGCCGCATTCTGTTTCACGTCGCTTGTCCGGCCGAGATCGTAGGGCACGAAAGCCTTCACGCCGTGTCCTCCGGGGCTTACGAACACCAGTTCGGGCAGCAGGAAAGGGTCGTCGAACAACTGCCGGCGCATCCTTTCGGCCTCCTCGCGGCTGTCCAGATGATCCAGGTCCAGTATGCTCAATCCCGAAGGAGCCAGCAGCCGGTCGCTCCGGCGGTAGCTGAAAGTTCCGCAGGGGGTGACGTATGGCAGGGTGCTCTGTTTCAGCCTGCGGTACTCCTTCTCGTCACCGTATGCGGCGGCTGCGGCTTCGGTCAGTTTCTTCAGCCGCGGGCTGCCGGTGACTATGTTCCATACTTCCTCCAAGGTCAGTTCCTTGTGAGGGACGAGCGTGGCAGGCGTCACGTTTTTCCCGTTAGCGTCCTTCACCGGCGAGATGGGGGGAAGGAAAAAAGATAGTTTACGTTCTTGATTCATGATTCGTTTTATTAAAAAAGTATTAATTTTGCATCCGCATTTTTTTTGCGTCCTCTGAATTTCTTCCCGAAGGTAGGAAGAACGGATTAAATGACGGGATGGAAGGTGTAACGGCTGCGAGAGGCCGGAAAGGTAGTATGACAAAAGACTTTTTATCGTGGGGAATACCGTTTTTATAAAGATTCCGGCATTGGCAATCAGTAGCTTATGCACGGGCCGTGTTAATGGGTTGCATCGTGGAAACGTGCCCGTAACCTCTTGTAAAGGCATCCTGCTTTTTCTTCTTTCAGTCCCATTGTGAAGTAACGTGAAAAAAAAGAGGTTTATTTAATATTTTACAACTTAAAACAAATTTAAAATGTCTAATGCAGAGTGCAGTTTCCCCAAATTGGGAGAGTTTTTAGAGTTATTGATGAATCGGTTGAAGATAACGAAGGTGCGTGTTCTCGGAGATGAGCATGTGGGGCCGGATACTTACGCCTCCCTAAAAAGGGGGTGGATTTGAAAGTGAGTTATTATATTCATTTTGCCGACCATCTGCTGAAAGCGAAGGGCGAGGAGGTGTTCCGCCGCGTAGTACAGGAGGGAGTGGATGCCTATATCAATAACTGGAAGCGGAAAGAGGCAGCCGAGGAAAAGGCGTACGAGCTGAAGAAACAGGCCGAAAAGCTGGAGGCGCTGAGGGAGAGGATGAAGCAGCATAAGGATATCCTGTAAGGCTGTTTTTTTCGTTTTCTTTTTGCTCTGTCATTGGGGAAGTGAGAGAGTCTGAATGAAAATGACCTGTTGTCTTGCTGTAGGGGGCGGGCCTGATTTGTCCGGACCGGCCGGTCACGGCCCATTTGCCCCCTACAGTAATCATGTGGCAGTTGCTCTGGAACTTCCGGGCAGTTTTCCCCTCTCCTGAGGCGGCTCTTTGTTCCTTTCTTAACATAATTGTCATATTCCGCCTAAAAAGTACCCTTTTCGTTTAAATAGTCTAATATAAATGCAATTTATATGAATTAAAGTTTTATCTTTGTCTTTCCTATTGGGAATGAAATACTAACTAATTAATTTAAATCAAAGACAAAATTATGAGAAATCATCTAAAGCATTTCCTCCTGTTGGCAGTTCTGACAATCTGTTTCACTGCTACGGCTGTTGCGCAAGGAACAGTAAAAGGTAAAGTAGTAGATGCCGAGAACAATGAGCCATTGATTGGTGCCACTGTATCGGTCAGCGGTACGACACTGGGTACTGTAACGGATATTGACGGTAACTTTGTGTTGAAACTTACCTCTTCCAAGGCTACTCTTATATTCAAGTACTTGGGGTACAACGAAATTACGCATCAAGTAAAAGGAAGCAATACGATAGACTTGGGTGAGGTCAAGATGTCTCCTGATGCTATTGGTTTGGGTGAGGTCAGTGTTATTGCCTCTATTATAAAGAGTGACCGTCAGACCCCTATTCCTATTTCTAACGTGAAACTGGCCAAGATAGAGGAGAAAATAGGTAATCTGGAATTCCCCGAATTGCTGAAATCAGTTCCTTCGGTGTATGTAACCCGTGAAAGCGGTGGTTATGGTGATTCCCGTATCAATATGCGTGGTTTTGATTCGTCCAACCTGGGCGTGCTGATCAATGGTGTGCCCATCAACGGCATGGAAAACGGTAAGGTTTATTGGTCTAACTGGTCCGGTTTGTCTGATGTGAGCCAGTTTATCCAGGTACAGCGTGGTTTGGGTGCGTCAGCTTTAGGTATTTCTTCTGTGGGAGGAACCATGAATATGGTTACTAAAAGTACCGAAGCCCAGAAAGGCGGATCAGCTTATTTCGGTATCGGTAACGACGGTTTCCGCAAGTATTCGGTTTCTTTCTCTACCGGATTGATGGACAACGGATGGGCTATTACATTCATGGGGTCGCTGAATACGGGAGATGGTTACGTGAAAGGTACCAATTATGAAGGATGGACTTATTTTGGAAATATCTCGAAGGTAATCAACGATCATCATAAATTGTCATTGACAGCTTTCGGAGCTCCCCAGTGGCACAACCAGCGCTCTACCATGCACTATATCGAGGATTACAAGAACAGCCCCGACGGCGGACGTTTCAATAACGGATATGGTTATATCAACGGTGAAGCGGTAGGTAGCGGTTACGGCTATAATTATTATCATAAGCCCCAGGTTTCTTTGAATCATTACTGGACTATCGACGAGAAATCGACACTGACCACTTCTCTATACGGCTCAATGGCTACAGGCGGCGGACGCCGTGCCCGTGGCGCGATGAGCAATTGGCTGACTATTGATAACAACACCGGCCGCCCTAAAGACGGTGCGATGATGACTCCGGACGGTTTGTTCGACTACGAGCGTGCTATGGCTGCCAATGCGGCTTCTCAGAACGGGTCGCAGGTGATCTTTACCAATGCTGTCAATGACCATGACTGGTATGGCATGCTGAGTTCCTATAAGAATCATCTGACTGAGAACCTGACTCTTACGGGAGGTATTGACTTACGTTACTATAAAGGGTATCATACAGAGGAAATTGATGATTTGCTGGGTGGTGAGTTCTATCTGCAGACCTCGCCGCTGGCATTCCAAACCAAGAACCAGCTGCTGAAAGTGGGTGACAAGTTCAATTACTATAGCATTGGAGAGATATTCTGGGGCGGTGTTTTTGCACAGGCTGAATATAATACCGATAAGTGGTCGGGATTCCTGTCGGCATCATTGACCGAAGAGGCTTATAGATACGATGACCGTGGTGGTACGGATTCAAGATACTCTGCCACGGGTGCGGATAAACTGGACAGAGTGTCCAGCCTTCAGAATTTTCTGCCTTGGAGCGTGAAGGGTGGTTTTAACTATAAGTTCAATGACAACCACAATGTATTTGTCAATGCAGGATATTTTACCCGCGCGCCTTTCTTCAACTCTGTCTTTGCAAGCAATACGGCAGCTCCCGAAAAGGATGTACCCTACGAAAAGATTACTACGTTCGAATTGGGTTATGGATTTAGCACGGAACAGGTCAATATTGCATTGAATGGTTATTACACTCAATGGATGGATAAGTCCTTGCGCCGTAAGATCGGTCAGGAATATGCCAACCTTACAGGATTGGACGCAGTCCACATGGGTGTGGAACTGGAAGCGACTTACCGTCCTGTCAAGTCCTTTGAATTGAAAGGTATGTTCTCTTTAGGCGATTGGAAATGGAAAGATGATATTCATTTCACTATGTATGATGAAGCGAATAATCCTATCGGAACATACGACGCTTATCTGAAAGATGTCCATGTGGGTAACTCCGCACAGCTCACTTCCGCATTGAGCGCCTCTTGGGAACCGTTCAAAGGATTTAAAATCTCGGCCGACTACAACTTCTTCGGCAAGAACTATGCAGACTTCGATCCTCAGAACCGGGTGAATGAAGCAGACGCCGGTATTGACTCCTGGAAGTTGCCGGATTATGGTACGATTGATTTGGGTATGAACTATCGTTTCAATATCACCAAAGATATCCGTGCCATCGTATACAGTAATGTATATAATTTGACTAATACGGAATATATAGCCGATGCCAAGGACGGTACGAACCATGACTGGAAAACTGCATTGGTATATTACGGCTTCGGTACTACATGGTCTGCCGGTTTTAAAGTAATCTTTTAATCTCTAAAATAGTCAATAAATATGAAGTTAAAATATAATTTAATTGCATGGTCTCTGTTGGGATTCTTTGTTGCGGCATGTGATCCCATGGACGATATTTATAATGAAATCGATGCGGAAGGTACAACGAACACCCAGACGATGGCGGAATATGTACTGACTGATGCCGATTACGAAACGATCAGCTCTGCGGCGGCGAAGGCTGCCACTTCGGATGCTGAAAAAGCATTGGCGAATGCCGTCAAGACGGATAAGGCTTTGAACGAGTTTGCATCGGCCGAGAAGTATGTTCCTTCCATCATCGCGAAGATGCTGCCTTCATGGGGGAAAGGCTCTTCGGTAGGAGTGACCTATAACTATCAGAATACTCCTTCCGATTACGTACTGGAGTATAGGACAGTGACTAATACTTCTTTGGGTGATAAGGATTATGAGGCCCTGTGGGGCGAAGGCTCTCCCGTGAAGTTCCTGGCTCCGGCACATGCTCCGGCTACCGTATTGCCCGAGTGGCTGGCCGGTCAGTATAAGGATGCGGCAAAAGGTGATCTTGTGCTGGTAGATTACAAATATGACGATGTTGATCCTGAATTTACAGGGGAGGACTTGTACTCTCAGGACTTTGAGTCGGTTACGGCCAATGAGGATATCGTGTTGGAAGGCTGGGAGCAGGTGACTCTGAAAGGCGATAGAAAATGGCAGGGAAAAAACTATAGTAGTAATGGTTACGCACAATTCTCGGCCAATGGCTTTGAGGGTGAGGTGGATACTTGGCTTGTTTCTCCGGCAGAGCCATTACTGCGGCATAGAGTTTCTCCCGCAGCTGCTTTTCCTCCAGGAGCATTTCCGGCGTCTGGGGCTTCATCAGGATCGCATTTTCAATGCCATTGTCGCAGTCCAGAGAGTAATGCGCCTTATAACGATACATCCTCCGGTCATAGGCAGCTTCTGCACGCTCAGCAGCTCGAATAGCCTCCATTACTTCCTCTGTCACATCTACCAAAAAGTCTGTTGTATAAACATCAGGATAAAGTTCTCGAAGGTTAATTTTCTTCATTCTGTACCTCCATTTCGATTCACGGGTGATTGACAAGTGAATCGAAAGGAGGTGGGGAACGGCATCGGCAAACAACCGGATCATCTCTGAAAAAATGGCAACAAAAAACGCCAGATTTCCGCGATGGAAAACTGGCGCGCCAAAAACAACCACTATTATGCCGAATTACATAGAACGATAATGCCGATACAATATTATACTTGCCCGGAGGAGGAGCAATGCTTTTTTTAACTGATGTAGATCATGTGAGCTTTGAAAAAGCAAACGAGACACGGCAAAATAACCTCCAATCGGCTACCGTGTCCCTGCAAGTCGTCATAGGTTTGTGCAAACGCAAAGAAACGGCGGCTCTGAAAATCAAAGCCGCCGTTTCATAGGCGCGTGGAAATGTGTCTGCTGTACGACGGCTTTTTTTCTTTTGCCGTCGTCCGGCAGATTAACATATGAAACTATAATTCATTGATGGTTGCAGTAATTGGCATATTGCGAATTCTCTTTGCAGGAGCATAAACAGACACAATAGCAGATATGAAGATAAAGGCAACGACAATTCCAAACCACAGGATAGGAAATCTCCACTCAATTCCAAAATAATGTATAATTAGACGATTATATAAAAATCGACTTAGCGGAAGTCCAATGCCACATCCAACTATCAAACCAGAAATTGCATAGGTATACGCTTCCGCAGAAATCATTCGTTTAAGTTGCCTATTATCCATACCAACAGCTCGCATTGCACCATACTGCTTAATTCGTGCAGATACACTCATAGAGATACTATTGACGATATTAAACAGCGAAATAACTCCGATAATAGCTAAGAAGCCATAACAAACAATTCGTGCAGCCCAATATGTAGCACTATTTTGTTTATTGCCTTCACGCTGATCTGTAATGATAATATCATCGTTTTCAAGACTTCTAATTTCTGCTATTGTTTCTTCAGTAGCGTTTGAATCTAACTGAATTCCAATAAGCCCATACTTTGTATCGCCCATGATACGGTCAAATGTTTCCTGTGAGCAAATAATAATCAAATCATCTCCGAATAACCCTTGTGATAGAGCGCAAGTAATCTCAACTTCTTCGCCTGCAAACTGGATGGTATCACCGATGTACAAGGAATTGTTTCTATTAAATACGGTTGCCACTTTGTTACTGTTCCCGTAAACTGTATCTAATGATCCCTGAGCAATACTACCTTTTGAGTAATCTAGAAGTGTATCATCATAAGAAACAATATTGATATGGTCTATTCCTGCTCTTGAAGATGTTGCAGGAATGTTTTCTACATAGCTACTTCCATAAGCATTTGCAACCCCATCTATTTTTTTGATTTCATCGACCAGGCTGCGCTCAATATCCATTTTATTTGCATAACTGGATAATGCTATATCGGCTGATGTGACACTCAACGATGGAACAAGTTGCTTTGCAAAATCTAAAATTACAGAAAAAGAAAAAACCAGCATAATAGTCAGTGCAAAGGAAGCCGTCATCAGAAACCAGTTTTTCTTTTTTTCAACCGCATGATGTATGCCAAGTGAATTATCAATTTTTCCTAAGCTAAACTTGATAGCGTGTTTAACAGAAGATTTATTATCTACATTGCCAGAAACCGCAGATATGGGTGAAACTTTAGCAGCCCGCTTTGCTGGGGATTGTGCTGCTAAAAATACTGTTACCACTCCAACAACTACGCCACTGATAAGTCCAACAGGGCTGATCTGAAAGACTGGCGTTGTAGAAAATTCTCCACCAATTCCATAATGAAGTGTGGCACAAATAATCCAACTAATTATTGTTCCAAAAACCACTCCAATAGGTACCGCGGTTTTACACCAGTTCAATGCCTCCAAACGGACAAAGCGGATAATTTGTTGACGACTTGCACCAATGCAACGCAACATTCCAAAAAATTGAGTTCGTTGCGCAATGATGCTATTCATACTGCCAGAAATCATCAATATTCCTGCCAACAACACTAAAACAAATAGAATTGCTGCCAATCCGTACATACTCTGCATCGCTGTATTGTTGCTTTGCCCAGCCATGCCCATAACGCCGGTATTTTCAGAAATACTCCCATCGGATAATTGGTACTGTGTCTGTAGTTCTGTTATTGCATTTGCCGCTTTCGCTGCACTTTCAAACTGCACATAATAAGTCAACTCATTGTTTGTTACTCCGTTTTGTGCCATAACAGAAGTAAATGCACTTTGTGTCAGATAAGAGCCTATCAAATAAGTCTGATTGTTATAATAGCTTTCATCATCTGTGCCAAAGCCAGAGATTGTAAATGTCCGATCTCCAGCAGGGGTATGTAAGGTTACACTATCCCCAAGCTGTACTCCTAAAGCAGTTACAGAATTAGGTGTAAGCATAACTTCCTCATCATTTGCCGGAAATGTTCCTTCTACAATTCCATTTGAAATCTGAGTAATATAGACTTCATCGGTGCCATACAAAGCAGTTCGTTTTTCGTTGACTCGGTACGGTTGTTCTCCTTCAAAATTAAATTGAGAAGCTACACCAACTGCTGTAACATCTGAACGATTACTGATTTCATCCGCATTGTTCTGTGAAATATTTTTTATTGCAATGTGCCAGTTTCCATGGTTACTTATCATAAAATCGCTTTCTGTTCGTATCATCATGTCAGCAACACTGAAAATAGCTGTGACAAGAAACACCGAAATGATAATACACAAGACAGTCATACGATTTTGCCGCTTGCGCACCTTTGCGGAGATGGGAATGAGACTAAGATAGCTTTTCATTCACGGCACCTCCCAAAATCAGTCAAAGTGCCATCCGATACCTGTAATACCCGGTCTGCCGTTTGCGCAATACTGCGGTTGTGGGTAATCATAATGATGGTCTGCTCGTATTTTTTCGATGTTTCTTTGAGCAATGCTATGACCTCACTGCTGTTTTGTGAGTCCAAATTTCCTGTTGGCTCGTCTGCCAGAATCAGAGAAGGACGGGTAATCAATGCGCGGCCAATCGCCACTCTCTGCTGTTGACCGCCGGAAAGCTGACTGGGTAAATGATTACGACGATCTTTCAAATTCAAAACCGTCAGCAGTTCCTCCAAATATCTCTTGTCCGGCTTTTGATAATCCAGCAACAGCGGAAAAATCATATTTTGTTCCACCGTCAACTCCGGGATAAGGTTAAACGCCTGAAAGATAAAGCCGATATTCCTCCGGCGGAAAACGGTCAGCTTTCGATCGTTCATGGCAAAAATGTCCTTGCCGTCAATCAGAACCTTGCCAGATGTTGGCGTGTCCAAAGCACCGATCATATTCAGCAGTGTACTTTTACCAGAACCGGATTCCCCGACGATTGCCACATACTCGCCCTTTGGAACAGAAAAGCTGACATCCTTTAATGCCTTGACAGCGGTTTCTCCGTTGCCATAGGTCTTACTGATATTTTTGACTTCTAATAAGTTCATAGTGTAAACACCTCTTTCTGAATGATTTTGCGATATAGGCAGGCTGTCTTTGTTTGTCCTGCCTATGTGTGAGAGAATAGCACCTGAATCTTACTGTAAGCCTACAGCCAGCCTACAATTTTGTAGGAATCAGAAAATTCATTGTGAAAGTTGTCCCGATACCTAATTCGCTGTCAACCTCAATGGTGCCGTTATGTGCTTCAACGATTGCCTTTGCCAAAGGTAATCCCAGTCCAATCCCTTGCTTGTCCTTAGAAAAACGACTGCGATAAAACCGCTTGAAGATGTGATGTATATCCTCTGGGTGGATGCCGCATCCATTATCCGTTATCACAATTTGGACACCAGACGGCAACTCGTTCCACGCAACACGAATTGTTGCACCACTTTCTGTATGGTCAAACGCATTTTTCACAATATTGTCGATTGCCTCATTCAACCAATCACGATCACAAAAAAGAGAAAGATGATCCGAGCCAGACAGAATGATTTCTTTCTTTTCCTGTCTGGCTCTATATGCAAAATGCAGTTCAATATCCCGCATCATATCCGCCACATTCTCTGTGGCCTTTTCCAGCACGATGGCACCGGCATCCAGTTTTGTAATCTTGAGCAAGTTTTGTACCAGTGTTTCAATGCGGTCAAGTTCCTGCTCGGATAAATCAGCAAATTCTTTTACAGCACTTAATTCCATATCCCCGTCTTGAAGCAGACCATTATAAATATTCAAAGCAGCCAGCGGTGTTTTCAGTTGATGGGAAATATCAGAGATTGTATTTTTCAAAAATTCCTTTTCCCGGAGTTCGTTATCTGCGTGAGCATTTAAGACAGCCGCCAGAGAATTGACGGTATGAAACAACCGATATAGTTCGCCCTCATCATCACATTCAATACGGGCATTGTGATCGCCGTCAAGATACGCATTGATCTGTGATACCGCCTGTTCCATGACTTGATTTTGCTTTTTGAAATAAGAACAACCCACCGCCAATATCGCTCCTCCTGACAATACGAAAACAAGCAATAGGAACAAAGAAAACCGCTGATAGCACAACCATAAAAACCCTTGTGTCAACAGAAGGAAGGCTACCCAAATAACGGATACTGCAAGAAACAATTTTTTGATTTCCTTGTTTGCAAATATTTTCATAGACCACCTCACCCAATCACATTCCATTTGTATCCCATTCCCCGAACTGTCAGGAGCATTTGCGGTTCACTCGGATTATCCTCAATCTTTATACGCAGCCGCCGCATATAGACCGTAAGGGTACTGCTGTCGATATAGTTTCCGTCGCAGTCCCATAGCTTATCTAAAATCTGTTCTTTGGTAAGTACCATGTTCGGGTTTTTCATAAATAGACACAGCAACTTATATTCTGCGGCAGTCAAATCCAATAGCTTTCCATTCTTAAACGCCTGCCCTTGCAGTAAAAGCACTTTCATTCCGTTGGATTCCAGTTGTGTATCTGCGGAGCTGAAATCTTTTGCCCTACGAAGCAGTGCATTTACTCTGGATACTAACACTCCCAGCTTAAACGGTTTTGTAATATAATCATCTCCACCAATGTCCAAACCCATGATAATGTCCATTTCTTCATCTGCCGCCGTCAAAAAAATGATGGGGACTTTGGAAACTTGCCGCACCTTTTTGCAAAATTCAAATCCGGTGCCATCCGGCAGTGATACATCGAGTATCAGCAAATCATATTTTCCATCTATCCATAAACTGTCTGCTTCTTTGAGCGTTCTGGCAACAGCTAATTCAAACCCCTGTTTTTTTAACGCAAAAGAAAACCCATTGATTAAACTTAAATCATCTTCAAGCAGTAATATGTTACTCATGTTTTTGCTCCTTTCCCTGTTTTGTCCGACCGTCAATCGGTTTCTCCGCATTTTTGGGAATCAACCAGATTGTAGCCATCTTCACAGCACCGGGGATCCGCCCAGCAGCACACAAATAATTTATCTGGCGAGGCGTAACATTCCACTTCTGGCTTGCCTCTTTTAATGTCATATAGTCCATTTTGCACCTCCTGAAAATATTATATTTCGTCTGCTCGAAGAATACAAGGATGCAAATATGAATTATAAAATGTATGCGGGACGGATATCACATCATTCCATGCACAAACTATGAAATATAAAATGTATGTGGGTGATGTTGAATGGCAAAAGTTAAAGACTGCCCTGGCTTTGAAACCTTCGGTGCGGATGTAAAAGAAGCACGGAAGGCGAAGAACCTTGCACGAAAAGATTTAGCCGAAAAGGTGAATATTGATACCAGGTATCTTGCCAACATTGAAAACGAGGGCACGATCCCCAGCCTGCCGGTCATCATACAGCTTGTAAAAATCTGCGGCCTGCCGATGGAGAGATATTTCAATCCAGAGGTCATGCGAGAGGAAAGCGAGCTGCGCCAGCGGGTCGGACAGAAGTTAAAGCTCTGCCCGGAACAGTATTTGCCTATCGTGGAGGGTGCCATTGACGGGGCCTTAAAAATTGAAAAGCCGAATGAAGAAACGGAGGGTGTCTGAACATCCTCTGTTTTTCTTATTTTGCGGGCATTTTGAGGTTTCCGAAACGCTTTATAAGTAGGGATAAGATACGGTAGCAAGCACAGCAAGCGAGTACCCGCTTGCGAATTTTGAGATTTTCAGGTCCCTTGCCCGAAAATTCAAAATTGCTTGTTGGGATAGTCCCAAACCCTTATAAAGAATGGAGGCGGCGCATGGCAAACCGAAAGCGGAATATCCAAATGAAATTCTATGTTACGGAGGACGAAAAACGGCTCATAGATGAGAAAATGAGCCAGCTACCCACACGCAGATATGGCGCATATCTCCGCAAGATGGCGATTGACGGATATATCATCTATACGGACACCGCAGATATCAAGGCGTTCACCAAAGAGCTTTCCGCCATCGGCCGGAACATCA
>ENA-ORSK01002034-ORSK01002034.1-human-gut-metagenome-genome-assembly--contig:-NODE-2034-length-14249-cov-3.172960_pt1 | contig 14249 bp, 11 predicted proteins | sample MGYA00242192_ERZ509159 | MGnify/ENA primary metagenome ERZ509159 (study PRJEB26280, sample SAMEA2338663) | human gut metagenome | biome: human gut; feature: human-associated habitat; material: faeces...
GGTAAATACCCGTGACTGGACTTGCACCAGCAAGATTAGTGCCATGCTAGGCGCACCATCCAAAAGCGGTGTTCCCCAAAAGATTGGGGAACACCGCTTTCTTGCTGATTTTACGTTTGAAAAGAGCCTTACGATCTGGGCTTTCTCCGGTCATGGGCAGCGTAGTAGGCCCGCTTATTCGCCAGCATCTGCTCGTCCGCTTCCCGGACCAGCTCCCGCAGACCGGTGGTCGACTCACGGATGGCAATGCCGTAGGAAATACTGTATCCCAACGCGGTGAGCTTTTCGGAGACTACCCGTATCCGCGCCTCACACACATCCAGGTCCGCCTTGGATGGAAATACCACGAATTCATCGCCGCCTACGCGGTAAATGCCATCTTCGGGGAACTGCTCTTTCAAGTGATCCGCTACCGCCCGCAGCATCCGGTCGCCCAACTCGTGTCCCTGGTCATTGTTCAGCTCGTGAAGGCCGTTCGCATCGATGTAAATACAAGCAGCCGAAGAGAACGCCTGTTTCTCGCTCTTTTTTAGGAAATATCCGTAAGCCACGGAGTTCAGCAGACCCGTTCCCTGATCCGTCACGCCCAAGAGGTATATATCACGGTTGATCTGGCGCATATACCAGATAACGCAGACCAGATAACACAGTATGAGAACGCTCACAATGAAGGTCATTTTATACAGTATCCGGATCACGTTCCGGGTCCCTTCAAACGCTACTTTCTCCGGTACACCGAGGACGACGCTCCAGTTGTTGATACCCGCCGGCTCATAGTGCGCATAGAGAGGCTCTCCGATGGTCCGGGAGATAAAGCTCATATCGCCGCTGCCACCCCGGCGCAGACTTTCAACGGAATTTTCAAACCTTGTTCCCCGAAGGGCCTTGCGCCCTCCCAAATCCGCAATATTGCTCAGCTTGTTATGCCATGTGTCCAGCAGAATATCGCCAGTATTGCCATCTACAATGAGGACGAAGGCGTGCCCATTGTAAGCTTCTGCCTTATAGACGCGGGATGCCTCTTGTAAGTCGATCACGCCGTAGAGCATGGCAACGGTCTCTCCGTCCCGCACCACCGGCACGGCGTTCCGCATGACATAATCGCCCGTCTCGAAGAATCTTCTGCCCCGATCTGAGATATAGGTGCCCTTTGCCTTTTCCGTCTCAAAATCGATCACATTGGAGACATCGTACCAGATCCCGCTCCGACGGAGCAGCCGTCCGTTGGGCAGCAACAGTTCCAAATCGCCGATAAAGGATTTATCCAGATTGAAGGAGCGCAGGATCTCCAACACCACCGGGTTACTGTAATCGGTTAGATCCTGATTAGCGAGCAGTTCAGCCATGACTGTGAGAATGACCTGATCTGCACGGATTGTACTGCTTACATCCAGGGCAAGCCGCTTGGTTTCAGAGGCCAACTCATCGAAGGAACGCTGGGTGACCTCGTCTCCTACCCGCTTGGCATTAGCGAATACCGTATAAACCAAAGCGGTGGTGCAGATCAGCGTGACGACCAGTAAAATACGGAGGCGTGTCTTTTTTTGTGTTTCCTTCTTCATGCTGCGTTTCTCCTTTATATTCCGCAAGTTTGCAGTAACCCGACTATTCATCGCAATTCCATTCTCCTTCTATTCTTTTTAAAAGGCTGTAAAAAAAATATACTTTCTACAGCCTGTGCTTCGAACCGAACCTCTGCATGCAGTTTCCTGCCGGTTTTCTGCAAAACCTCCATTTTTCATACCATCTGCTTGAATCAAATCGAACATTAAACATTATGGAACAAAAAATAACCGATAACAAAATAACTCCTAGCCGTTGAACCCAGCTATTCCAATGGCATGCTCTTTCTCCACAGTTCTCCCCAGACGGAATCACACAGGTTTATGCAATATTCCAGGGAAAAGTCGGGATCCTGTAAGGTAATTTCATTCGCGGCTTCCAGTTCTTTCGAATAATCCTCCAGAAAATAGGTTGTTACACCGCCTAAGCCGGCTGTGACATGACTGACTAAGGGGCGGACTCCGTAATCGCTAATCTCTGCTTCACCGGCCTCGTTCTTTGCAATAGTAATCTCTGCCATACCACCTACCATACGGTTGGCAACTCCTTCACCGGTTCCTGATGTCCAGTTCACGAAATTACCCAGGGAATAATAGACCAGCATTTCATGACCATTCTCAGGATCTGTAACCCATTCGACAGGTTCGATCACATGTGGATGCGTGCCAAGAACCAGATCTGCGCCATTTTCCAGAAAAACCTGAACCCATTTTTCCTGTGAAGCATCCGGGATAAGCCGGTATTCTGTTCCCCAGTGTGGACAGACAATCGTAAAATCTGCCAGCTCCTCTGCCCTGCAAAGATCCGCTGCCACCTGTTCCTCGTTAAGCAGATCTACCGCATATGGCATATCTTTCGGAAGTGCAATTCCATTTGTTCCATAGGTATAGTTCAAAACAGCAATGCGTAATTCCGGCAGATCAATGATCACCGGATCGGCACCACAGGATGTTGCGGTATCCGGAGTATCATGAATTCCCAGAATGGTAACCTGTGGGTATTGCTCTTTCCAATGCTGTGCACAGCTTACAAGCCCTGCCCGCCCTTTATCCATGGCATGGTTTGTGGCATGACAGATAACATTGAAGCCTGTACGCACCAGGGTATCACAGAGGCTGAAGTCTGCATTGAAGCAGGGATATCCGGAAATTCCAAGTTCAGATCCCCCGATAATTACCTCCTGATTCACAAGTGCCAGATCTGCTGCCGAAATTTCATCCTTTGTATGTGTAAACAAAGAATCGTAGTCATAGCTTCCATCCGGCTTTCTACAGCTTTCCTCTACCGGCGTGTGCAAAAGCACATCCCCGACCATCACAATCCTGTATTCCGTTCCTGCTCCGGCTGCTTCCTCTTCGGATTCCGATAATGCATTTTCTGCCTGTCCTTGTGCTGACTTTCCCTCTGCATTTTCCAGACCGGCATCTGCCGGATCAGACTCTTTCTGACCGGACTCTGCCGAAGCAGAAGCTGTCTTCCGGCTCATTACGTCTGTACTTTCTACTGAAAGGCTTCCCTGTAAAGTACCCTCGGACAAGGTCCCCTTTGTTCCCGCACAGCCGGAAAACAAGGCAATCATCAGGATACCTAAACCTATTGCCCTGTAATAACTGTGTGTCTTGCATAATCGCCGCTGCAGTCGCTTCATCACTGGTTAAGCTCCTCTTCTGCAATGCTGATCCATTCTGCCTCCGCATGCTTTTCATCCAGACCGGTGTAATAAAGGAAACACTGGTCCTTATCAAACAGCATACGGAAATTGTTCGTACCGAACTCGTCATTCGGACGGAATGCACCGTTTTCCAACAGTGTATAGGTCATCTGGTAATTAATGCAGTAGGCATACACCGTACCGTCCTGCTCACTTAACACCACCCATTTGCCGGAAATATCATCTGCTTCCTCCTGATCTGCTTCCCGGAGTCTCAGGACACATTCTTCTGTTCCGTCCTCATTCATGTCAATACAGGTATAGGCTTCAACCACCATGCCCGAATCGGAATACGGATTCACCATGTTCGGCCCCAGATATTCTTCCATTGTACATGTGCCGGTATCACCGCCATAACCGTCTGCCGTAATTCCAACGACGGTCCCATTATGTAAAATGGTATCAAGATACCGCTGCTTAAGCATCTCATCTGCTGTGGCTGTTGCATCGATATCTGCATTCATGTTCGCACTCCAGATCTCATAGGTATCTATCGGCAGTGTGTCCCCAGGCTTCATGAGTGAAAGGAAATCTGCTCCCGGAATGACTTCGCCCGGAAGTGTATAAGAATCATCCGGATTATCACTCAGACTTTCCTCAAGAAGATCTTCAAAGGTAAGTTCTCCATCCACGAGAGAAATCTTCTGCATATAAGCAGCACCCATATGTCCGTAATTCAGAATAATTCCATTCTGTGCAGGACATGTTGCCATTGCCGAATGTCCCAGCGGAAGTTCTCCGGCATAGACTGCATTTTCACCATCAAACAGATAGAGCCGGCCGTCAAAATCGGCTTCACCGGTACCAAACTTTACGACAAGCTCCGGAACCCCGTCCTTATCAACATCATAAAGATAATAACCATTCACGCCATAACCATATTCTATTAACTGGTCATACTCCGGATCTCCGGGCAGATAGCCAAAAAAGGGAAGATCTTCTCCGAAATTTCCGTTTACCAGTTCTTTCATCAGAGCTTTGTAGGCATCCTTCCATTGCAGCTTCTGATCTGCTTCCGCTTCTTCGTTAAGGTCTGTTGTTCCAGATATATCCGTATTCGGCTCTTCTTCACCGCTGCCGGATTCTTCCGATGATCCGTCTGCAGGATTTTCCATGATTACCATAATATTATCCTGTGTTGATTCTGCAATCCTTATTCCGGCACTGCATCCCGTCATTCCGGTTAATATCATGCCCATACATAAAAGAACCAGTGCCTTCCTTTTCATAAATACCATATTCCTCTTTTCCTTCATCCTTAAGCTTCCGGATGAGAATCTTCCTTATTACGGTTATTGCTGTCTTTCTTTTCCTTCTTGTTGTCAATCGCTTTCTTCAAGGCTTCAAGCGCTTCTGCATACTTACCGGAGGTCATGCTCGGATTGCCCTTAATCAGGCCTCTCTGGAATACATCCCTCACCTTACGGAATTCCAGATGATGATCCTTCTCTACAAAGTAACGGCTTCGCAGGTCTGCGATCTTTTCCTTAACCTCTTCCGGATAAGCATACGGATTCACCTTCAGACGTTCCTTAACTACATTGAACCTCTCTTCGATATTGTCCATCAGATCATTCATACGCTCGCTGCGTTCCTGTCTTCTTGTCTCACGTTCATCATTCGTAACCGCCGCAATCACGTCAAGCCGCTTCTGGATACGTTCCATTTCCTCCCGCACCTTCTCAAGTCCGACGAGGACACTCCGCAGGTCGAGCGCTGCCTTGAAGGATAACGTAAAATCAATCAGAATTCCCACGGACAGCACCACAGTAACGATATTAATCACCATAGCAGGTATCCTGAACACAAGTGCTTCCACTATTTTATGCAGAAACTGTGTCATAAATAACGTAAGGAATCCCCATGCCAGTGTAGAGGACAGACAGATTACACCTTTATAATTGAATTTCTGATTGGAGTAATCCCAGTATCTTACCTTAAATAACGCTTCCATGGTAAGACCGGTTACCAGTTCGAGAACCGTTGCGCCCACGCATCCTGCAAGATAGGTCAGAATAAGATTATCCTGAAACGGCATGGATACCACAAGCATCATAATTGCTCCCGAACCGTAAATCGGCAGGAAGGGGCCCCGCATAAATCCACGGTTTACAAATTTCCGTTTGCAGATGGATACGTAGGTGCTTTCGAATATCCATCCAAAAAAGCAGTAAAAGTAAAAGAAAAACAACCACTGTATAAAGGTGTAATGATACATCCTTACAATCTCCTTTGTCCTTAGTTAAAGCTGATGACTTCTTCCTTTGGCTTCTTTGTCTGTTCTACACGGACTGCTTTTAAAACCGGACCTTCGCCGCCGTAATCGGCAAAGTATTCCTTCGTAACCTTTGCAGTTACCTTTACCCATTGCTTATTCGTCAGGGTATTCGTCTTATCATATTCACATGCAAAGCCCAGAAATGCCATGTCCTCTGCACAGCAGGTCATTGCCATGCGTCCCGGAATAAAATATCCCTCCGGAAATTCCTCCGGAATCAGAACCATGCCGACAAACTGAATGGTCTTGCCGATATAACGGTCCAGATTATCCATACAGTCCAGATACCAGATTCCGAAGCCTTCATTATCCAGTTCGATAATTGGTGCATCCAGCTTATAAGGAAGATCCTCTTCAAAAATCTGGTTCACCTCTCCCTGCGAATCCTCGAAAATGATCTCGGCCTGCGAATTTACCGCCTTTACATTCCGCCGGTAGGAGGCAAGCTGATCGGTGAGTCCGTCACACCGGTTAAAGATGATCATTTCGGACTTCCGGAGCATTTCTGCAAGAAGAGACCTCATATTCGTGTAATACATTGGGAAGGTCGATGCATCAATCGTTGTAATCTGCTGTTCTACTGACCAGTGCCACGGCAGCTTCATGTTCTTAAAGTTCCACATACCGTTATATTCAATAATGATCCGCTCCGGCTTGTATTTCTTATCAAGCTCCATCAGATTTTCCGGAGTGAATGCAGCTTCTTCATCGATGACCTCCATAATCGTTCTGCTCTGGCTTAAAAGCTCATCATCATACTCTTCTTCACCCTCTTCACAGACAATCAGCAGGGTCTTTCCTTTGGTCTGGAAATACGGTTGTGCCAGTGTATAACAGATAAATTCGGTTTTACCACTTTCTAAAAAACCATTAACAATAAATACCGGTTTCATATTGTCTATCCTTTTCTATTTGCGATTTTCCTGTTCTTATCTTCTTATTTTGAGAACAGCTCTTTTAATGCCTCTTCCTTTAATTTGGATCCGATGACACAGAACTTACCGGTTACATCCGGCTTGCCCGGACGGATATTGCTTTCTCCCGGAACATAGTCAAAGTAAATGAATCCGCCTTCGGTACAGGGAACCATCCCCTTGGCACGAAGAACCATTCCATACCTGTCATCATCCTCCAGGGCTTCAAGGATCTTCTCAAGATCTTCCTTACTGTACTGATCCGGAGTTTCCATACCCCAGCTTCCAAATATTTCGTCTGCATGATGATGGTGATGATCGTGGTCATGGTCATGACATCCACAGGTGCATTCCTCACCATGCTCATGATGATGGTCATGATCATGATGGCAGCATTCACCATCGTGATCGTGGTGATGATGCTCGTGTTCATGCTCTTCCTCGTCTTCATGGTGGTGGTCATGATCGTGATGGCAGCATTCACCATCGTGATCGTGGTGATGATGCTCGTGTTCATGTTCTTCCTCATCTTCATGGTGGTGGTCATGATCGTGATGGCAGCACTCACCATCGTGATCGTGGTGATGATGCTCGTGCTCATGATCATGCTCTCTCTGCTCTTTCAGCTCTGCCATCAGCTCTGCTTCCAGATCGGCTGCACCCTCGATGGATGCAAGAATGTCCTTGCCATCCAGTTCATCCCAGGGAGTGGTAATGATGGTCGCCTTGGTATTATGCTCACGAATGAGCTCCACGGCCTTTTTCAGCTTGTCCTCAGAAATATTACCGGTTCTGCTTAAGATAATGGTTCCGGCATGCTCAATCTGATTGATAAAGAACTCTCCAAAATTCTTAATATACATCTTGCACTTAGAAGCATCTACAACTGCTACCGCACTGTTTAATACGACCTCATGCTCGTCAATGACATCCTGTACTGCTTTCATAACATCGGAAAGCTTGCCAACGCCTGAAGGCTCAATAAGAATTCTTTCCGGCTGATAGGTCTTCATAACCTCCTTTAAGGAAGTACCGAAATCTCCAACAAGGGAGCAGCAGATACATCCGGAATTCATCTCTTTGATTTCAATTCCGGCATCCTTAAGAAAGCCACCATCAATACCGATCTCGCCGAATTCGTTCTCGATCAGTACGACCTTGCTGTCCTTTAATGCTTCATTTAAAAGCTTTTTGATTAATGTTGTTTTACCGGCTCCTAAAAAGCCTGATACGATATCTATTTTTGTCATGTTTCCAACCTCTTTTCTTTAAAATAGACGGTAACCGTTCAGAACGGATACATCCAGACTCCATTCATAACATCAGAATATTATAGTCTCTTCCCCTGTTAAAGTCAAATTTCCGTCACATCCTCTACGGCTTTTTCTGCTGTTTTGTTACTGTTCACTCGTACCTCGTTCCAGTAACGATTCGCAGGCTCATTTGAAGTTTTGCTTCGCAAAAGGAGCCTGCTCACTCCTGAATCATATTCTTACGCAGCCTGACAGCAAGTGTCTGGCTGCTGTGTGAACTGTGACACTTGGTTACCCTATTTGCCTGCTACGTTTACCGTACTCATCTTATTATTAATAATATCTGCGATGCGGTCTGCAAGCGCTTCACGTCCGGCATCATTATAGTGCATCTCATCTTCCATGTATTCTTCATAATTATCTTCGTTAATGGTTCCGATATAATTATCTACAAAGGATACTCCGCCGCTGTCAGATACGGCATCCAGTTCCTTCTGTACATAATGTGGAATATCACCGTTTCCGAGATCATAGGTGTTTCCATTATGAAGGTTTCCATCCTCATCCTTGTACTGTGCATAGGTTGGAGACATGACAAAAATCCGGATATATGGCCAGTTCGCTTTGATTTTGTCAAGGGATACCTTAAGTCCACCGGTAAATGCCGTTACATCATTCGGATTGTCCGGATTATCGGAAGGAGTTCCAATATTATAGTCCGTACTGTCATACATGACCAAAAGCACATCCACCTTGGACATGTCCACGGTCTTCAATTCTTCTACTGCTTCCAGATATCTGGAATCGGGCTCATCCTTCGCAATGGACTCAATCGCAGTAAACTGGTTCTGTTCAAGGAATGTTACCACATAATATAAATTGAAGTGATCCCTGGTGTAGGAAGGGTTGTATTCTGCATACTTACATGCGACCGAAGAATCCGGGAAAGCACAGTTATAAACTGTTGCATTCGTTTTCTCTGCAATCTTCGCTGCCAGTCCGTTCTCCCCTCTTTCGTCCGAAAAAGGATTGTTTCCAAGACAGAGAATCGTAAGTTCTCCATCGTCCTCATGCCCTTCCAGGAGAGAGCCATCCATCGGCAGAATCATATCCATGGTTTCTGTATCAAACTCAGAAGGATCCACCTGTTCAATATCTGCCTCCGGGTTCCGGCTTCCCTTATTCCAACGGTAAAGCCGGAATGCCGAAACTCCTGCGATAATTACAATCAACGCAATAAACACTATATGAATCCAAACATTCTTATCTTTAAAATTCATTCTATTCCATCTTTCCTTCCAGAATTTCTAATGCCCGCTCAAACTGGCTGTCAGTGCCGTCTTCATTGTATTTCTCATAGTCCATCTCAACCTCTATATCCGGTGCGATTCCTACCCCATGAATATTGCGTCCTGACGGAGTAAAATAAGCACTTGTCGTAAGCTTCAATGCTGTTCCGTCACTCAAATGCCGGATGCTCTGGACTATTCCTTTTCCATAGGTCGTTGTACCAACCAGTGTTCCCTTATTGTAATCCTGAATAGCACCCGCCAGAATCTCCGATGCACTTGCAGAATATTCATTGGTCATGACAACCAGCGGAAGCTGAAATTCATTCTCACCGTCACAGGTATATTCCTTACGGTTTCCTTCCTTGTCCTCTGTATATACAATCAGACCGGCAGGAAGAATCTTTCTTGCAATTTCGACAACCACATTCAGGTCTCCGCCCGGATTACTTCGCAGATCCAGAACCAGTCCCTTCATGCCTTTCGCCTTTAATTCTGCCATAGCTTCGGTATACTGATCTACTGTAACCGTATCAAATTCACGGATACGAAGATAGCCAATATGATCGGTATCATCTACCATACCATAATTTACCGTAGTTGTCTCTATTAAATTACCGCGTTCTACGTCAATCTCCAGATAATCCGGTTCTCCTTCCCGGTACATGGTAAGGTGTACCGTGGTACCTTCACGTCCCTTCACAAGGCTGACAACCTGTGAAAGACTCATGCCCTGGGTATACTCATCCTCTACCTTATAGATGATATCCCCCTCCTTGATCCCGGCATTTAAGGCAGGTCCATCTTCCACAAGACCGGAAATGACCGGGAGCTGACGTGTCTGATCAAGCGAAATATAAGCTCCGATCCCATAGGAAACCCCCTGGTTACTGTTCATCACATCCTGAAGCTCTTCCTTCGTATAGTATTCGGAATATGGATCATCCAGAGCCTCCACCATTCCTTTATAAACACCGTCCTGAAGCTGCTTCGTTGTCACCCCGCCGCCATAATAGGTTTCATCAATAAGATTTTCAATTGTCTGCATCTTGGCAAGCGTAGCCGGATTAACCACACTTGCAGCTTCCACTTCTCCCTGATCATCGCTGTTCTTCGTCTGATTATACTGATAAAGTCTTACTCCCAGAAATACACCGGACAATAAAATTATTCCAATCAGTACTCCAACCAGCATACCGGGGAGAAAACCACTCTTCTGTTTCTGCTCATTATTTTCCAATGCTGCTCTCCCTATTCCTGTCTGACCATTCTTATGACCGCAGATAGCTCCATGGGCTTACATAGCTTCCATTCAGACGGACGCTGAAATGAAGATGATTTCCTGTTGACCGGCCGGTACTTCCGACCGCTGCGATCTTATCTCCACGATTGACTTCCTGTCCCTTCGATACATACAATGCCGAAGCATGCATATAAATTGTATACAGGCTGTCTCCATGATCAATCATAATATAATTCCCCATACTGCCGCTATAGGCTGCTGCCACTACCTTGCCATCATAGGCTGCAAGGATTGCGCTTCCTCCGGGTGCTGCCATATCAATTCCATTATGGAACTGCTGGGTGCCCAGAATCGGGTGCGTACGGTTTCCATAATCATCCGAAATTCTTGTATAGGATGGTGCCGGCCAGGCAAACACACCACCATCATATTTTCTTCCCTGTTCGGCCGCAAGCTTCTTACGTTCTTCGGCAACAATTGCTTCCAGTGCCTTAATGGTTTCATTCTGCTCGGCAATATCTGCCTCGTACTCCTTGATTGCCTGTTCCTTGCTTTTGATATCAGAGGACATTTTATACATCTCGTTCTCTTTCGCATCAATCAGTTCATTCAGGGAAGCCTCTTCCTTTTCAACGGCCGCCTTCGCCTCATCAAGAACCTCTTTCTCCTCTTCCAGGCTCTCCTTGCATAAGGCAACATAATTGGCATGTGCGACATATTCATCCAGAAGCTTACGGTCATATTCGGAAAGCATCTGGATATAATCAGCTTTATTCAACACATCTCCGAAAGAATTGGAACTGAAAATCAGCTCCATATAAATCGTGTCTCCCCTCTCATACATAAATTTGATACGGGTTTTCATTGCCTCATACTGCTCCTGCTGGACACGCTGTGCTTCTTCCAGCTCTGCCGTCTTATCTTCAATTTCTTTTTCTTTTTCGGTGATAAGGTCATTCAGTTCGTTAATCTTCTCCTGAATTGCCGTCAGATCCGCATCCAGCTCCTGTACGTAAACTGTCAGATCCTGCTTGGACTTCTCCAGCTGTTCCTTCAGCTTCTTCACGTCTGTCAGACTGTTCTGTAACTGTTTTTTCTCTTGTTTTGCCTTATCAATTTCCTGTTCCTTTTCCTTAATGACACTGTTGGTCAGTTCGCTGGCATATGTGGCAAGTGCCGGTTTCGCAAACATTCCAAAAACCAGCACTACACAAAGGAACAGGCAGATCCATTTTATTGTACGTTTCATACTCTGTCCTTATCTATTATACCCGCAGATGCTTTCTTACCGTCGTGATACTTCCCAGGAATCCAATTCCGATACCAATGAGAAGGGATAACGGAAGCAGTGTCTTAAAGATGGCATCTACCGGTAAGAATGCCAGAATCGTTGTCAAAATACTAAATCTCTGTTCAATATATTCAATTACCTTATTATATAAAAGATAAATAATTCCCAATGGAATCAGAGCTCCAATCGCACCGATCAGCATACCTTCTATAACGAACGGTGCACGGACAAAATAATCTGTCGCCCCAATATATTTCATAATGGTAATCTCTTCCTTACGAACAGAAATACCAATGGTTACTGTATTACTGATCAGGAACACGGATACCGCAAGCAGAATTGCAATAATACCAATGGAAACATAGGCAATCAACGCATTCACACCGGTCAGCGCCGATGCCGTTACTTCAGAACGGTTCACTTCACGCACACCCTCGAGGCCTTCCAGATAGGAAACCAATGTCGGCTGCATGGAAATATCATTCATGTATATTTCATAGCTGGCAGAATCGGCAAGCGGGTTCTCGGTAAATCCATCCTCATAGCCCTGAAGATACTCTTCCTTAAAGCTGTTCCATGCATCATCTGCAGAAATGAACTCCTTCTTGGAAACCTCCGGACGCTTATCAATCAATGCTCCGATCTCTTCAATCCGTTCCTGACTGATTCCCTCGTCAAACAGAACCGTCACGCAGACACCTTCCTGCGCAGTCTTCACAATGTTCTGAAAGTTCATCAGTACCGAATAAAACAGACCAAACAGGAACAGACATGCTCCGATCGTGGCGATCGAGGCCAGTGAAAACCATTTATTACGGAATATATTAATAAATCCCTGCTTAATCGTATAAAACAATGTACTAATCTTCATCGATATAAACACCCTTCTCTTCGTCGCTCACAATAATACCCTTCTTCATGGTAACGACTCTTTTCTGCATTGCGTTTACAATTTCTCTGTTGTGGGTAACAACAAGTACCGTCGTACCGTTCTCATTAATCTGTTCCAGCAGCTTCATAATTTCCCATGAATTCTTCGGATCCAGATTACCGGTAGGTTCATCGGCCAGGATAATCTGAGGCTGAGTGATAAGGGCACGGGCGATAGCAACACGCTGTTTCTGTCCACCGGACATTTCATTCGGCATGTGGTGCGCCCAATCCTTCAATCCCAAGCGATCCAGATATTCCAGTGCCATGGCGTTGCGCTTGCGGCGACTTACTCCCTGATAGAAAAGCGGAAGCGCCACATTCTCTACTGCATTTTTAAAGGAAATCAAGTTAAACGACTGAAAGATGAACCCGATCATACGGTTCCGGTATTCAGCCGCTTTAGTCTCACTGAGGTTTTTGATCAGTGTACCATTCAGATAATACTCACCGGTATCATAGTTATCCAAAATACCCAATATATTAAGTAAGGTGGATTTACCGGAACCCGAACGTCCTGTAATTCCCACAAATTCGCCTTCTTGAATAGCGAGCGTAATATTCTGGCAGCCTTTGATTTGACGATCCGCCATATGCATATAGAAAGACTTAGATAAGTTTTCTATGCTCAGTAAAGGCTCATTTTCTACTACAGATTCCACAGCTACCTCCTAGCGATCATAGCCTTGAGGCTGATCAGGATAGTGAGAACGATAGACCGAATTACCACCTACGAAAGCACGCGTGATTACTGGAGTGGTAACGGTTCCTTCAGGATTGCAGCCAATTTCGCGAACAAGCAGAATATCGGCGCGTTTGCCTACCTCAAGAGAACCGACTTCATTATCAATACCAACTGCTTTTGCTGGATTTGCGGTAACCAGCGCGAAAGCAGAAGGTAGGCTCATCTTGCATTCACGATGGAGGGTAAATACCGCATCGATGAGCGCCGCTGGATAATAATCGCTGCACAGCATATCAATCGCACCATTTTCGACCCCTTCACGTGCTGAAAGGTTTCCAGAATGACTGTGGCCTAACATTACGTTTGGAGCTCCTGCCAGCGTGAACATGCCATGTTCCTTTGCTTCGTGCGCCGTTTTCATATCAATGGGAAACTCAGAAATCACGGCACCAAGCGAATCCATGTATTCCACCTTCTCGGTGCAATCATCATGAGAAGCCAGTGAAATTCCTCTTTCATGAGCAAGGTCCGCCAAACGCTTCAAATCCTCAGGGCTGATTTTTTTAGCGTTTTGACGATCTTTAATAAGCGCATCAACCTCTTCGTCAGTCATGCCTTCACGATAGCCCTTCATGGTGTTGCTATACACCAACAAGTCGCGATACTGGCCCTGACCAGGAGTGTGATCCATAAACGAAATCAAGTCGACCTTGTCTTCTGTAAGGTAGTGTTCAATTTCATCTACGCGATCTACCGCGTCAAGCTCTACACGCAAATGCAAACGATGACGAATAAGGTGATCATGTTCTTCGCCTTCGCGAATTGCAGCAATTGCATCGAGCAGCTTTTGAACATTTTCGAAATTGCGGATAGGTTTGTGATCAAACACGTGCGAACCATACGTAGAAAGAGAATGGTAGATGGTGGTCACCCCGTGAGTAACCAATTCGCGGTCTACTTTATAAAGTGAAGTAGGCAAATCCATAACCACGCTCGGACGAGGAGATGCTACTGATTCAATATAGTCCGAATGAATGTCTACCATACCAGGCACTACATACGCACCACGCGCATCAACTACGGGCAAGCCCG
>ENA-ORSK01002041-ORSK01002041.1-human-gut-metagenome-genome-assembly--contig:-NODE-2041-length-14214-cov-5.571792_pt1 | contig 14214 bp, 14 predicted proteins | sample MGYA00242192_ERZ509159 | MGnify/ENA primary metagenome ERZ509159 (study PRJEB26280, sample SAMEA2338663) | human gut metagenome | biome: human gut; feature: human-associated habitat; material: faeces...
GGGCAGATGTAACACATGGGAGTACTGTGTATGCAGATTATGCGTGCACAGTACTCAGATGGAGTGAGGTAAACGATACCAGGAGAGGGAGAAGTTGAGGAATACTTATGGGATTAGTTTTGAGACCATCGGAAATGGAAAGCGGAGTACAACAGATCCGATCAGAATTGAATAACATGAAGGATGGATATTCAGGAGCGATGCAGACTGTTCTGGGATTTTCGGGGAATGAAGCCCTGCAGTCTCAATCGTGGAACCGGGCAAAGGAGAGAATACAGGAAACACATCAATGTATTGTACAGGGAATGTGGGCAGCCCAAACCATAATGGAAAAAAATCTGGATTCATTAGAAGCAAGTATGGATGGAGCAGAGGATCTGGATGAGGACGAATTGCTTATGCAGATCAAAAATCTGACGGAAGAATGTGAATATTATGAAATCATGATTAGGATGTATCAGAGTATGCAGATTATTAAGAACATTTGCAAACCTGACATAACATCCAGTATGGGGGATCAAATTGAACATTATCAGAAGCTGCTGAAACAGACAGAAGAAGAATTGGATCTGTTGAAAACGAAACTCCAGATGTTGTTTGATAAAGCAGACGAAACTTCTGGACTATTTCAGGAAATCAGTGCATTATTGGATGCTATTGATTGTGCCATTAATGATGCCGTGTTCTATATTACCGGACAGGGAAAACTTTCTGGGGAAAAATGGAAGATAGCGATTTCGGAAGCGGTACAAAGCCTGGAAGAAAAAAATATATTTATGGAATATTATTTTGCATGTGAACTTGGTGTTTCACTGGAAGCATTTCAGGGTATGTATGGAGATAAACTGGTCAGTGAGATACAGGAATATACGAAGGATTACTCTATACAGGGAATCAGTGACCTGCAAAGACAGGAAATTAATTTGTTTATTCTGGGAAAATGTTGTGACTGCTCTTTTGTTAGGGTAGAAGATGGAAAGTATCAGCTATGTAACGTTAGTGGTGAATCAATGTATGAAGTGCCTCCACAAGAGGTTGGTACAACCGTTATGAACAGGGCATTTGCAAACAAAGACATAAAGATTAATTATATAGCAGGGTATTTAAAGGAAAATCTGCAGATAGAGGATTTTCAGGTAGCAGCGATAATGGGAAATATGTATGTGGAGAGCCAATTTAGTCCGTTAATATCACAAGAAGATGATGAGGATTTGTATCAACCAGAATATATAAAAAGAAATATTGATTCAATAGAAAATGATGGAACTGGATGGGGGCTAGTTCAATGGACACATTGGAGTAGAAAAAGAGGATTATATGATTATGCGGTTAGTAAGGGCGATGTATCATACTTTGGAGATATGGATACCCAACTGGAGTATTTGGTATATGAATTGACCGAAGGTGGGTGCCAGAATGATTTTATAGATTTTAAGAAGATTACCGATATTAAGGAAGCTACTGATTACTTTTGCGATGCAATAGAAAGACCTGATAAATTGAGCTCAAACAAATCTAAACGTGAAGAAGTAGCGAAAACTATTGTGGAAATTATAAATGAAAATATTTAAGATAATGTTCAAGGGAGCAATAAAATGGCAAAGTATAGAACAGCATTAATTATGATTATATTGCTTATTACATTAAGTGCATGTGAAAAATCGGATATAAGAATAAAGGATGTTACGTTAGAAAGAATAGAACAAACCGTTGAAGTAGTAGCTGCTAAGACACGAGCATCTATAGAAGATTCAATACAGAATTCAGAAATCTCATCGGATCCAGAAGTGAAGATAAAGAAAGATATAGAATGGACAGAGACAGACGAACAATGGAAAAATAGACGAACAAAAAGTAATTCTACCTTGCAAGTAACCATAGAACGTACGGACCGGTCTATGGTCAATGAGGATGGATTGACGATAGCCAGTATTTATTATGACAGACCGGTTGTTTCAGGGGATACTGTTGCAGCAGAGAAAATCACGCAATTTTTTGAAGATGAGGAGCAGGATTGGTTTGCAGGAAGAGGAAGGTTATTACACATTCCCGGAAATGATCTGGAAGAATGTCCGGAAATAAATGTTCTTGATATTATTTGTGAAGACATAGAAAAAATGAGAGAACGATATGGTGATGAGGACGTGGCAGAATGGCTGTGCTTATATAGCGTAGAGGCTAGAATTATGTATATGGATGAGAATATTCTGAGTATATTGCAGGTGGAAGAAACACGCACAGAACGAGGTGGATGGAGATATTTTGGATGTACATTTGATCTGAATACGGGAGAGCTTTTGAAGCTTACAGATCTTGTGGACATTAGTGTAGGGGATATGGAAAACATATTATCCAAAGTGGGATATCCGGATGCCTATAATGTATTATCAGATGATTATATTGTTTCAATTGATGGGAAAGAAATTAATATGGCATATCAATTTTGTGTAGATGAGAAGTATCTATACCTGCTGGATAATACAACGAAGCGTTATCGTGATGGGATGATATATCGGGTTGATGAGACGGGAGAGCCGGTCAAGCTGCGATGCAAGGTGAAGAGGGAAGATCATAAGAACAGAATCCATTCAGAGATCATAGATTAGTATGTTTATTGTGGAGGTTAAGCACATGTCAGAGTTACGAAGTAATTATGAAGAAGCAGAAAAAGAAAGCAGCCTGATGGAGAATAAAGGATCCGAAATTCAAGAGCATTTTACCATTCCAATATATCAGACAAACTTACCTGTAGTTGCCAATATGCAGAATGCAATGAATTGTTTAGGGGAAACCAACCAAAGATATCGGGTGTTGATAAGTGGAAATGCAGATGCCATTCGAAAGCTGGGACTTGAATTTCAGCAGTTGGATCAGGAAATGGCAGAACAAATGGGAACAGATCTTAGGTAAAGGAAGTAGTCATGATTGGAAAACCAAAGGTAATGATATGCATTGGTATGATATGTCTTGGAGCTTTTTTGATACACAGTTCAGATGCAAGAGCGGCTGAATTGCGGGAAAGTGAAGTGGAAGAAGAGCTGCGGGAAGATGAAGATGCGGACACAGAAATTGTTTTTGATGCAGATACAGCAATTAACCGGACCGCGGCAAAGTCTGCCTTAGCAGATTTACATGGAGTTTTTGTGTTCCGGGATGCATTTATCCGGCAGGAACAGCTCGTTAAGAGTCAACAAAAACAGAATTATGAAAAAATGGAGCAGATCGTATTGACAAAGCAGCAGCCCGATTCCGGTTACGAGGAGCTGGTTGATCTGGTATTAAATTCCGATGATACGAAATACATCAAGGATATGTATTATATGGAAGACTCCCATGAAGCTTTTTTATGGGTTCTTTGCATAGTGACCAGTGTTTGTGGACTATGTATTGCCATCTGGATACAGGATTATAGGAAAAAACAAAACAACGATAAGAGGAACAAATAGAAAATGCAGGGATGAGCTTCGGAAACAGCAGATGTAGATAGAGGATAGTAAGATAGTCTGTCAAATACAGCTTGAACAGCAGGAAAGAAGATAAAGGAGCCTAATAATGAAGCTTACGATAACAATAAAAATACAACAGAAATCCTATGATATTCAGGTCCCGGATTCGCAGAAAATCATGGAAACCTTACAGATATTAAATGACAATCTGGATTTTTTCTGTATGGACAGCATTCCTGAATATGTGCAGGAAAGGGATAGTGGGAGAAAGATCAGTACACGATGTACTTATGAGCAGGCACATCTCTATTCGGGAAGTGAACTTTTGCTGAATAAGTAAAAAGATATAGAAAATAAGTAGAGATGAGGACGAAGGACATGGATAGTAGAGCAAAGATTTTAGAAAAGAAAATAAAGAAATCATCATTAAGAGCGGATAATATTTTTGAATATGAATATTTAATGAAAGAAACCAGGGGATTGTTACCATGTCATATAACAGAAGAGGGAGAGGACGTTTGTTTTGAATTTGACCTGACAGGAATGCATCCGTTAAGTGAACTTAAGAAAGAAGAAATGGAATACCGTCTGCGCTTTCTGCAGAGCTTTTATGAGATTTATCGTATCTGGACAGAATATGACTTGCCACTGACGGAGGAAAACATATATTATGACTGGAATTACGTGCCTTACATAGCATTTCGTGATATGAAGCAGTTAAAGAAAGAAGATGAGGAAGAATATGAATTTCGTAATGCCTATCAGGAACTGGCAGTAGGAATTCTTGGAAATAAATACAGCTATACGCAGGTAAGAGAAAGCGGTTTAATGATTGCGGCAAAAGACAAAGCATTGGGTTATATTCTTGCCTGTAAAACAACAGAGGAAATGTACAAAGAGATCGGTGAACGTGCAGAGCAGATTCACAGGGAAAACAGTGAGGAAAAGATCCGGCTTGATAAAAGAAAATATGAAACCGGTAAGAAAATACTGGCAGGTATATTGTGCGTATTTATACTTGCATTGTTTTATATGGGATATCAGACCTTTGTTATATTGCCAAGGGATCAGGCAGTAATACGGGCAAGCAGGGCATATACGGTACAGAATTATGTGGAATGTATCGATGAACTGCAAAATATGCAGACGGACCAGATGGACACATATACGAAATATATTCTGGCATCATCTTATGCGAGATGTGAAGCATTGGAGAAGACAGAGCTGGAAAATGTGTTAAAAAATATCAGTATTTATTCCAACGAAGCAGAATTGGGATATTGGATTGCAATTGGGCGTTCTGATTTTACGCAGGCAGAGAATTATGCGAAGGCGCTTTCCGATGATAAACTTCTTATCTATTCTTATATGAAAGAACTGAATTACTTAGAAGGTAACATTAACATGGACGGGGAAGAAAAACAAAATCGTATGAATGAACTTGGAAATGCGATTACAGAAATCAGCAGTAAATATCTGGAGGAATAAAAACAACACGAAGGAGAACTTGTATGGGTGACACTTACTATTATGTGCGAAAAGAAAAGATTCTGATCGGAAATTCCAATGCAGATATTTGCATTCCCGATATGGAAAAAGAATATCTGGTGACAGAAAAAGAAATATATGTCCGGGGCGAAAAAGAAAAGGAGGTTGCAATTCGTAAGATTGAAATCGGAGAAAACATCCTGGATACCGGTGATTTTCGAATTATTATTTACGATGAAATGATTGCGGTAGAGGGGGACCACAGTAAATATGCCTGTAAATTACAGCCGGTCAGTTACAAAGAGGTTCCGTTCGAAGGCTTTCCATATTATAAGAGGTCACCAAGAATTCATGTTAAAGTGAATCCGGAAACAATTAAAATCAAAAATCCACCGCAGAAAGCAGCTTTAGCGAAAGGGTCATTGATGCAGGTTATGATACCGCCGCTTGTAATGCTGGCCGTTACCATCTTTATGAGTGTATATCTGAAGCGGGGACTTTATGTAATTGCAAGTATCTGCACAACGATTGTGACTATTATTTTTTCTGTTCAGAAGTTCTTTAGCCAGAGAAAGGAAATCCGGCAGAAAAATGAAACACGAGAGCGGGTATATATGGAGTATCTCGTTAAGGAAAGGGCACGGATCCGTGCATTGAGAAAAAAAGAAAAGGATGCTATAGAGTATCAGACGCCGGATGCAGAACAGATTGAAGCAATGATGCTGCATTATGACAGCAGATTGTATGAGAAAAGCATGGGAGAAGAAGATTTCCTTGAAATTTGTCTTGGATATAAAAATGGACAGTCAGGGATCCGGGTCCAATGTGAAAGTGATGAGTTAAATATGGAGGAGGATGCACTCCGTGATGAGGCAGAGAGTTTGAAGGAGGAATTCGGTTCTGTGCATCATATGCCGGTAGTGGTTAATTTATATAAGAATCATCTGGGCATTGTAGGTGAAGAAAAAAACATTCACAATCAGTTAAAATACCTTCTGTTACAGATTTGTTTTTTTCATAGCTATCATGATGTGCAGATTATTTTTATTGGAAAGGAAAAGAGCAGCAGCGAGTTTTCTTATCTGAGATGGTATCCGCACCTGAGAATACAGTCAATTAATGTAGTTGCAGAAATTTTTAACCAGATAACCAGAGACCAGATACTGGGAAGCGTTCTGCAGATGGTTAAAGACAGAAAACAAAGAGTAGAAGAAAGCAATAAAGGAGAGCGGTTCTGTCCTCAACTGCTTTTTATCATAGATGAACCGCAATTAATACAGGATCACGCAATTATGGAATACCTTGAAGGTTCATCCGGAGAATTGGGGATTAGTATTATTTATACAACAGATCAGCGGGCAAAGCTCCCGGAAAATATTCAGACCGTGTGTATTCTGGAAAATTCGGAAACGGGAAGGGTTATGTTACGAGAAGGAATCCGCTGTAATGAACCATTTGAAATTGTTTCCATGAAAGAAAGGAATGTCGAAAGGGTCAGTCGGAAGTGTGCGGCTGTTATTCATGAAAAAGGAATGGTATCCCGTATTCCGGAAAGTATTACCTTTTTTGAAATGTATCAGATACAGCATCCGGAAGAACTGAATGTACAATCCAGATGGAAAAATCACGCTGCTCATAAATCACTTGCTGTTCCGTTGGGTGTGAGGGAACAAAACAATTATGTGGAATTGAATTTACATGAAAAAGCGCACGGCCCGCATGGATTGGTGGCCGGTACAACAGGATCCGGAAAATCGGAAATTGTTCAGAGCTATATTTTATCTCTTGCGGTTAATTTCCATCCATATGAAGTGGGATTCCTGTTAATTGATTATAAGGGTGGTGGAATGGCAAATTTATTTAAAAATCTGCCTCATTTACTTGGAACGATCACGAATCTTGATGGAGCAGAAAGTCATCGCGCCATGGTATCCATTAAAAGCGAACTGGCGAGAAGACAAAGAGTATTTAATGAATATGGCGTTAATCACATTAATGGATATCATAAGCTATATCAGCTTGGAAAAGCCCGGGAACCGATCCCGCATCTGTTTCTGATCAGTGATGAGTTTGCAGAACTGAAGAAAGAGCAGCCGGAATTCATGAAAGAACTTGTGTCAACTGCACGAATTGGACGAAGCCTGGGGATTCATCTGATTCTGGCGACACAAAAGCCATCCGGTGTAGTGGATGATCAGATTTGGACAAATTCAAAATTCAAACTGTGTCTGAAAGTCCAGAATGAGGCAGACAGCCGTGAGATGCTTAAAACGCCGGATGCAGCATCTATTGTACAGCCGGGACGGGCATATTTACAGGTGGGAAATAATGAGATTTATGAATTATTCCAATCGGCATTCAGTGGAGCCTCATATCATGATGAACAGGAGAGAGAGGAAGGCGATCAGAGAGTTTACCTTGTGAACCGGATTGGGCAGGGCCAGCTTATCAATCAGGATCTGGGAGGAAGTCTTGAAAGCAACCGGATTCATAAGACGCAGCTGGATGTTGTTGTCGGGTATGTGAAGAACGAATTTTTAAAGACAAAGCTTCCAAAGGTAAAGAGTCCCTGGCTTCCACCATTACAACCGGTTATGGTATCGCCATTGTTTGAAAGAATTACGGATAGTGCAATACATAAGGAACTGAATTTAAATATCCCTGTTGGAATTGAGGATATACCCGAGGAACAAAAGCAGATCGAATATCAGATTCAGTTTTTGAAACAGGGACATGTCATTTTCTTTGCATCTTCCGGATATGGGAAAACCGTTTTCCTGGAGACACTTTTATTGGGATTATGTGCATTAAATAGTGTGAAGAATTTACATGTATATCTTCTTGACTTTGGGAATAATGCATTATTGCCATTAAAAGCATTGCCGCATGTAGCAGATTATATTACCTATGACAATTTGGAAAAACAGCAGAAACTGATGGCATTATTATTTAAAGAGATGAAACAGCGTAAGCAACTGATGGCAGATGCAATGGCACAGAATTTCGAAATATATAACCAGATGGCAGAACAGCCTCTTCCTGCGATTGTTTTGTTTATTGATAATTACGATGTTGTAAAAGAGCTTGAGATGGATGAAAACTTTTTTGTTCAACTGGCACGTGACGGTGTTAATCTTGGAATCTATCTGGCAATTACAGCTTCCAGAAGCAGTGTTGTAAAGTATGCGCTTATGAATCAAATCAAGACCAAAATTGCGGGATATAATTATGAACCGACAGAACCACGCAATATTGTAGGAAGAAGTGAATATGTGCTTCCGGAAATTAAGGGGCGTGTACTGGTGAAGGATGAAAATGTGAATATGATGCAGATCTATACGCCGGTACCTTACTCATCCGGCCTGGAATATAATCAAAATCTGCAGGAGCTGATTGGAAAGATTGCCGGAAGCAGTACGGAAGAAAAGGCTGTGGGAATCCCTGTTCTGCCCGAACAGTTCCGGGTCGGAATGCTGAAGAATTATGGGGCTGCAGAACCGGCAGATGTTTATCTTGGATTAGAAAAACAAAGAGTATACAGGATAGGAATACAGACCACAGATACGCCATTCCTGATTATTGGTCCTGTGCGCAGCGGTAAGAGCAATACCGTACGCATGATGCTACAACAGATGCTGCATTTTGAGAGAATTTATGTGTTTGATGCAAAAACATATGAATTACAGGATATGCAGAAATATGAAAACGTAATGTATGTGGATAATCCGGATAAACTGGACCGTTGTAAGGAAGAATTAATGGATCTGACAGAAGAAAGACGGGAAGACTGTCAGGCAGAACGTGGAAACAGGACAGTTACACAATTCTATGGTTCCTTAGAAAAGTATGCAGTTGTGATTAACGAATTATCTGATTTTGTACAGTTTATAAATGATGATAAGAATATGATACAGGTATTAGGCAATGCTGCAGACACAGGTATTCTGGTAATACTAACAGGTCATTCTGCACATATGCCGGTACGAAATGAAACAGCAAAACTGGTTAAGAAAGCAGAGAACGGTCTGCTATTAGGGGATCCGGGCATTAATTCACCTTTTCCTACTTTTCGGGGAAAGGAACTTCCGGATTGCGTAGAAGATGGACTGCTATATCAGAAGGGAAGCAGTACGATGATCCGTATTCCTAAGGCGTAAGCAGGAAACAAACAGGATGTGAAAAATAAGGGAGGGAATGAGAATGTCAATATCCGGGGCATGGCATGCGAGAAACATGATAGGGAAATGCAGTAATGTAATCAGTTATCTGGAGGGGGCGATTTCCAGTCAGCAATCCGGCATAGAGATGGTAGACAGCGCTATGCAGCAACTAAATACCAATTTAACGGCAAACCCGGATTCTGCATTGGGCTTTATGATTACCACATTTGATGATAAAGAGGCAGAATGGTATGAACGGACGCAGAATATTATAAGTGCATTGAATGCCGGAGTGGACAGCCTGGTACTGAAAAAGGGAGAAGTGGAGCAGAAGAAAGAAGAATGGGAAGAAATTTTACGCAGGGAGGAAGAGGAAAATGCAGGATTTCTTTTGTGAAACAGATGCTATTGCAGAGATTAAGGATAAGGTTATAGGTATTAAGGAGATATTGGACAGTACTTATGAAAAAGCAGAAGCTGTCATGCAAAGTGTGAGTGATGAGAAAATTTGGAATGGAATGTCTCAGCAGACGGGAATGGCATTTCTGGATCTGACAATGCAATATCATAAAAGTCTGGCAGGTGATCCTCTTTCACAGGCACAGGCTGCGCTGGAAAAGTATCTTTCAGCAAATCAAATTTTTTATGATAATTGGGAAGATTATCAGGAAATGCGTAAGTTATAGGAGAGAGTGTCAGTATGAAATTTTCGGATTCAGAAATGATGTTTATGATCAGTGTATCGAGGGGAAGAAAACCGTTGGGAATTGATATAAAAATACCGGAAGATTCTCAAAGGGAAGAGTACATAAAAGATGCCATTTATTCTCTCAGGAATAAAAATATAGTGGATGAAAATTTAAAACTTACCAAAGAAGGAGCAGACCTGTTGTTTTTCTTTGAAACATATAGAAACAGCTACAGGCATGTTGTATTGGATCAGATATATGCAGCGGTGCTGCCAAGGGATCGTCTGATTACGGTCATGAAAAAAGAGGATGGTTATGAGTTTAATTGTATAAGTTCTTCTGTCTTATTAGAGGCATTGCTTGGTTATTCTGAGTTTTTGAAATGCGAAGACCATCATCCGGGAAGAGGAAATTGGGAAAATACTACGGTGGAAGAACTGTTTCAAAGAATTCAAAATAGCACCGGAGGGGTATGGGTAAAAAGGTTTACCGGGGGAAAACCGGATGGTGAAAAGTTTTATGGCTGGGATAAGCAGCAGGGATATGTTGTAAATCTTGAGAGAAACAGAATCCGAAGTTTATCACCTTTGTGGATGCGTAAACAGCTTTGTCAATTGGTCAGGGAGGGAGAATGAGTGGCAAAAACGAAAGAAACAACGGTATGTGATCAGCCGTCCATGTTGGGAATCACAATTATGCTTGCGGATATGATGCAGCAGCTTCAGAATGCAAAGGAGATGGCAGAGCAGGCACAGGAAAAAATTGCAGATTCCTATGAGGGAGAGGCAAAAGAGGAAATGGAATTGTTTTTTGGAAGTCTTCCGATGCATATAGAAAGACTGACATTGTTCTACGGTAAAATGGAAGAATATGTATGGACAACTGCGGAATCTTTTATGAAGAATGATAGGATGATGTGCGAAAATATGGAAGGAAAATAATGTGGAAACAAAGAAGATGATGCAGATCTTTGCAGATCGGGGAATTCAGTCGGGGTGGAGTGCTGATTCCATACAAAGCACTCTGGAAGGGATTGAAGAGAAATTTGAGAAGTGTAATGATAAACTGGCGAGTGTTTCCGTGGGACCATGTAGTTATCAATTTCAGGCAAACAAGATTGAAAAGATGACACAGGATCTTCAGATTCTACAGAGGTATGCCGGTTCCGCACCGGATTATGTATGGGATACGTTGGATAACCCATTGTATGTGGACTTTAAAAATAATGCAACAGAGAGCTTAAGCCAGATTATACTGGATGATTTCTATACAGATAATACGATTGGAATGGAAGAGCATTTTACAGTATCGCAAAAAGGTGCTGTATATAGTCAGAAGAGAGTAAAAGAAACATTAACATTTTCGGATTTTTTGGGTCTTCCCGCAGTAGAACATGAAGACAGTATGGTTACACTTGAAAATGTGGAAACAGTAAATGAATTTGCTTCCCTGTTCCGCAAGGATTATGATAAAATGAAAGAAGCGGATATTGAGACATGCATCCGCAACTACTTAACGTCGGGAGAATTCAATCATGAGGCATATCATCCGGCACTGGATTTCCTGTCCGGGTTATTGGATATAACAATCGTGAAGCCTGTGATCGAATTTTTTACAGGAACAGATCTGATTACCGGAGAAAGACTGACCGAGGCACAGAAATACCAGAAGATGGCAGGAGCGATTGTCGATATGTTTACCTTCGGGCAAGGGCTTGTAGCCATGAAGGGAGCCGGTCTTGTCGGAAAAGAACTGTGCAAGGCATTTGGTAAGACGATGTTAGTGGAAGTGGCCTCTTCGGCGAGTGCATATACGGTAGGTTACGGTGTTGAAGCAATGGGACTTCCTCCGCAGATTGCATGGATGCTGGGAGCAGCAACCGGATGTATTGTATCGACAGCCGGAATGAATCTGGTATTTCGTAATCCCAAAACAGGGGTAGTACGGGAATGTTCACTGGAGGAGATTACTTCACTCGAAAAGCTGGATGCTTCGGAAATAGATATTGCGAAGCTGGGAAAAGAAGTTCCTACGGACGATCTGGAACTGTATATGCGTTACCAGAAGGAAGGATCAATAGAGCACTTCACGGATAGCGAGAAGAAAACAATCAGCCGGATTGAAACGATGGGAATTAAGGGCGATGAGTGCGAAGAGATCCTGCGAGCGAGAGGAAAAGAGGTTACTCGTCCCCCGATAGAGGAACCAGAGGCGGTATTGCCTCCGAGAAATGAGAGTGGGGTAAAGGGGGGGACTGGTTCAGATAATGTACAACAATTACTAGGAAACAGACCAGAACTGACTGGAAATACTAGAGACAAACTTCTTTCTACAGTTCAAAGCCTAGATTTATATAACATTATAAATGAACTATATAGACCAGGAGCTACTGTGGGAGATGGTGGAACGGCATCAATTCTTATTCAAGAATTTAATAATGGAGCATCAAAACATTTAATAAAGGCAAAAGAACGTGTAAAACAATTAAAGAATTTATCAACATCTGGTAAACTTGGATTAAATGACCTAGATGTTGTTGATGCGCTAATTAATGATTTAGAAGATGCAATTAATTTATTCAAATAGATGGAGATTTAGTTGATGATGAGTAAGCAGTTTTTTAATAAAATGGTAGAATTTTTCCCAGATAGCGAAATGGATTATAATAATATAATTGAAGAATATGGTGAACTCCTTGAGACTGTAGCTATCGAGGATGTGTTAATGCCGAGAGTGATACAATTACTAATAGAAAATCAAGAAGTAGATAAATTGAAAGTTTTTTTCAATTATATAGAAGAAGTAGTAAACACTGATTCGCATTTGAAAGATATTTTGTCTATAACTATGATGGAAAAGTTAGGAGATAATGATGATGTTCTTGCTAATGCTAAAAAATATTTGGGGGCTACATCAAAGGAGTTACAAATAGAGGCAGATAGAGTTATTGGACGGATTCGTTAATTCTATCAAAACAAAAGGGGAAATGCTCCAACAAGTAATTGTATCGCGTCAAACTGAAATCAAAACTTAATATTGTTTCTTCAAAAAATAGAACGCATTGTTTTCATGGAATTTAGTGCTTGAGGAATAATGCGTTTTCTTTATCCAATAACAACTTCATAATGCGGTATTAAAAACATAAAAATCAGTATTGGATATTGAGACATGCATCCGTAACTATCTGACGTCTGGAGAATTCAATCATGAGGCATATCATCCGGCACGGGATTTCCTGTCCGGGTTATTGGATATAACAATCGTGAAGCCTGTGATCGAATTTTTTACAGGAACAGATCTGATTACCGGAGAAAGACTGACCGAGGCACAGAAATACCAGAAGATGGCAGGAGCGATTGTCGATATGTTTACCTTCGGGCAAGGGCTTGTAGCCATGAAGGGAGCCGGTCTTGTCGGAAAAGAACTGTGCAAGGCATTTGGTAAGACGATGTTAGTGGAAGTGGCCTCTTCGGCGAGTGCATATACGGTAGGTTACGGTGTTGAAGCAATGGGACTTCCTCCGCAGATTGCATGGATGCTGGGAGCAGCAACCGGATGTATTGTATCGACAGCCGGAATGAATCTGGTATTTCGTAATCCCAAAACAGGGGTAGTACGGGAATGTTCACTGGAGGAGATTACTTCACTCGAAAAGCTGGATGCTTCGGAAATAGATATTGCGAAGCTGGGAAAAGAAGTTCCTACGGACGATCTGGAACTGTATATGCGTTACCAGAAGGAAGGATCAATAGAGCACTTCACGGATAGCGAGAAGAAAACAATCAGCCGGATTGAAACGATGGGAATTAAGGGCGATGAGTGCGAAGAGATCCTGCGAGCGAGAGGAAAAGAGGTTACTCGTCCCACGATAGAGGAACCAGAGGCGGTATTGCCTCCGAGAAATGAGAGTGAGGGAAAGGGTGGTACAGTAACAGGTACAGTATGGGATAATATTACTAGTACGGCTGACAATATGCCTGCTACTGAAATACCTGCTACATTTAAAATTGATTTGGATGGAAACATTAATTATGTGAATCCTAAAACAGGAACGAACACATTATGGACAAATTCAAATGCAACCAAACATATGGGTGAGTATGTAAGTAGATTTGGAGAGGAGAGTTGGAGCATTGGAACTAGAAGTCAAGTGATGTTAGAAAGTTATTCTGCATCACTTAATAAAGCGATGGAAACGATAGGTATAGAGGCATCTGGAAGATATTTTGGTACATATGGTAATTGGGAACTTGGTATTAATACTGAGACTGGTATAGTATATCATGCAAGGATGATTAATTAGAGAGGCGAAAAAAGTGAAGTTTGAAAAAGTAGTTAATAATAAAAAATATATTCGAAAAATAGAAGGTATGGGAGAGGGGCTTGTTTTATTTGAAATATCAGTTGTTGATAAAAGAATAGGACAAAATT
>ENA-ORSK01002044-ORSK01002044.1-human-gut-metagenome-genome-assembly--contig:-NODE-2044-length-14201-cov-2.515269_pt1 | contig 14201 bp, 15 predicted proteins | sample MGYA00242192_ERZ509159 | MGnify/ENA primary metagenome ERZ509159 (study PRJEB26280, sample SAMEA2338663) | human gut metagenome | biome: human gut; feature: human-associated habitat; material: faeces...
AACCTCCAAATCTTCTATTCCTCTTTTGATAAATGTCTAAACATTTTTTTAAATATTTCTCATTAAAGTCAGGCCAATAAACTTTTGGGAAATAAAGTTCGCTATAAGCCATTTGATAAAGCAAGAAATTTGATATTCGCATTTCTCCACTTGTTCTAATGACTAGATCTGGTTCAGGGATGTCTTTAGTATCTAAATTTTCCAGTAAGAGTTTTTCATCAATTTTTTTATGACCTTCTTGGATCAATTTATTGACAGCTCTTACAATATCATCTCGCCCACCGTAATTCAAGGCAAAAATTACACAAGTATCGTTATAATCTTTGGTTTTGTCTTTAATATCTGATAAAGCATTTTGTAGATCTTTAGGGAATTTATTTAAAACGCCGATTGACATAACTTTGATTTTATTTTTTATAAAGACATTGTCGTCTTTTTTCAAATATTGTCTAAGTAAGTCAAATATACCGTCGATTTCCTCTTTACTTCTCTTCCAATTCTCAGTCGAAAAAGCAAAGAATGTACAGTATTTTATGTTGAATTTTTTGCAAGCGACAACTGTTTTTTCAATTGCCTTGATACCCTGCTTGTGACCTAGATTACGAGGAAGTCCCCGTTTTGTAGCCCAACGCCCGTTGCCGTCCATAATAATTCCAATATGAATTGGTAAATCTGTCATTTTAATTTTCCTTTTTAAAACAAATTATAAATTATGAATGATTTAGATTTCCATAATTTCTTTTTCTTTTGTTTTATAATTGGCGTCTATTTTATCACAAGATGAATCTATTAATTTTTGAATATCATCAAAATAATTGTCTCTTTCGTCCTCTGATATTTCTCCATTTTTCTCAAGATCTTTAATCATATCCATTGCATCACGGCGAGCGTTTCTAACAGCGATCTTTGTCTCTTCTGCTATCTTTTTGATTGATTTGACAATTTCAATACGCCTCTCTTCGGTAAGCATTGGGAATATAAGTCTAATTACTTTACCGTCCTCATTTGGAGTCACGCCAAGATCAGCGGCAGAGATCGCTTTTGAAATATTTTTTACCTGACTTTGGTCCCAAACTGAAATAGCAAGTATTCGTGCTTCTGGTACAGTAATTGAAGCCATATTTTTTATAGGGGTTGGCACACCATAATAATCAACATAAACTTTATCAAGTATATGAGGATTGGCTCTTCCCGCTCTAACAACTAAATATTCACTAAGTTGATGATTTATGGCTTTATTGATTTCTTCTTCGCATGACAACTTAATTTCATCTATCATTTCGTTCATAATAATCTCCTCGAAAATATTTTACTATAAACTAGATATTTTTGCAAATGATTTACATTATTATAAGAAGAATATTAGCAAAATTTGTATTACAAAATAAGGCTAATAAAATCTTTTATAATAATTTATATATGCCAAATATTGACTTTCCTTATATAAAAATATATAATATTTTAATAGAGAGGAAAAAGTGAAAAGATTGACAATTGATCCAAATAACAACTGCAAGGTTTATAAATTAGATGCCAGAGGTGCAAGACCTAAATTCTGGTTTTCTTTTAAAGACGATATTGAATCTGGAAATTTTGAGCAGTGGCTTTTTAAAAATACAAACAGAAGTGAAACAACAGTGGAATCTTCAAAAACTTTTGAAGATATAGGTGAAGTAATTTTTTATAAAATATGCAAAAAGTTAGGTGTTGATTGTGTTGAATATAAACTCGCAACTCATCAAAATGGAGACAAGTCTGTTGAAGGAGTAATCTGTAAAAATTATAATCCAGATGACTGTGTAGAGCTAGCTGGCTATTCAATACTTGAAGCCTATAGAAGATTTATTTATGATAACTTTAATGGTCTTGATGTGCCAAATGATAATACTCTTGAAAATTATAAAAAAAGCTTAAATTGCATTATGTTAAACCACACGCAGTTCGAAAAAGATCAAGGTATTAATATCTTAGTTAATATAAGAAAATTATACAATCAAATGGCTAAGATGATGATATTAGATTATATTTGTTGCCAGTCAGATAGAAATTGGTATAATTTATCATTTTTAATTGATAGCAAAACAAGAGAATTAAGAATGGCTCCCCTATTTGACAACGGTAATATATTTTCTTGGAACTTTAGAAAATCAGTTATAGAACATCAAAATATTGTGTTATCAAAAGACCCTACATATGAAAGATATTTAGAGTTATATCAATCAAAATCAATAGCAATGGGAATAAAAACTCCTGTTTCTCACAGGGATATGAAAAATCCTACCAAATCTAATAATTTAAAATTTAAAGATATACCTATGGATTTACTTGAAAATGAACTCGCAAGCGTTATTGCAAATGATAAAGAGCTGCAACAATTTTTGCAGAATTGTCAAAATATAAATTTATATTTACAAGAAGCTTTTGATGAATTTAAGGATGAATATGAAGAAGATTGTTCTCTGTTAAAAAACCAAAGTTCGTTGATAGCTTCTATAAAAAGCGAGCATTTACTAGAGCTTGTCAATAAAAAAATCCAAGAAATGGAGGAAGAAGATGAAAATACAATTTAAATATATGAATTTTGTTTTAGGCGAGCTTTCTTATGAAAATAATACTTATATTTATAACTCAAACAAAGAGGAAGAGCAGAAAGCAAAACGAGCTACTTTTGGCTTATTAGATTATAGATTATTTAACTCAGTAAACAAAAAATCCACTCAAATTTTCAATGAATTTCTCCCTTTCTTAAATCAATCAACCAGAGCTGATATAAAAGAAAAATGTCATATTGAAAAAGAAGATAGCGATTTTCAAAAATTGACAAAAATGGCAACAAATAATATTTCAATGGGTGCTTACTCAATATCTCTTTTTTAATTGTTTTAAATTAAAATTAGGACATCCCCAAAAATAAAAATGATGCCATCCACTTCTATTTTGTTTATTCATAATGGTTAATGAAGAATATTAGTAAATTTAAAATTAATAAAAAGCTCATAAAGAAAATGCGCAAAATAAAAACCACCAATTGGTGGTTCTTTTTATTTATTTCCTCGCATTTGTTTTTCAACCTCTTCAGCAAGATTATCATTTCTTTTTTCAAGACCTTCACCCATTTCAAATCGAGCAAATCTTCTAATAGAAATTTTTTCTCCAATTTGAAGAGTTTTTTCATTAATATATTGTTGTATTGTCATGCTAGGATCTTTAACGAATGGCTGTTCAAGAAGGCAAACATCTTGGTAAAATTTCTTAACTCTTCCTTCTACCATCTTATCAATGATCTGAGCAGGTTTTCCCTCATTAAGAGCTTGATTTCTTAAGATGTCTTTTTCTTTTTCAAGTTCTTCTTGAGGAACTTCTTCAATTCTTACATATTTAGGTGCACTAGCTGCAATTTGAAGAGCAACATCATGTCCAATTTCTTGGAAAGCATCAGTTTTAGCAACAAAATCAGTTTCGCAATTGATTTCAACTAATACTCCAATTTTTCCGCCCATGTGGATATATGAAGTAACAATACCTTCAGATGCGATTCTTGATTGTTTTTTTGCTGCTGCTGCAATTCCTTTTTCTCTGAGCCAAACGATGGCTCTTTCAAAATCTCCATCGCATTCAACTAATGCTTTTTTGCAATCCATCATTCCAGCATTAGTTTTTGCTCTTAATTCTGCTACATCTTTAGCTGTAAAATTCATACTTATTCTCCTTCACTTTCAGTTTTTGTTTCTTCTTTGTTAGCTTGCTCTTGTGCTGGTTTTTCTTCTTTCTTTGTCTCTACCTTTTTCTTAGCTGGCTTTTTCTTAGCTGGCTTTTTAGTTTTGTGTTCTTCTCCTGCTTCAGCAATTTCAATGTTAGGTTTTGTTTCTGCAAGAACTTTCTCTAAATCAATATCCTCTTCTTCGGCTGTTTCATCTTTCTTTAAAGAAACTCCTTCAGTAGCTTCAATAACGGCATCAGCCATAGCTTGAGCAATTAATTTTACAGATCGAATTGCATCGTCATTGCCAGGAATAACATAACTAATTCCATCTGGGTTACCATTTGTATCTACAAGAGCAACCATTGGTATATCAAGAATTTTACATTCATTCACGCAAATGTGTTCCACATTAGGATCAACAAGGAAAACAGCACCAGGAAGTTCTCTCATTTCCTTAATTCCGCCTAAATTCTTTTCGAGCTTGTCTCTTTCAGCTTTAAGAATTGTAACTTCTTTCTTAGGCAAAAGATCAAATTCCCCTACTTTTTCCATTTGGTTTAATTTGTTAAGTCTCTCAATTCTAGACTTAATGGTCTTGAAGTTGGTAAGGCATCCGCCAAGCCAGTGTGAATTGATATAATACATTCCACATCTTTCAGCTTCTTCCTTAACAGCATCTTGAGCCTGTTTTTTTGTACCAACAAATAGTACCTTTTTCCCAGAAGCAACGACATCTCTTATAAAAAGATATGCTTTGTCAACTTGCTCTGAGGTTTTTTCTAGATTAATGATATGAATATCATTTCTTGCAGTAAAAATGAAAGGTTTCATTTTTGGATTCCATTTTCTTGTTTGATGACCGAAATGTACCCCTGCTTCTAGAAGTTGTTTCATAGAAATAACTGACATTTTTAAATCCTCCTTTTTGTTTTTGTCCTTCCCTATAGTTTTCTAGCTTTTAATAGCGACCTCAGGTTTTTATCACCTTTCCATAATGACATATGTAGCTTATAATTCACTATGGGTTTTAGGCAACTGCTATAAAATATACTATAAGTGCATATTTGTCTTATGAGACTTAAAGATTGTATCATAATTGCTAATATAAGTCAAGAAAAAATCAAGAAATATGCTTGCAATTAAATATATTTTAGAGATTATATATATTTCCCATTTTATTAAAATTAATTTATTTTATTTAATATTTTCAATATTCATTAAATTTTGAAAAATTAAAAAATGTAATTTAAAAGGAGAAAATATGGTTACATTACAAACGGCTGAAAATGCTTTAAAAACGGTTTATCTTGGAGTTGTGGCAAATCAGTTAAATGACAATGCCAACCCACTCCTTGCAAGAATTAAAAAAACCAGCAAAGATGTTTGGGGAAAAGAAATTAGAAAGCTTGCTCCTTATGGCATCAATGGTGGTGTAGGCGCTGGCAGCGAAGATGGAGAACTTCCTACAGCTTCTGGCAATGGCTATGTTCAATTCGTAGCTGACCTTAAAAACCTTTATGGTAAAATTGATATCTCTGATAAAGCAGTAAGAGCATCTGCAAACAACATTGGTGCTTTTGTAAATCTTCTTTCTGACGAAATGGAAGGGCTTGTTAAGGCAAGTTCATTCAATCTTGGCAGAATGCTCTATGGAGATGGCACTGGGGCTTTAGCAACAGTTAGCTCTCATAACGTCATAAACAAAGAGATGACTTGTGATAAGGTTAACAATTTAATAGAAGGAATGCTCATCGATGTTTTCAATGAAAATGTTCAGATCAATGCCAATCCTTTAAAAATTGTATATGTTGACAGAGTAAACAAAAAAATTAAATATACAGGAAAAGATATCATAACTATCAACAACGGATATAAAATTTATGTTCAAGGTTCAAAAGATAGTGAAATTACAGGCCTTGGAAAAATCTTTGATACAACAGCAACTTCAATTTATGGAGTGAGCAAAACTGATTATCCTTGGCTTAGCCCTTATGTTAATACAACTTCAAAAGAAATCAGCGATATAGTTATCCAAGAGGTTATCGATTTCCTTGATGATAATTCTGATTCTAAGATTAACTTTATTACATGTTCAAGCAAAGTTAGACGCGCATATCAAGAGTATCTAGGTGCATACAGAAGAAATATTGAAATCGCTTCACTTGATGGTGGATACAAGACTATAACCCACAATGGTATTCCTGTTGTAGCTGATAGATTTGTTGATGACGATACTATGTATCTTCTCAATACTGACGATTTTGTTTTACATCAACTTTGCGACTGGAAATGGCTTGAAGGAGAAAACGGACAAATCTTAAGACAAAATCCAGGTTATCCTACATATAGCGCAACACTTGTTAAATACGCTGAACTTATCTGCGACAAACCTTGTGGACAAGCTAAGATTAGCGGAATCAAATCAAGTATATCAGATCCATTCTCAAGCATTGTAGATGCTATTGAGACAGCTCATAGCAGCACCGACAGTGGCACTGATGGTGAATAAAGCGAAATTTTGTAACTGAAGGCAAGAGGCGAAAAGTTTTTTGCCTTTTTCTTTAGTTTTTGGAGGTTAAAAAATGAGATATTTGCAAGTCAAAGATGATGTGTATTTTATTGGCGAGCGGCTAAAGGAAATTGATGAAAATTATATAATTTTATACAACCTAGAAAAAAATGCATATGAGGTGCACCTAAAGGGTGGTGGCAAGGAAAGCTATTGTTTTACAGTGCCTTATGGCGAGCTTGACGGCCGAACCATCTTTTATGCACAAAAAACAGCAAGCAGTCGCCGTGATAAGATCATACAGGAAATAGAAGAAAACAACCAAAAACTATATGAAAAGTCAATCAAAGACCAAGTAAAAAAGATAAAGGAGGCGCTATGCTTGTAAAAGACATAATAAAAATAGCCTGTGGTTTTATCGGTCAAACTTCGCTCAAAGAGGCATTAGAGTCAAACAGTGCTTTAAGCGAAGATGAGCAGCTAATATGTGACAGCCTAGTAAACTTTTTCAATCTTGCATATAATGAGGTGGCGTGCGAATACATACCTATTTATAAGAGAGAAAGGGTTGAATGTGAAGATTTCAAGGTAAATTACTCATCTTTAACCAAGGCACCACTTCAGATCATATCAGTTAAAGATATGTCTGGACGCAAGGTAAAGTTTAAGGCTTTTGATGAACACTTGGTAGCCATAGCAAGCCAGGTGGACATTCTCTATACAGTGCAGCCCGAGCAATGTGAGCTGACAGACACATTTAGCTCCAGCTTGCCCGAGCGCGTATACGCATATGCGATAGCCCGTGAGTATTATTTCATGCAGACGCTATTTGACGAGGCCGATGTTTGGGAGGAGCGGTTTAAAAATTCGCTACAAGTTTTACAAAGAGAAAAAAGAGAAATCGTAATGCCTCGGAGGAGGTGGGTATAATGTTCTATAGAAACACACTAAAGACCAAAAAAACTGTAGAAAAGGAGATAAAATACAACCTCTTTCAAGATGGCATAACCGATAAAGATGATTTTGTATGCGAAGAAGGTAGCTCCCGCAGCTGTTATAATTTTAATGTGGAAGATGGGTCGCTAAAATCAGGTTATGGTTTTAGCGCTCTCACCTTGCCCACATCGACAAGTGATCTTGACAGCGAGAGCGAGTTTAATGTGCAAGGAAGTGAAATAAAAGCCATCTGGAAATTGAAATGGTATAATTTCAGCACCGATCAAAATAATTATTATTTGTTTTATTATAATGATCTGGGGCAGATTTGCTATGACAATCTCTTTGCTCAGCGAATAACTTCATTTGTGGTCGACAATGATTTTACTGAGACACCATATGCGGCATATTACAGAGTTGGGCATCAAGACAGTTTGCTTTTATCTGGAGAAGGCGACGACCTACTGATAATAACAGGTAGCGGACTGCAGCGGAATGAAAACGCACCAAAGATAGTGTCTTGTTGTAATCATTATGGCAGCCTTTTTGCTATAACATCTTCTGAGCGGGGAACACTAGTTTACAGCGAGGAGACAGATATTTTAAATTTCACCGACGAGCTATGTCAAAATCTTGACTTTGGCGATGAGCGCGGCGACCTAAATAAAATCATATCTTTCAATGATTATCTATATATTTTTCGCGATTTTGGAATAACAGAGGTGTCCAAGTATGGCACGGACGACAATTTTGCGATAAGCCACTTATACATGTCAAACAACTATATTTATCCCAATACCATCACTCAGTGTGGTGATGATATAATCTTCTTAGATTCAAGTGGACTAAAGATTTTCAATGGCTCATCAGTAAGCGAGATTAAGAGCGAGTATAACAAGATGCTGAGCGCAAAAAATCAATCAAACGCATGGGGCGAGTTTTACAACGGAAAGTATTTCCTTGCCTGCCAAGTTAAGTTTGATGATTCTCAGCAGATAGGCTGCGAAAGTTATAGCGGCGGGTATACAAACAATGCACTGCTCGTATATGACATGACAGACAAGAGCTTTCAGCTTTTGCGAGGAGTGGATATAAACAGACTTTTAACGCTAAACAATCCATACAAGACCAAACTGATAGCAAGTTTCAACGGCGAGCATAAGGGCAAGATTGGTCAGCTTAGCGAGGACGGTAAGATTTTTGGGACAGCACTAGGTAAATATTGGCAAAGCAAGCAAACCGATTTTGGCGATAGCGGAAAGTTAAAAAAGATAATGTCATTTACCATAAAATCAAAATATCCATGCAGTGTCACTCTAAAAAGTGAAACGATGCAAAAAGTATTTGAGATCAAAGGCGGAGACGAAGTTCAAAGAGTGCCAGCAGGTGCGGTTGGAAAGTTGTTCACAGTCATAATAGAAAGCACGCAGCTGGCAAAGATTTCAAACTTTGTTTTGACGGTAAAACTCGAGAAATGATATTTATCTATAAAAATCATATTGCAAAGATAAATCTTGCCCGCCTTCAAGAAGAAGAGAAAATCATCCTTGACATGATCAAAACGAGAAGGAAGGAGATTTAAAATGGATTTTTGGTCCGAGCTAATAAAAATAATAGTTTCATATGGTATATTTGCAATGTTATTCGTGTTTTTGTTCTTTTACCAGTTGAAAGACAGCTCGAAACGCGAAGAGGCATATCGCGAAACAATAGAGGAGCTCACATCACATCTTGAAACGCTAAACGCGCTCAGAGAAGAGGTGAGCGAACTTAAAGAAATTGTGTCTAGGAGGGAAAATGAAAAATCGAATTAAATCCTATAGTTTCTGGACAGCTTTGTCAGGAGCAGTGGTAATTTTCTTAAATGCTCTAGGCGATCTGTGTGGATTTTCCGTTCAAGATGACCTCGTATCAGGCCTCATCATGGCAGTTGCAGGCGTGCTCGTCGTTTTAGGTATCGTAACAATGCCGTCAAACGAGGACACAAATGTTGACGAGGGCGCAAATGTTGACGAGGGCGCAAATGTTGACGATAGCGCAGAAAATTCACAAGATAATATTCAAGATGACGATAAAGATGTCGAATAGAAAAAATCACCAAGTTTTTAAGCTTGGTGATTTTTTGTTGTTTTTAATATAGATTTGGCTCATCGTCATTGTCAAGATATGCAAGACCAGTATAGAACTTGTAGTTTTTGGTCATATTGCCTGCTTCCTTGATAACTTTGTATGTGATTTCAATATAGTCACATCCGTCACTGCCACTGAACATGGTTGGATTAAGTCTGCCAGAAGTGTAGGTGTAGCCATCTTCAAGTGCCTCTTGATCTAGATCGGTTGAGCCCGGCTCAACTATTTCATAATATCTTCGTATGTTGTTTGTTCCCACAAGCACAAGTGGATCGAGTGATACAAGTGGATCTCCTTTGTAATCATTTCGTCCAACATCAGTCTTGAGAATTCCTCCTCCAATGTCAACATTGAACACTCCAACATGTAAACTGCCAAGATCGTCAAAGACAACTCCGCTGCAGTGGTCTCGAGGCACAAGCTCGCCATCTCCACCGCCACCAGTATCTCCCTCAAAGCCATACATGTAATCTATTGCATATGGCCCGTCATATACTCTCACTTTCTTAGACTGTATGATTCGTCTGGTGTTTGTTGCGTGGTTGTAATAGTTAAGGTCAATGATGATATCAATATATTCATCCCAGTTGTAAACATCTTCCTCTGTTCCATCGCCGTCAGCGTCATACTTGAGTGCAAGCCATAGCCCGTCAATGTAAGTCTCCTGTTTGAACATTAGCACAACGCTCTGATATTCTAAAGGCCTGATTGCATATGCATGCTCTGGATTTTCAGAGTCATAGACAGGGAAATTGCTGTCGTCTTGAATTGTGAAGGTAGATCCGGCATATTCCATAATGTTACTTGCAAGGAACCTGTCATCAATTGTTACATCGCTGTCATCATCATTCTTTCCGATTGAAACATCATTGCAAACTGCTGCAACAATATTTTCTACTGCAGTTTGATAATTTCTGCCAAGATCATATGTTGATTGCCCATATCTGTTTGATGCGTTTGTTGAAAGTTGATAGCTTATTGATCCGTCTTGATGTGTAACCTCGATGAACACCTCATCATCGGCATCATTTTGATAGTATGAAGTGAATGAATCGTCATTCAATGCATCTTGTCCAATTATGTTTTCAAGGATCCAATTTTGAATCTTTGTGATTTGTCTTGACACAAGTCCAACATAGGTTCCAAGAATTTCAAATGTGGTCTTTGCTGTCTCAAGCGCGCTGTCAACAGATTCAAAATTTCCAATTCTGATTGTGTAATATGGATAGGCGCTGCTCTCGGTGACCACAACCTCTGCAGGCTCGAGGTCAACTGCATAACAGTAGATCACATACTCAAGCGTCTTGACAAAATCCGAATAGTTGTCATAGTCTGTTGCTAATAGTGTTCCTAAATAAATGTTACTGTAATTTTGTTGATAATCTCCAAGACTATAAATTTCATTGATTATATAACTAAAAGTATAATAGCCTGTTTCGTACGTATTATAAATATGATTATTTGCTATATAATAATTAGGCTGAACTGTATACTCAGTATCCGTCAAACCAGCCTCGACAGATTCGGCAAGATAACTGAATGTCCAATTCCAATTTGTATTTAAATTGGCGCCCACAATTTCATAGCTTTCATCCAAAGGCTGGATGTTAGTTAAATTTCCATTTCCATCAAGCTCTGCAGAGTGGGTGACTTGCCCTACAGTGTCAACTTTGTATCGAATGCTATCGTATAGATAAGGCAGATTTTCCATATCAAAGGTAGAACCCGTTGTCTCATAAATATTGTAAATATGTATTGTTTCCAATAGCATAAATGTTGTATAAGTAGTTTAAAATACCATAGGCATATTGCCCATAATAATCATTCTCGCCTTCGCCAGATCCGTCTGCTCCGCCAGATCCTGCGTCATAGTCATAGTCATCAGGACGGTAGAGCACCTTGGAGCCATAAAGATCGGCTGGCAGTGCCTCTTCAATGCCAGGATTGTCGCCACTCGATGGATCGTCTTCATCCCAGCCCACAAGCTCTCCAGCAATTTCAAGCAGCTCGTCAAGTGACAGACCGCAACTTATGCTCATAAGACCAAAGCAGCATATGAGTAGGGCACAAAATATTCTTACCAAAATATTCTTTTTCTTCATATATATATGATAACCTTTTTTTATATAAAAATCAACATTTTAATCTAATTTTCTTTTTTTCCTTTCTTTTTTAAATTCCCTTGCCTTTTGATTTTTTATATGCTATCATAATTCTAGCTAAAAATATACGCCAAATTTGAGAAAAATTTTTAATTTACCTATTGAAATTTTGGCGAATATGTTATATAATAATAGCACAAGGAGGCTATTTCTAATGGAGGAAATGAAACCAGTGATGAAAAATGAGAAGAAATATAAGCTCGGAATAGGGAAAAAGATTGTTGCAGCATTGCTTGCCATCGGCCTTGCTATTGGTCTTGGCGTAGGCCTTGTTGCTTGTAATAAAGATCCAGTAGATCAAGATAAAAATCCAGGAATTGAACAGCCTGCAGATCCAGACGATGGAAAGGAAGATCCAGATGATGGAAAAGAGGATCCAGAGAACCCAGGTGGCGACATAGAGGAGCCAACTGATCCAGATGATGGAAAAGAAAAGTTTAAAATTGATACTTTAGATGAATTAAAAGAATATCAAAATAGAACCATCTATGATTATTTTAACGATAACTATATACAGAGTGTTGTCACAAAACTTGCAGGAAGAAGTGCTTCATTAGATAATGCTGAGCAAATTGAATGGGCAATCACAGAAACTGAAGGCGAAACTATTACAGAGCTTCAAGTAAGATTTGTATATCATAGAGATGCCTCTTATATGTATTATGTAGGTACAGTTGTTCCAACAGAAGCAATTACAGTAAATGATATATTAACTGGAAATATACAAGAAATATCAACTTTGCCAGTATATTCCGCTAATACTATAGAAGCAAATATGGAACAAAATCAATCCCTTGCTGAGGCCATAGTGACCGAACTTGGCGGCACTTTAAATGATAGTGATCAACTTTTATTTGCAATGGATAATTCTTCAACTGATCCTGAATATTCTTGGGTAAGAAATATAACAGTTAAACAAATCACAGACACAGGCGTGAATGAATACAGAATTACAATCAGCGAAGAAAATGTCACTGTTGAAAATCTTTTAGAGCAATTACAGAAAAATCTAGAAGCAGGTGAGTATAAGAATGGTGCAGTAGAGGCAAATGTTGTAACATTTGCTGAAGGCATGGACGGCTCAGTTGCAAACATTCCAGAAGATGAGTGGCCAGAATTTGAAGAAGAGGAGGCTGCAAGCATAGCCAGCGAGACATATCGTTTATATGGAAAAATGAAAGCAAAAGATGGTTCTTTGGTTAATATTTACTTGCCAGAAGATCTTATGGATGAGCTTGAATAGACCTCGGGTCACAATTTAATTATGTTTAAAATCAGTTTTTACTGCATTTTAAAAGAAAGTCTACTTAAAGAATACCTTCCTCTTTAAGTAGATTTTTTATAATTATCATTTTAATTGTTTTGTCACAAAAAGAGTGTTTTTTGGCGGAAGCAAGACAGGCAAGGAAGGCGGCGAGCGGCGGGTGGCTGCTCGCGGTCGCCGGGAGGCGAGATAATTTTTAACGGCGTTAAAAATTATGCCTTCCTTGCCGTAATTTGTAATAATTATTTTGTCCTAATAGATTTTTTTGATAAAATTAATAAAAAAATGAACACCAAGCGATTTATAAATTTCAGATACATATTTTATCCATTTCTAGCCTTTTTATTTGGCATAATAGTTGCTAGAAAGCTTTATCATGGCAATATTGAAGTTTTAGTTATTACAATTTTATTATTATTGACACTTGGCGTTTTACTTATCAAACGAAAGAGATACAAGATATTGGCCTTGCTCTTTGCCTTTTTCTTTATTGGGAATGGATTTTATTATATAGGCGAGGCTTCCTACTACAACAAAGATTACAGCGGCGAGGTTTTGGTTGTTGGCAGGGTAAGTGACAGTTTTGAAGAGAGTGATTATACATATGAAGTGCTCTTAAAAGATGCTTCAATAAACGGCGAAAATTGTCGAAACATCAAGGTAACATTCACAAAAGCGGGGCAGACGCTAAATGTGGGAGATATTGTATCATTTGAGAGTGAAGTCGAAGCGGTGAAGCCCTTTTCGCTTGACAGTTTCAATTCAAGTGCCTATCGATCTGGGACTGGCTACACGGCAAGAGCGAGTTTGACCGATACAGTTATCAGTGAGGGGTATACCAATTTTGATGAAAAGATAAGGTTGTCAATTAAAGAGCAGCTCTATCAAAATATGAGTGAGGACAACGCAGCTGTTGCCTATGCAGTATTATTTGGAGATCAAAGTGGAATATCATTTGAGATCAAGGAAAGTTATCGAAATAGTGGCATCATTCATATTTTGACTGTAAGTGGCCTTAATATTACATTTTTAATCACAATCATATTTGGCTTTTTAAAATTATTGAAGGTCAATAAGTATGTTAATTTTGCGTTGACCAGCGTGATAATAGTTTTATATTCAGCGCTTTGCGGGTTTACACCGTCCGTTTTAAGAGCGGCAGTGATGGGAATTATCATGATGGCAGCGATGTTGTCGCATAGGAGATATGATTCGTTAAATGCCATGGGCGTTGCCGGCTTTTTGATACTTATATTTAGTCCATTAAGTGCTTTTGACGTTGGCTTTTTAATGTCAATCGCTTGCGTATGTGGAATAATACTACTCTATCCAATGTTTTGCAATTTTTTCAAAAAGTTTATGCCTAACATAATTGCACAGTATATAGCGATATCATTTGCAGCGCAGATTACAATATTACCATTCTTAGCTTTATTTTCATCTAATCTTAATTTACTTTCTTTTATTATCAACTTATTCATTGTGCCAATATTCTCT
>ENA-ORSK01002055-ORSK01002055.1-human-gut-metagenome-genome-assembly--contig:-NODE-2055-length-14144-cov-10.038967_pt1 | contig 14144 bp, 8 predicted proteins | sample MGYA00242192_ERZ509159 | MGnify/ENA primary metagenome ERZ509159 (study PRJEB26280, sample SAMEA2338663) | human gut metagenome | biome: human gut; feature: human-associated habitat; material: faeces...
GCATCGTGGCGAACGCAATCCTCGGCGCGGCGGCACAGCGCAGGGCGAGATATTCGGACGCCTCCGCCATCGTCACGCGGCGCAGGGGCGAGTCGCAGCCCTCGGGCGCGGGCTCCTCCTCGGAAAGCTCGTCCTTGAGCAGAAAGTCGGTCGTCACGCCGAACAGACGGCTCATCTACACGACCTTATCCATATCGGGCACGGACTGCGCGCCCTCCGACTCCGGCGCGCACGGCGCCTGTTTGCTGGGCAGAACATACCGCTTTTTGCGGTTGCGGACAAGAAAGACGGGCAGGAAATTTGTCAATCGACGGTTGCGCGCAGGGCCGAAAACGGCTCTGCGCGCAGTTTTTTCAGAAATGGAAGCCCTTGGGCATCCATTTGCGGGACTTATAGTAAAGGAGAAAGGCGATGCTGGTGAGCACCCAGGAGATGGGGTAGATGACGGCAATGGTGAGGTTGGAGTTGTGCGAGAAGGCGTAGCCCCAGAGGTAGATGAGACGCACGATGCAGGTAAAGACCATCGTGATGGCGGCGGGGACCACCGCGTCGCCGACGCCGCGCATGGTGGCGGAGAGGACCTCGACGAGCGTGAAGAGCACATAGCAGGGAGCGATGAGCGCCGTCACCTGCGCGCCGATGGCGATGACCGTCGGATCGTCGCCGACGAAGAGGTGCATCATCGGGTAGCGACCCGAGAAGATGATGACGGAGAAGAGCGCGGAGGTCGTCAGGTGGATGAGCAGCCCCTTGTGGATCGACTCGTGCACGCGCTCGCGGTCGCCCGCGCCGAAGTTCTGCCCGACGTAGGTCATGACGGCGATGCCGATGGCGTTGGAGATGGGCCAGTAGTAGTCATCGAACTTGTTGAAGGCGGTCCAGCCCGCCATGGAGTCCGTACCGAGCATATTGATGCCGACCTGCAGGACGATGTTGGCAATGCCGTACATCGAGCTTTGAAGGGCAGCGGGGATGCCGACGTGGAGCATCCGGCGGAGAATGCCGCGGTCAAGCTCCTCACGGTCGTAGAGCAGACGCTGCTCCTCGGGCAGCCGCCGCAGGGCGCGCACGACCAGCGCCGCGCACACGACCTGCGAAAGAGCGGTCGCGGCGGCGGCTCCCTCGATGCCCCATTGGAAAACGATCACAAAGAGCAGGTCGAGCGCAATGTTGGCTACGACGCAGACGAAGAGGTAGTAAAGCGGACGCTTGGAGTCTCCCATCGCGCGCAGGATGCCGCTGCCCATGTTGTAGAGCATGGTCGGCACCATGCCGAGAAAGAAGATGCGCAGATAGGAGGCGGAGGCGTCGAGTGTCTCGGGGGGGGTCTGCATCCACACGAGCAGCTGCCGCGCGGAGGTAATGCCGAGGACCGTGAGAAGAATGCCGCAGACCACCGAGAGCAGCATGGCGGTGCAGATGCTCCGGCGCACGCGCTGCGTGTCCCTTGCGCCGAAGTGCTGCGCGACGATGACGCTCGCGCCCGACGAGAGCGCGACAAAGGCGTTGACGAGCAGATTCGTGATGCGGCCCGACGAGCCGCCGACCGAGGCGAGCGCGGCCTTGCCGAGCGCGCGGATGACGGCGTCGGCGGTGTTGTAGAGCGGCTGGAGCAGCGAGCCGAGCATGATCGGCAGCGCGAAGAGCAGCATTCCCTTCCAGATGCAGCCCTCCGTGATGGGATTGCGAGCGGTGACTTTATTTTCCATAAGCGTAGCAGGCTCCTTATTCCGTGAGAGAAAGCAGCGCCCCGACAGAGAGCCTGGCGGGACGTTCGTAGAAGTCATTATAGCGTATCCGCGTGAAAAAGCAAGAGCCTTTCGGGCAAAGAAACGAAAAATCGGGGGGGGCCCGTGCCGCCCCCGATTTTCTGCTTATTCCAGCTCGAATGCGCCGGTGTAGAGCTGATAGTAGGTGCCCCTTTCGGCGATGAGCTTTTCGTGGCTGCCGCGCTCGATGATGCGGCCGTGGTCGAGGACCATGATGACGTCGGAGTTCTTGACGGTGGACAGGCGGTGCGCGATGACGAACACCGTGCGGCCCTCCATCAGCTGATCCATGCCGCGCTGCACGATGGCCTCGGTGCGCGTGTCGATGGAGCTGGTCGCCTCGTCGAGGATCATGACCGGCGGGTCGGCGACCGCGGCGCGCGCGATCGCGATGAGCTGCCGCTGACCCTGCGAGAGGTTCGCGCCGTTATTGGTGAGCTGCGTGTTGTAGCCGTCGGGCAGACGTGTTATGAAATCGTCCGCGCCCGCAAGCTCCGCCGCCGCGATGCACTCCTCATCCGTTGCGTCCAGCCGTCCGTAGCGGATGTTGTCAAGCACGCTGCCGGTGAAGAGGTTCGTGTCCTGAAGCACGAGGCCGAGCGAACGGCGCAGGTCGGATTTCTTTATCTTGTTGATATTTATGCCGTCGTAGCGTATCTTGCCGTCGGCAATGTCGTAGAAGCGGTTGATGAGGTTCGTGATCGTGGTCTTGCCTGCGCCGGTCGCGCCGACGAAGGCGACCTTCTGCCCCGGCTCGGCGTAAACCGACACGTCGTGCAGAACCTCCTTGCCCTCCTCGTAGCCGAAATCGACATCCACCATGCGCACGTCGCCGCGCAGCTCGGTATAGGTGAGGCTGCCGTTGCTGTGCGGATGCCGCCACGCCCAGTGTCCGGTGCGCTCGGCGCTCTCTGTGATCGTGCCGTCAGGCGCGATGTTCGCGTTGACGAGGGTGACATAGCCGTTGTCGGCCTCGGGCTTTTCCTCTATGAGCGTGAAGATACGCTCGGCGCCGGCGCCGGCCATGACGATGGCGTTTATCTGCTGGGAGAGCTGGTTGACGTTGCCGGTGAACTGCTTGGACATGTTCAGGAACGGCACGAGGATGCTCACGCTGAACGCTGCACCGGAAATGCTGACATTCGGGATGTTTGCCAGCAGGAACACGCCGCCGACAAGCGCCAGAGTGACGTACAGGACATTGCCGATGTTGCCGATGATGGGGCCGAGGATGTTCGCGTAGGCGTTGGCGCGGAAGCTGTCGTCGCAGAGTGCGTCGTTTATCTCGTCGAAGCCCGCAAGGCACGCATCTTCGTGGCAGAACACCTTGACGACCTTCTGACCGTTCATCATCTCCTGAATATAGCCCTCGGTCTTGGCGACGGACTTCTGCTGGCGCAGGAAAAAGCGCGCGGAACCGCCGCCGACCTTCTTCGCAACGAAGATCATTGCTACTACGCCGAGCAGCAGCACCAGCGTCATCAGGATGCTGTAATACAGCATGATCGCAAGCACGCACAGCACGATCGCACCGGCCTGAATGAACGAGGGGATCGCCTGCGAGACGAGCTGGCGGAGCGTGTCGATATCGTTGGTGTAGTAGCTCATGATGTCGCCGTGCTGATGGGTGTCGAAGTATTTTATCGGCAGATCCTGCATTCCGTCGAACATCTCGCGGCGGAGCTTGTTGAGGAAGCCCTGCGTCATATAGGCCATGAGCTGGCTGTACAGCGTCATGGACAGTATCGACAGCACGTACAGGACGATCAGCGCCGTGACCCACGGCATTATCTCGGCCTTGGCTGTTGACCAGTCGCCGAGCTTGTAGTATTTTTCGACGATGGACAGCACGTTCTGCATGAATATCGACGGAATGGAAGATACAATGGCGGAGAACAGAATGCACAGCGCCGTGAGCGGGGCGAGCACGGGGTAGTAGCCGACGAGCTTCTTTATCACGCGGCCGATGTTGCCCTTTTTCGCCATCGGGGGCGCGTTTTTGATCTTATCACTCATCGTTGTCGCCTCCGTTCGCCTGCTGCTGGCAGACCTCGCGGTATATTTCGCTGGAGCGCAGCAGCTCGTCGTGAGTGCCGGTCGCGGCGATGCGGCCGTTGTCCATGACGATTATCATGTCGGCGTCCTGCACGGAGGCCACGCGCTGCGCGATGATTATCTTTGTGGTCTCGGGGATATAGGCTTTGAAGCCCGCGCGGATGAGCGCGTCGGTGCGGGTATCGACGGCGCTGGTCGAGTCGTCGAGGATCAGCACCTTCGGCTTCTTGAGCAGTGCGCGCGCGATGCACAGGCGCTGCTTCTGGCCGCCGGAGACGTTCGTGCCGCCCTGCTCGATCCATGTGTCGTAGCTGTCGGGGAAGGAGCGGACAAAATCATCCGCCTGCGCGAGCTTGCAGGCCGCGACGAGCTCTTCGTCAGTCGCGTCGGGATTGCCCCAGCGGAGGTTATCCTTTATCGTGCCGGAGAACAGCAGATTTTTCTGAAGCACGACCGCGACGCTGTTTCGCAGTGTCTCCATGTCGTAATCGCGCACGTCCACGCCGCCGACGCGGACGCTGCCCTCGGTGGTGTCGTAAAGGCGGGAGATGAGCTGGATGAGCGTGGTCTTGCTGGAGCCGGTGCCGCCGAGAATGCCGACAGTCATGCCGGCGGCGATGTGCAGGTCGATATCACGCAGGGCGAATTTCTTCGCCTTTGCGGAATACTTGAACGAAACGCCGTCGAAGTCGACTGAGCCGTCCTTGACCTCGGTGACGGGGTTTTCGGGATTCCTGAGCGCAGGCTCCTCGGCCAGAACCTCGCAGATACGCTTTGCGGACTCTGCGGACATCGTGAGCATGACGTAGATCATGGAGATCATCATCAGCGACATGAGTATCTGGAAGCCGTAGGTCAGCATGGCGGACATCTGGCCGACGTCGATGGTCTGGCCGCCGCTCGTGATGACGAGCTTGGAGCCGACTATCATTATGAACACCATGTTGAAGTACACGCACAGCTGCATGAGCGGGGAGTTGAGCGCGACGATGCGCTCGGCATGGGTGAAGTCGCCGCAGATATCCTCGGACGCTGCGCCGAACTTCTGCTTTTCATAGTCCTCGCGCGCGAAGCCCTTGACGACGCGCATTGCGCGGACGTTCTCTTCGATCGACTCGTTGAGCCGGTCATACTTGCGGAACACGGCGCGGAACGCGGGCATCGCCTTGCGCGCTATCATCAGCAGGCCGAATATGAGCACCGGCACAACGACCACGAAGGTCAGCGCGAGCTTGCCGCCCATGATGAAGGCCATCACGATGCAGAATATGAACATCAACGGGCAGCGGATCGCCATGCGGATTATCATCATGAACGACATCTGGACGTTGCTGACGTCAGTGGTCATACGCGTTACGAGCGAGGCGGAGGAGAACCTGTCGATATTCTCAAACGAGAAGCTCTGCACACGCTCGAACATATCGTGGCGCAGATTGCGCGCGAAGCCTGTGGACGCTTTGGCACAGGTCGCGCCCGCGATGCCGCCGCAGCAGAGCGACAGACAGGCCATCAGCACCAGAAACAGTCCGATGCGCACGACCTGCTCCATCGGAGCGTTATATTTTATCAGGTTCACAAGCTTTGCGGTTATAAACGGGATAAAGGTCTCGATAAACGCTTCGCCCACTATAAAGATCAGCGTGAGAATCGTGGGCTTTTTGTATTCTCTCACGCATCCGGCAAGTCTTTTTATCATGTGCCGTCACATCCCTTCCCGCCGAGACATTGCGCGGGGTACATGTCCATGGCGTTTTTCAGCATAATATCAGTGGTATTCAGAAACTCGGCTGTCTGCTCCTCACTCAGCCCGCGGCACAGCTCGTCAAAGACCGTGCGGTCAAGGCTGTCCATGCAGCGGAACACCTCTCCGGCCATCGGCGCGGAGACGATGCATTTCGAGCGCCGGTCGCGCGTGCTCACGCGGCAGCTCACGAAGCCCTTGGCCTCAAGACGTTTGATTATCTCGTTGAGCGTCGGGTGGCTGAGGTGCGTCGCACGTTCGAGGTCACGCTGGTTTATCTCCTCAAGTCCGGCCATCTCCATGCGGTGCAGCTCGCAAAGCACGAAGCCCTGAACTCCCGTGAGTCCCTGCTCGCCGATAAGCTCGTCGATGCGCCGCCGGAAGCTGCGGTGCAGTATCGAGAAGCGCGCACCTATCGGTATTTCGCAATCCATTAAGCTCACCTCTCTAATAGGTAGTGTACGACATATTTTAGCCATTTAGGTTTATAATGTCAATCATCATCACAGACAAAAAGAACGGATATCCGGAGGACGGCTTTCGTCACAATGCTCTGAACTTTTTATGTAGCCTTGAAAAATCCGCGCAGCGCGGCTATAATCAGAGCATAAATATAATAGTAGGAGCATTGCCATGAAAAGAGCGTATATAAACGGCATTATACTCGACGGCAGCGAAAATATGCAGCCGCAGAAGGGCATGAGCATCATCACCGACGGCGAGAAGATAGTCGGCATTGTCCCCGCGGGCAGCGAGGGCGCGGACTGCGAGAAGGTAGATCTCGGCGGCAAGTATATTATGCCGGGGCTTATAAACCTGCATCTGCACCTGCCTGCCTCCGGCCGCCCGAAGAAAAAGCAGGCCGATAATACCAAGCTTGTAAAGACCGTCACGAGCACCGCGCTCATGCGGCGCGTGGTCGAGATCATCTGCGCCGCGAACGCCAAGACCCAGCTCATGAGCGGCGTCACCACCATCCGCACCGTCGGCGGCATCATGGAGTACGACGGCAAGATACGCGACGGGATAAAGGCCGGGAAGTACGTCGGCCCGCGCATCCTCGCGGCGAACATGGCGGTCTCCGTGCCCGGCGGGCATATGGCAGGCTCGCTTGCGTATGAGGCGCACAGCGCCGAGGAGGCGAAAGATCTTGTCACGAAGATTGCTTCCGGCAAGCCAGATCTTATAAAGCTGATGATAACCGGCGGCGTGCTGGACGCGACCGTGAAGGGCGAGCCGGGCGCGCTGAAGATGCCGCCCGAGTACGTCAAGGCCGCGTGTGACGAGGCACACCGGCTGGGCTACAAGGTCGCCGCGCATGTGGAGAGTCCGGAGGGCGTGCGCGTCGCGCTTGAAAACGGCGTTGACACCATAGAGCACGGCGCAAAGCCTGACGAGCATATTATTTCCCTTTTCAAGGAGAGGGGAGCGGCGCTGGTGACGACGATATCTCCCGCGCTGCCCTACGCACTGTTTGACCGCGAGGTCAGCCACATCACCGAGACGGAGAAGTATAACGGCGAGGTCGTGTTCAACGGCATGATAGACTGCGCCCGCGCCTGCCTTGCCGCCGGCATCACCGTCGGCCTCGGCACCGATACGGGCTGCCCGTACATCACGCATTACGACATGTGGCGCGAGCTGAACTATTTCCATAAATACTGCGGCGTGTCGAACGCTTTCGCGCTGCACACCGCGACGATGATAAACGCGGAGATCGCCGGACTTTCCGACGTCACCGGCAGCATCGCGGCGGGCAAGTGCGCCGACTTTGTCGTCACGGAGAAAAACCCGCTCGACAGCCTTGAGGCTCTGCGCACTCCCGCGATGGTCGTTGCCCGCGGCGAAGTGTTCAACGCGCCCAAGGTGAAGAAGATGGCGCAGGTAGAGCGCCAGCTCGATCTATATAAATAATATAGGAACATCCGTCCCTCGGTTTTCGTCAAAACCGAGGGACGGCGTGTTATGTGGCCTAAACTTAAGGGCTGAAATGACTGATTTTTATGCAAAACCGCGCCCATGCGCAGAATTGAGATACTTTTGTTGTTGTCAAAGAAAAAGCAAAAATATATAATGTTTAGAATGTAAGAATAATTGTCAGCGGGTACGGAGGAATTATGCGAAACATATTCAAAATTTTCGGGAGGGACGTCAAGTCTCTCAGCCGGCATTTCTTCGCTTTCGTCGTGGCGATAGCAATAATGATCCTGCCGAGTCTGTACGCATGGCTCAACATCTATTCGAACTGGGATCCCTACGGCAACACGGGCAATATCTCCATTGCCGTCGCGTCGATGGACAAGGGCTATGTGACCGATACCGGCGAGAAGGTCAACAAGGGCGACGATATCATCGAAGACCTGCGCGAGTCAACGGCCATCAACTGGGTCATCACAGACAGCGAGGAGCAGGCCGTCAACGGTGTGTACTCCGGCGAATACTACGCCGCCGTCGTCATTGACGAGAACTTCTCCTATAACATGTACAACATGCTTACTATGTGGAACGGCAAGCCTGAGATAACCTACTATGAAAACGCAAAGAAGAACGCCGTTGCGACCAAGATAACCGACACTGCGGTCGAGTCGCTCAAGCGCTCGATAAACGAGAACTATCTCGAAGTTCTGATAAGCGGTATCATGGAGCAGGCGAATGTCATCTCTGCCGAGATCGCTGAGGATAACCCCAGAGAGGCGCTGCACGTCGTTCTGCAGCAGGCGCTGACCACGCTGAACGCGGCGCAGCGCGCGCTGGATAACTTCGCGGCGGGCGGCAGCGGCAACATCAGCATCGACACCTCGGAGCTGGATAAGATAATTGCCGACATCAACTCCAAGCTTCCGGAGGGCAGCGAGATACGCGACAACGTGGCGCAGATAGACCTCGCTGTGTATGAGGCGCTTGAAAAGGTGCAGGCATCGCTCGACCGGCTCCAGAACGCCATCGAGTCCGGCAATGCCGAGGCGATAGCTGCGGCGAAGAAAGCGGTCGAGAAGGCCGCCGCCGACGCGATAGCCTGCGGCGATAAGGTGAGCGGCTGGGGCAACGCGATCCCCGGAGACACTCAGGTCGGGCAGGACGCAAAGGCTCTCGCGCAGAAGATAGCCGATAACTTCTACGACCTCGGCAAGTGGCTCAATGCCCTGCCGCACAGGGACGATATTCAGGAGGCCATCGGCGACTGCACGGATATCGTTGATACCATCTTCGGCCTGACGGACACCATCGTCCCCTCCGTCGAGGAGCTTACCAAGGCCGTCGAGGACATTTTCCTCAACGTTGCGACGACGCTTGACAGTGTGCGCAAGCTGAATAACGACGCGCTCGTCCTGCGCGACGCCGTCGAGAGCACAAAAGCCGCGCTGGACGATACGCTCCACGCGATGCAGCCCGCAGCCTCGCGCGTTATCGCATCCCTTACGGAGACGCTGCAGAAGCTCGACAGCATCACGACCGACGAGGACTACTTCGCCGCGCTTGTCGACCTGCTGGGCGGCAGTCCGGCGGTCTACGGCCAGTACCTCGCGCAGATAGTGCAGACCAGCGTCACCCCGATATACCCGATAGCAAACTACGGCTCCGCGATGGCTCCGTTCTACTCGGTGCTGGCGGTATGGGTCGGCGGCGTTATCCTCGTTGCGATACTCAAGCCGCACGCAAGCCCCGAGGGACTTGTGAACCCCAAGCCCGTGCAGCTGTTCTTCGGCCGGTATCTGCTGTTCTTCGTGATGAGCCAGATACAGACCGCGATAATAATCACCGGCGACCTGCTGATTTTGAAGATACAATGTCTGGAGCCGGGGCTTCTGTACCTGACGGGCTTCGTCACGAGCTTTACCTTCAGCCTGCTGATATATTCTCTGGCCGTGTCCTTTGGCGATGTCGGCAAGGCGATAGTCGTCGTCATCATGGTTCTCCAGATCGCAGGCTCCAGCGGCACCTTCCCGATAGAGCTGCTGCCGGAGGTGTACCAGAAGATATATCTGTTCTTCCCCTTCCCCTATGCTATCGACGCAATGCGCGAATGCATCTGCGGCCTGTACGGCAATATATATGTCACCAAGCTTTCGCAGCTGCTGATATTTGCCGTGGCGGCGCTGGGCATCGGCCTGTTTGTGCGTAAGCCGTTCATGGGAGTCAATCATTTCATGGAAGAGCGTCTCGAAGAGACCGGACTGTTCTAAGGAGGTGCAGTACAATGTCAGAGCATAGCTATCATAAGTTGTATGACCGCCTCGTTGACGAGGTCAAGACACTGTATTACGCGAATCAGGTTCGCATCCATAAGGGACTCTGGGCGCTGATAATTTCCACCGTGCTGTTTCTGACGATAATGTTCATCACAAACGGCTCGAAGGTCATCTTCCTGCTGATGTGGATCGCGACGATGTTCGCTGTGGCGGCGTACCTCATCGCGGTGGAGTACCTGAACTTCGAGCTGAAGCGCAAGGTGGAGGAGATAACACGCCGCGAGCAGGACTTCGGCGAGGAGACGGCGGATATCGTAGTCCGCCAGCGCCGCCAGCGTCTTGCCGAGACGATAACCGAGCTGGAAGCCGCGACGGAGGCCGCCCGCACCGCTATGACACAGCGCAAGACGGTTGCCGTCCCCAACGATGAGGTAGACGAGATAATAGACGAGCTGCGCGCCGAGTACAAGGATGAGTCCGGCAAGGACGGGGCAAAGGGCGCATCGGAGGATAAGGCATGAAAAAGATAGGTAAAATAATTCACCTTGATATGAAGCGCCTTGGCCAGAGCGTCTTGGCAGTTGTCGTCATCATGGGTCTGTGCCTTGTGCCCTCGCTTTACGCGTGGTTCAACATCCTCTCCAACTGGGACCCCTACGGCCCGGCCTCCACGTCGAACATCAAGGTCGCCGTTGCAAATGAGGACGACGGCGCGGAGCTGCTCGGCATGACGCTCAACATCGGCGAGATGGTCATGGAGGGCTTGGAGTCCAACGATCAGATGGGCTGGGTCTTCCTCGACACGCGCGATGAGGCGCTGTCCGGCGTCTACTCCGGCAAGTATTATGCGGCGCTGATCGTGCCGCCGGAGTTTACCGGAGACTTTCTCAGCATTATGAGCGGGGAGCTGCGGCACCCGCAGATAGAATACTACGAAAACGAGAAGAAAAACGCGATCGCGCCTAAGATAACCAACAAGGCCAAGACCGCCGTTCAGGAGCAGATAAACGCTACCATCGTTGAGAAAGCGGCGGACGCGGTGAACACCATAAGCTCCATGGTTCGTGCCTTCGGCCTTGACGCGGACGACGTTGCGAACAGCCTCACGAACGCGCTGGACAATGCCTGCGAACAGCTTCAGGAGCTGAACGTCATTCTCGGCTCGGTCAAAAACCTGTTGACGCAGACGGGGAACCTGATGGAGGTCTCCGCCGCGACGATAAATGATGCGGGCGAAGTGATAATCAATGCCGGCAACACCGTCGGCTCCGTGAGCAACGCCATCGGCACCGGCTCCAGCGTCGCGGGCGACCTGTCAAACAACATCGTCAAGGCGCTTGACGACATCGACAAGGATCTCGATTCCCTGCTCGGCATCATCAGCTCTTGGGGCGGCACGCCGCTGCTCAAGGAAGCGATAAACCAGATACTCGACGACCTTGAAGCAAAGCTTGAAGCGCTCAAGGGACGCATCCCCGACCCGTCCGCGATACTCGACCGCGCGATCGCGCGCATTGAGAAGATAAAGTCGCTCATCGAGAGCATGGACGCCGAGGCCGTGCGCGACGAGATGATCGCCGAGGTCAAGGCGCTGATAAGCGATATCGACGCGCTTGAAACGGAGATTGTCTCGCGCAAGGATCGCGTCGGCGCGGCGTACACCACGATGGACGGCATAAATCAGGACATCAAGAACTTCGATTTCTCTCTCTCGAACGAGGAGATCGACGCGAAGCTCACCGAGATGGACAAGACCCTCGAGGATCTGGCCGCAGAGCTGACGTCGCTCAACGCGGCAGACCCGCTGATGAGCTTTGACGACGACCTGACGCATATCGCGAGCATCCGCAATGAGCTGAGCAACATCGGCGAGCCCACTTCGCAGCTCAAGATGATGGAGTGGAGCCTGAAGGTGATGAACGACCTGACCTTCAAGCACGATCAGCTCGCCGCGGGCGTCGATTCGCTGAACGTTGCAAAGGAAGCGGCAAACCGCGCGATCGACAATATAAGCTCCTGGAACGGCGGCACCGCCGCGCAGCAGAAGATACTTGAGCTTCTGAACAAGATCGAGGAGAAGCTCAAAGCCATCGAGGTCTCCACGCCGAGCCTGACCAAGTATATCGACGACGCCATAGCGAAGCTTGAGGAGATACGCCAGAAGGTCGATCAGATAGAGGATCCCGGCATCCGTCAGGAGATCATCGACAAGATAAACGAGATGCGCGACGTGATCCGCACTGCGATACTCACCTTCAACGAGAACGTCACCGACCATATCACGGGCGCGGCCAACAGCGCGCAGGCGGCGCTCAATGAGATACAGAACGTGCTGATGGGCAGCGCGGGCAAGGTCAACGGCGTGGCCGATACGCTGCGCGGATACAGCTCCGCCCTCGGCGACGGCATGACCTCGATAGACGCGGCAATATCGCTGTCCAATACCGTGTATGAATATCTGTCCAACTTTGCGGACGATGTACGCCGCTTTGTTGACAGTGACGGCTTCAAGCGTCTCATGGAGGTGCTTGAGGATAACCCCGACGGCCTGGCCGATTACCTCACGTCTCCGGTCGATATGCGCACGGAGATCGTCTATGAGATCAGCGACTATGGCTCCGCCATGTCACCGTACTACATAATGCTGGCGCTGTTCGTCGGCTCGCTCCTCGCGGCGACGATGATAAAGGTGCCGGTGAATTACCCCGAGCTCGGCCGCACGCGCGGCATCCAGCGTTACTTCGGACGCTTCACGCTCTTCCTCGGCATCGGTATCCTTCAGGCGCTCGTCACCTCGCTTGGCTGCCTGTACTATGTCGGCATCCAGTGCGTCGCGCCCGGACGGTTCATCCTGGCCTGCATGATATGCTCGCTGAACTTCGTGTTCATGAACTACAGCCTTGTCTACGCGCTTGATAACATCGGCATGGCGCTCTCCGTCATCATCATGGTCATTCAGGTCGCCGGTTCCGGCGGTTCCTATCCGTACCATGTTCTGCCGCAGTTCTTCCAAGATCTCTATGACTTCATGCCGTTCCACTACGGTATGGACATGATCCGCGAGACTATCGGCGGCTTCTACGACGGGACTTACGCCCGCTGTGCGATCATCCTGCTGCTGATGTGCGTGCTGTTCATGGTGCTGGGACTCGTCCTGTACTATCCGGCGCGCAAGCTCAACGCGGCGATAGCCAAGAGCAAGGAAGCCACCGGCGTTATGTAATGACCCCGAAATGTAAAAAACGGAGAACTGCGAAAAGCAGTTCTCCGTTATTTTTTATGAGTTTTATTATTTTTCGTGCCGTCCCTTATATCCGCCGGGCAGCCGTACCGGAAGGTCGAAATTCAGCACGAACGCGCATATACCGGCGTCCTCGTGATCCTCCAGCAGACGGAAGATGAGCCGCGTGATGTAATACGCGATGAAGGCCGAGGCCATGCCTATGATTGCCGCGAACAGCACGTCTGACGGGTAGTGCGCCATGAGATAGTTGCGCGATATGGCCATCAGCAGAACGACTATCACCGACGGCACGACAAGCTTCCTGCCGCGCATCAGGCACAGCGCCGTCATGCCCGCCGCCGCGGCCGTCACATGGCCGGAGGGGAAGGAGTAGCCGGTCGCGTCCGCGCGGGCGGCCTCGACGATCTGAAACTCCGGGTCGAGCACCCATGGGCGCGGGATGCGGAAGGCAAGCTTCAGAAACTGGTTGCAGATCGTACCGAACGCACCGACCAGAAACACGTAATACCCCTGCCGCTTATCGATGCACCAGAACATCAGCAGCGCCGCCGCCATAAACGCCAGCTCCGAGCCGAAATACGTCAGGCCGGAGAAAAAACCGTCCAGCACGGCGGTCCGCCCGGCCGCGAGAAGACGCAGAAATCCCATTCCAGAACCTCCTGAGATCAAGATACAGATCCAGTATAGCACCAAATCCGCAATTTGCCAAGCCGGTTTGCCGGGCTTGCTTTTTCCGATAAATATAGTATTATGATATAAAATGTTGTGAAAGGTGAGTGCGCCATGTTTTCCAATGATGAACGCGTGATCTATGCCAAACGGCAGCTGGTCGAGGTCATCTGCCAGCTGCGCTTCCCGGAGATCCTGAAGATCGACGTCAGCGAGCCCGCGGACTTTCAGGAGCGGATCCGCCGTGACTATCCGCAGTATGAGAAGAAGATCGAGCAGCTGCCGCCGCAGATGGTAAACGGCAAGCCCGTACCGCAGGGGACGGTCAACAATTATCAGTTCGTCTCCGCCGAGGGCCAGTGGCGCGTGAGCCTGACCAAGGGATTTATCGCCCTTTCCACCTACGGCTATACCCGCTGGGAGGATTTTGCCCAGCGGCTCGACCGGGTGCTGGCGGCCTTCATCGAGACCTATCA
>ENA-ORSK01002056-ORSK01002056.1-human-gut-metagenome-genome-assembly--contig:-NODE-2056-length-14141-cov-2.533863_pt1 | contig 14141 bp, 10 predicted proteins | sample MGYA00242192_ERZ509159 | MGnify/ENA primary metagenome ERZ509159 (study PRJEB26280, sample SAMEA2338663) | human gut metagenome | biome: human gut; feature: human-associated habitat; material: faeces...
ATAGTCGCTTCCACCACGTTGCAGATTGTCTATCTCACCATAAGCATTGCGGCAGATGAAACCTTGCGTAATATATATTTCTGCCTCTTTGTTTTGCTCCAAAAGTGTATTTAGGTGTTTAGCGATATATTCCATGTCCGGTTCATTGTCCATTGTAATTCGCATGAAGTTCAACGCAGGCAATAAAACTACCTTCACTCCTTGTTCTTCCAGATAGCAGGTCATCAGAAAGGTTGATATTAGCTCACCCTGCGCCAAGATTTCCTTTTCATCGAACATGCTGAAAGGCATATTAGAGAAAGACCAGACATGTTGAGACCGTTCAAGCATGTATTGCATGGCCCTTTCTTTGTAGGTATCGCTTTGGTATAATTCTTCTATATGATTGACATAAGCTTGTTCCAAAGCAGAAAGGATCGCATTGGCTTTTCCCGGATCTTTCTTATGGAAACACTCAGATATCTCCACTAAAGAGTTTGTTGTCCCTGCCATGGCAGAGAGTACTACTATTTTCTGTTCCTGATCGCAAATGATTGATGCGACATTCTTGATCCGCTGGGCAGAACCGACTGAAGTACCACCAAATTTTAATACTTTCATTAGACTATCTGATTTTTGATTTTACTTTTTATACATTGAATCTGATCACGAACGTGCTACCTTTACCGACTTCGCTTTCGATACGGATCGTACCACCATGAGCTTCCACAAAGTCCTTGCTGATGGCAAGTCCCAAACCGCTACCTTGTACTTTTGTTCCCGGCACACGGAAATAGTGGTCGAAAATACTTTCGTGGTAACGCGAGTCAATGCCCTTTCCGAAGTCCTTGACATAGATCTCGACGGCTTTGTCGATCTGTCGTGCACCGATGATAATCCGTCCGTTCTCCGACGAATAACGGATGGCGTTCGATAACAGGTTGGTCACAACCCAAGCAATTTTCTCGCTGTCGACAAACAATTTGGTGATCTTTTCAGGATACTCCACTTCGATCTGACAGTTAAAACGCTCGGCCTGTACCCGGTTCGCCTTGATGGCATAGTCGATCAGTTCGATCGGTTTGGTAATCTTCGGATTCAGGTAGAGCTTACCGCTTTCTACCTGTGACATCTTCAACAATTCGCCAGTGATCTCCAACAAACGGTCGCTATTTTCCTTTATGTTCTTGGAAAGGCTCTCCTGTTCTGTATTCAGTTTTCCGATCCGATTGTCTTCCAGCAGTTCCAAGCTCATCATGATAGCCGATATCGGTGTCTTCAGTTCATGAGAGATCGTTGAAATAAAAGTTGTCTTTGCAATATCTTTTTCTTTAAATTCGGTCACGTTCTTCAACAGGATCACATCCCCGACATACTTACCCTCCAGTCCAGTCTGCCTGTTAACGTTGATCGGGATGTATTTTACTTGAAAATAGCTTTCCTTGTTGTCCGCATAGATTTTCAACGGATCCTTATTGTCATCGGGATGTACCAACTGGCGGATCAAACGGCGCAGCAGATCATTTTTTAACGCCACTTCGGGAGCCGGTTTGTCGATAATGTTTTCCCGTGTCAAATTCAAAACAGTCAAAGCCTCGTCATTGACAAACAAAATCTTCCGTTCCTTACTCAAGCCTATGATAGGTTCTGCAATGCTGTTGATAATTGTTTCTATATATTTTTTCCCTTGCAGGATATCTTCCAGCGAACTGTTCCTGTATTCGGCCAAGCGCTCGGCCATCTCGTTGAACAACGTGGCTATTTCCTTAAACTCCGGTTCATTACCCAAATTGAGCCGTTTGCTGTAATTGGCATTGGTGATTTCCTTGATGCCATCCGTCAATTTCCGGATCTGTACGCTGACCGAGCGTGGCAGGCGAGCCAGAAAGAGGAAGGCGATCACGATACAAGCAATCCCTACCGTCCAGATCCAAAAGAGAGACCTTTCCGCCGTATGGACAGCCACTTCATTCTTTTCATAAATGGCTGACATATTGACTGCCATAATGGTATAAATCGTCTGGCGTATCTGCCGAATCGATTCATCATCCATGTCATCCAACGCCTTTTCACAGTTCGAACTTAATCGGTTGGTCAGTATGTCTTCATCCTTCTCTGTCAGATTTTTTTTCTGAGCTTCCAACCCGGCCTCAAACTCTTTTCGGGCATTCGGATTTTCCCGAATGGCATCCAGTGACTCGAGCATCTGACGGGAATAAAGGAGTGAATTATAATTATCCGCTAGGATATTCTGCGTGTCATCCGATACATTATGAATGTTTTTTATAGCCAATCCACCTAATAAAGTGATCAGGACAAATAAAAGTCCTATCCCATAAGTCAACTTTGTTTTTATATTCATATTCATGGAAGGATTTTTATGCTAATATTATTAAATCAATGCCTAATTGAGCCAACTCTTCTAACATGTTCCGATAGTGAACCATCGCAAGGATAGCGGAAGGATATTTTAAAGCTGGTCGTCCGATACATAGCGTACTGATTTGCTTTTCTTTACAAACCTGTACGATCGCATCCGTTATATGTGGGGATTGCACTTGAATGATTTCTCCTCCAAGTTCCGTTGCCAACTTGAAATGGTTAAGCAAATGCCTTTGACTTGCCAACGGAATCCTGTCGGAACTTTCTCTTGGGGTTTGTACATACAGTACAAAAAACTTGGAATTATATCGGGTTGCCAACCGTGCGACTTTCCGTATGATCTTACGGGGAGTTTTCTCATTACTGCTGATGCAGGCCATAAACCTTTCGTGGCGTACGCCGAGATTCTCTGGAATGGTATTCTCCACTTTTTTTTCTACCCGCAAAGCTACCTCTTTCAATGCCAACTCCCTAAGCTGAAGAATATGTTCAGCCTTAAAGAAATTATTTAATGCTGTTTGTATCTTATCGGGTTTGTATATTTTTCCGGCTTTTAACCGAGCCAGCAATTCGTCAGCGGTAAGGTCTATGTTGACCACTTCATCAGCCTGCTCCAGTACGATATCAGGAATACGTTCCTTGACCTCAATGCCAACCACGTCCTGCACCATCTCGTTAAGTCCTTCTATATGCTGAATATTGACCGCCGTGATCACACTGATACCGGCATCCAGTATATCCATGACATCCTGCCAACGCTTTTCGTTCTTACTGCCTTCGACATTGGTATGAGCCAATTCGTCAACGATGACAACTTCAGGATGGATACTGAGAATCGACTGCAAGTCCATCTCTTCGATCTCTTTTCCTTTATAAAATATCTTGCGGCGGGGGATGATAGGCAATCCTTCCACCAATGCCTCCGTCTCGACTCTCCCATGTGTTTCTATATAACCGATCTTGACATCGATACCGCTTTCCAGTAATTGGTGGGCATCTGATAGCATCCGATACGATTTACCTACACCGGCAATCATGCCGATGTAGATTTTAAAATTGCCACGACGAGACTTTTTCAACAAATCTAAAAAATGTTGTACACTTTGTTCTCGGTCCATGCGTATTATTATATCAAGGTCTTAAAGAAATTCCCAAGACAAGATGGGCATCCTCCATACGAGGGTTCCAAATTGCCTGTGTAAAAATAGGTAATGAGAAAGAATCCGTGATTTTGATATCTTTCGTTGCTTTCAATGCAACATTCGTTACTGCAAATCCACTATTTACATCACCTCCATACGTAGTTATTCCCGCATCATACGGAAGAACACCACAAGTTGCATTCAGATCGACGCCCTTCACTGTGAATGGAAAATTCAACTCCACATAAGAAGAATAGTTTTGGTTTCCATTTTCATCTTTGTCTTGACCGGCAAACATGAAATTCCAAGTGATAGACAAAGGTAACTTCTCAATAGGCAAAGTGTAAGCCAAACCTGCTTCAAAATGGTGATCTGTTTCATGGCTTTTGAAGTTAAAATAACGGCAAGAGCCTTGCCCTGCCCACCATAAGCTAGCGACAGACAATGTAGGACCAGCTGATCCGAATGTATACGCTGCCGTTAAATCTATCTCTTTAGCCGCAGGCATAGATGTAGAGTTTGCTCCCTGAAAATCGGTAGATCCCCAGGCTGTCAAAGAGAAATTACCTACCCCCAGTGATAGTGTCGGCTGGAAGCTAGCACCAGTTTGGTAGAAACCACGCCAAATATAGGAACTTACCAAATCTCCCTGTACAGAAAAACTTACTTTACCATCCTCTTCCTGTGCATTAGCCAACGTAGAAGATGCCATTGAGAATACAACTGCCAAGGCTGCTACTTTTTTTACGAATGATTTCATAACCTAAATCTAATTGACTTATTAAAAATTTGTTATTTGTTATTTGATGCTTGATCAAGCGCAACATTTAATTTCAATACATTTACTTTCTCCGTTCCGAACATACCCAATAACGGTTTCTCAACATGAGAATTGACGATACCCATTACCTTTTCTTCCGACCATCCACGAGCGTCCGCTACACGTTTGGCCTGTGCATAAGCGGCTTTCGGTGAGATATGGGGATCCAAACCGGAACTGCTGGCCGTGATGATTTCAGCCGGAACTTTTTCACGGGTTAGGTAAGGATGATGAACCAAGAATGTATCAATACGTTCTTCCAACAAAGCTAAATGTTCTTCATTGGAAGGTCCCTTGTTACTACCTGCCGAACTGGATGCATCGTAACCGTCACCAGCATGGGAAGGACGTCCCCAGAAATAAATATCTTGCGTGAAATTCTGACCAACATTGGCGGCCCCCACTACTTTTCCATTCAATGTAACCAGTTCGGCATTACCCTTATTCGGTCCTGCCACTTGGGCAAACAACCACAAAACGAAGATGTAGAAAACACTGAAGAACAAACAAAATGCAATTGTCAGTCTTAATGATTTAAAAAGATTTGATATCATAATGAATTATTGTTTTATTTTCTTAACCTTCCTCCTATCTTCATACAGAGGGAGGAAGGTTTTTAATATTGATTTTACTTTTACATGAATAAACTTACAATCATATCTATCAACTTGATACCAATGAACGGGGCAATTACACCGCCCAAACCGTAGATCAGCAAGTTGCGACGAAGCAATGCGGAAGCACCGATCGGTTTATAAGCCACACCACGTAATGCCAGAGGGATCAGAATCGGGATGATGATCGCATTAAAGATGATCGCACTCAGGATCGCTGATTCCGGACTGTGCAGGTGCATGATGTTCATCGGGGCCAATGCCGGGATCGTAACCATGAACAGAGCTGGTACGATAGCGAAATACTTGGCCACGTCGTTAGCGATACTGAAAGTAGTCAGCGTACCGCGAGTCATCAGCAACTGTTTACCGATTTCGACAATCTCGATCAGTTTCGTTGGGTCGTTGTCCAAATCAACCATATTACCAGCTTCCTTGGCAGCCTGCGTACCACTGTTCATTGCGACACCAACGTTTGCCTGAGCCAAGGCCGGGGCATCGTTCGTACCGTCCCCCATCATGGCGACCAGCTTACCGTTTTCCTGTTCCTTACGGATATAGTTCATCTTGTCTTCCGGTTTGGCTTCGGCGATATAATCGTCTACACCGGCTTTTTCAGCGATATATTTTGCGGTCAACGGGTTATCACCGGTTACCATTACCGTCTTCACACCCATCTTACGCAAACGTTCAAAACGTTCTTGGATACCCGGTTTGATGATATCCTGTAACTCGATCACACCAATGATGAAATCATCCTGTGAAACAACCAGCGGAGTACCGCCGTTACTCGTGATCTTCTGAACCAAATCGGCCACTTCTTTCGGATATTTGTTGCCGGCAGCCTCACTCATCTTACGAATAGCATCAAAAGCTCCTTTACGGATGCGAGTACCGTTTGCCAAATCCACCCCTGAACATTTAGTTTCTGCCGTAAACTTGATCATCTTTGATCCAGATGTATTCAGATCATGTACACGTACACCTTTTTCACGTCCCAGTTCCACGATTGACTTACCTTCGGGTGTATCGTCAGAAAGAGAGGACAGTAGACAAGCTTGTACAAAAGAGTGTTCGTCAATGCCGGATACCGGATAGAATTGGGTTGCTTTACGGTTACCGATCGTGATCGTACCTGTTTTATCACTAAATAAAATATTTAAGGAACCTGCGGTTTCAATACCCTCTGCCTTACGCACCAACACGTTGTGGTCTAACATCTTGCTGGTGTTCTGCATCAGAACCAGGGAGATCATCAGAGGAAGTCCCTCCGGCACTGCACAGACGATGATAACGACTGCTAAGGATACGGCTTCTACAACATCTTTGATGATCTGCTCTGCACCCGCTGCAAAGTATAGCGACGGGCCGCCTGCGGATACGATAAAATATGCAAAATAGAGCACTGCAATGACAATGGCTCCGATGTATCCGAAAGTGGAAATCTGTTTTGCTAATTTTGCTAATTTGACCTTTAACGGAGAATCCGGTTCTTCTTCCTGCATCTCCTCTGCCATCTTACCCATCATGGTCTGTAAGCCGACTTTTCTGACATCTAAGATACCTTCACCGTCAAAGACCACTGCTCCACGGAACAGAGAATGCTGATCTACGAAAGTTTCTCCGGTAATATCATCTGCTAACTGAAAATCTTGTGGTGCTTCTGTCTTTTTACACTCTTCTGCTTCTCCGTTTAACGCAGAGTTGTCCACATGCAGATTCCCGGAGATCAAAATACCGTCTGCCGGAATCTTATCTCCTGCCTGCAAGAGTACCTTATCTCCTACAACCACATCGTCTACATCAATGACTACAACGACACCATTGCGGTGCACCTTACACTGGTCTTTTTTGGTACTGTCCTTTAATTCACGATATTTCGTATCACTTGCCACACCGGTCTTTGCAGACACAAATGCTACGATCAATACTGCAACGATCGTTCCTAATGGCTCATAGATTTCTGCATAGCCAAAGAAAAACATAACGATCATCAAAGCTGCGATCGCTAACAGGATCTTGATCATCGGATCCCCGAAAGTCTCCTTAAATTCCTGCCAGAAAGTGGTTGGCTCTGAATCAGGGATTGCATTTGACCCATGCTTTTTTCGGGATTCTTCTACTTCCCGGTCTGTGAGTCCGTTAAACTTCATTTCTTATACTCCTCCTTCAGTATGATTTTGTTAACTATATCATAGAAAAGAAGAAGAAACCAGTTATTTTTAGTCTCTCCTTCTTTCTTAGCAAAACTTTTATTTATATCTTGTTGCTAATTCTGCGATTCCAGGATCTTTGGTACCCTGACCGATGGCATTGAATTTCCACTCGCCATCATGACGGTAAACCTCTCCGAAGATCATCGCTGTCATATCGCTGTAATCTTCCGACAGATCATATTTACACATCTCACGGTTATTCTTTCCATCTACTAAACGGATAAACGCATTCTCGATCATACCAAAATGCTGCTTTCTCTGTACGGCATGATAGATATTTACCACAATGACGATCCGGTCATATTCGGCAGGGATCTTTGATAAATCTACCACGATCTGCTCATCATCTCCGTCACCCTCTCCGGTTAAGTTGTCACCTAAATGCTGTACGGTGCCGGATTTGTGATGTAAGTTTCCAAAATATACGATATCTGTCTTATCTGCTAATTTTCCATTTTTTAGAAGAAAGGCAGAAGCATCACAATCGATTGGCTTTGGCTTCAGTCCGAAGAGTCCGCCTCTTCTTTTTGCCTCATCCCAGCCAAGTCCGATCAATACTGTGGAAAGTCCTGCACTTTCTTTGGACAGGCTTACCTTCTGTCCTTTTTGTAAACTGATTGACATATTTTTCCTCCTATGCTACATCAATTCCATAGTGACCGCAGAGTGCTGCAAGACCACCCTGGAAGCCGCTTCCGATTGCGTTAAATTTCCACTCGCCGTCATGACGGTATAACTCGCCTACGACAACGGCTGTCTCGATTGAGAAGTCCTCACCTAGGTCATAACGGATCAGTTCCTGATTGGTTGTCTCATCGACAATACGGATAAATGCATTCGATACCTGTCCGAAGTTCTGTCTTCTTGTCTCTGCATCATAAATCGTTACCGTAAATGCCACTTTTGAGATATTTGCAGGGATCTTGCTCAGGTCGATCTGAATCTGCTCATCATCTCCGTCACCTTCTCCGGTCAGGTTGTCTCCCATATGTTTTACGGACTCACTTGGATGTACTAAGTTTCCATAAAATACGAACTCTTTTTCTGTCGGGCATTTTCCATTCTCCCCTACCATAAATGCTGCTGCATCTAAGTCGAAATCGGCTCCTGAATCAAATGCATTGACATCCCAGCCTAAGCCGACCATGATATTTTTTAATCCCGGATTTCCCTTTGTTAAATCTACTTTCTGTCCTTTTGATAAATTAATTGGCATATCTTGTTTCCTCCCTGTGCAATCTTATTTGCCTTGATTCGGCATATGATACATCCTGTTGAACTCTGCTTTGATATTTTCAAGTCTTGCCTGATCCTCGATACGCTGTTTTCTCGCATTTTCCTGAATCTGCTTTGTCTCGTCAATACCATTGACAATGGTTCTCCAGGTTGTTTCTAAAGTCTCTATTTTTATGGAGCTGCCGGAAGCTAACTGTGCAGTCATCTTTGACTGCTCTACGGTATTGCGGGCATTTTTGATCAGCATCTCATTGGTCTTTTGATCCAGTGCTGACATTGCCTCTGCCTGGATTTTCTGGCGTTTTAACATAATTGCCTGTGCCAGTGCCTGCTTAAATACCGGAAGTGTTACGATAAATGCGGAATTGATCTTACGCACTAAATTCATGTTGCTGAATTCCATGGTCTTTATCATAGGAACGGACTGCATCGCTACATTTTCCGCAGTTCTTAAATCCTGTGTTCTCTGCTCTAACATCATCAACGACTGCTGCAGACTCTGGATCTCAAACTGGATGGAATTATCTCCGGTTGCTTCCATATCTGCCTGACGCTGTGCGATGTATGCTTCTAATTCCCGACAGCCCTGCTCTCCGGCTAAAATATATTTTACCAGTTCGTGATAATAACCGACATTGGCTTCAAACATCTGGTTCAATTTGCGGTTCGACTGTTTGATCTCTGATTCATACTGCTTTAACTGCACATAGATCTTATCAACTTCGTCTCCCATGGTATGATACTTATCGAGGATCTTATCTAACTGTTTTCTCATATTTCCAAACAGTTTTCCGAAAAGTCCCGGATTGTCTTTTATCTCTTCAATATCGAACTTCGACATAATCTTTGCAAGTGTATTCAACATCTCACTCGAATCATCCAACTGAGACATATTCATACTGTTTAAGACGATATCCGACGCTTTCGAAATCTCTTCTGCCGCCTCTGCACCAAACGATACGATCGTCTCAAGATTATGTACCTCAATCGTACTTACTAAGTCATCCACCTCTTTTGAGTTTACCAAATCTGCATTCATCTGCTGTCTGTCAGCTACAATGTCATACTCTTTGACTACCTCAATCTCGTTTTTTTCCTCCGGCACGGCTGTCATTGTCTGCTGTGCGGTTTTTCCAAAATCAAGACCCATTGTCAACCTCCTCGTTTAAATAGTCTGTCACGCCATGACTGACGCGTTCCTGATGGAATCAGCTCAAAATTCGGAACCTGCAGATCATACAGGTATTCCCCGATCTGATGCTCTTCCATCACTTTTGTGTTAAAATACTTTTCCACGCTCTGATATCCGGTCGGTACAAAAAATACCACATCAAACCCGAGCAGACTCAGAAACGCCGTCAAAATACTGTCCTCGAGAGATATTACTGTCTCTGTCGTATTGATATAGATAAGTTTCGGATTCTTCTTCGTAAAATCAAACTTCTGAATCATCCTTATTATATCCTTATTCATGTTCAGAACCGTAGAAATGATCGTATATTCCGTACCGTTCTCTCCTGTTCCCCTGATCGTCTTCTGTGCGATCAGAAGTCCTAATTTATCTAAAATATAATCCTGCATCTCTTCGCGTAAGACTCCATAGCGGTATACAGGATGCGATTTGATTTTTTCCCTTTGCAGTCTGTTGTTTTTATAAAATTCCGTCACATGTGCCTTGATCGGATTTGCATCCGTTGACTCAATAAACGGTGCTTTGGAAATGACATACGTCTCTTCCGTCATCAGGCTTTTGATCCCTGACCAGTACGGTGCTAACTGTCCGTCTTTGACTCCCGACACTTTTGCAAAGATCACCGGGATATTGACTACTGAATCCGTAACACTGAAATTCGGACGATACTTCACTTCCTGATCCCACAGGATCGCAATCTCTTCATACATCGTCCTTAACATGACTGCATTTGCTTTTCCATACTGCTGATTGCGATAGATCCCGGAGTCCTGATACATGATGGTATCTAACTCCCGCTCCGCATGGTAAGCTGCAGTGCCCATCTGCACTTCCCGATCTTCATTTGGAAAATGCTCCACTGCTAAGGATTCCGTATAATGAATCTCATACAACAGCTTATCACTTAAACAGCAGGCGGTATCCTGATTCGGATTTAAGATCAGCACATCCACCGGCAGCCTTGCTAACATCCTTACAAACAGTGCCTCATTCTCATTCCTGCATCCACCCAGATAGATAAAACAACCGATCTTTGGCATTTCCCAGCCTTCAAACAGCTCCTTTTGATATCTTTTTAGCCAGCAGATCAGATAGACTGCTTTATTTATCAGCCGGTTTACATTCATTCCTGAAATTTCCGACTCTTCTAACATTATATCAATGAATGCCTGATTCATCAATCGCTGTAGCTCTATATTTTGTGAATATTTGATGTTTACAGACAGATCGAACAACATCTGCTCCACATTATTATAGGAATTTCTTCGGATCGCACTGATCTCTTCCATGGTCGGAACCGGGATCTCACGCTCTAAGATCAGCATATTTCTGCCACTGTTTTTTAACTCTAAGCGGAACTGATACAGTTCATTCAGATAGGTCAGTTTATCCTCTACGCCTGTCATCCTGCAAAAACAGTTGTAAAAAAATCCGGCATCTTCGCCCCGCAGACGTGACGCCATTTTAAAATCCTCTAAGCCCTCTCCGTGAATCCATGCATTCGTACACGCATGTACGGTCGGTAACGTTCCATACAGCCTCACTTTGTCTTTTTCTTTTTCCATGTCTTCCCGAAGATTTTTCAGGCTGAATCCCTCCGGAAACGGCTGCATATTTTCAAGCACCAGTTCCTTTGAAATCTTTGAGCCTGCATCTAGCTTCTGATACGGTGCATCTCCCTGATACTGCAACAGCAGAATATCACAGCCGGCACCCGCTAAAATATCCAATATCTTTAATTCATAATTACTGATCGTTCCTTCGTATAAAATCTTTGGCACATTGTTTTCACCCAGATTATTGACCATACACTCAAACTTATAATAAAACCAGCACATAAACTTGATATAGGCATTTTTCAGCATATTCTCGTTTTTGCCCTCTTTTCGCATTGCATCCAACGTATCGTAAAATGCTGCTGCCACATTTTCTCTCTGATAATCGTTCATGCGGGGAAGCCATTTTTTCAGACTTGTCAGTAAAAATCCCATGCTCATCTGAAAATCCATCCCCATGATTTCTTCATAATAGGAGAGATTCTGTTCAGTCGGATTTGCAATCTTTCCTTCAATGACAACACCGGATTTTCTCGCTTCTTTCGCATATTCTCCGATAAACTGTCTGCACTTGTCATTATATCCATTCATCCGGTAAAAATAAATGCACTTGTCCGGACGCTGATTTAATTCTTTAAAATAGTCCTCTGTATTTTGAATGATTCCGCGTGTAAACATACGGTTATCCCTTCCTTGTGTTATGCTTTACCTGCACTTATTCTAGCACACTAAATCTAAAAATAACACTGTTAATTTATTTCCGGGAATGGTACAATAAAAGTGATTATGTGACAAGGAGTTACTTACATGAAAGATTCTATTCTGTATTACAGCGTGGGGCCTCTGCTTTACTGTCCGGCCAACCACAAGTCACTGGCAAATTCACTGATCCACGAACGGTTTGGCAGGCATTTTTCTCTTGCGGTCTGTTTAGAAGATACGATCCGGGATGACCGCATTGCGGAGGCAGAGCATGAGCTGGTACAAACGATTCATACACTTTTTAATGAAAAAAAGAAACATCTTTTTTTTCTCCCAAAAATTTTCATAAGAGTACGCTCTCCACAACAGATTCCTGATCTGATGGAACGTTTTGGGGATGCCGGTATTCTGATCACAGGATTTATTATTCCAAAGTTTTCTTTGGAAAATGCAGATTCCTATATTTCTGAGATTCTTTCTGTAAATGAACGTTACAACCGTGCGATTTATATGATGCCGATTTTTGAAAGTCCTTCTATGATCCACTTACAACATCGTCATCAGATCTTATATACTTTAAAAGAAAAATTAGACGCTATCGAACCACTCGTTTTAAACATCCGTGTCGGCGGCAACGACTTATGCCATGTTTTTGGCTTTCGCCGCCACGTTACCCAGTCGATCCACGATATCCGTCCGATCTCGGATATTTTTTCGGATATCATTACCGTGTTTGGCATGGACTATGTGATTTCCGGTCCGGTCTGGGAATATTACAACGGCTCCGGCTGGGACCGTGGTTTAAAAGCGGAACTGGCACAGGACAGGCTTTGTGGATTTACCGGAAAAACCGTGATTCATCCAAACCAGATTCCTCTGGTCAACGATGCCTACCGCGTATCTAAGGAAGATTATGAGGATGCCAAAGCCATTTTACACTGGGAGGAAACTGCTCCTTCTCTGGTCCATGGCAACGTTAAAAAAGCCCGCATGAACGAATGTAAGACACATTCTAACTGGGCAATGCAGATATTGATGCTGGCAGAGGCTTTCGGAGTTGTCGACAGCGAATCTTCTGCACTCTGATGTCGTACCCAAAAACACCTATACTAGGAGGTTATTTACATATGAAAACAGCAACAGGAACAAGAGAAAACGTCAAAGTAATTGAAGAATTTACAAGTGGAGGATTAAAAGTTGAAGTCTTAGAATATGAAAAACTTCTCGGACTCTCAAATGCTTCCATGGCACAGCAGATTTACTTCATGGAACAGCAACACATCCATGTACGTCAGATCGCACTGTATCTGAACAACGAAAAAGTAACGATCGAGCGCGGTGCAATGAGCTATTTCCAGGGAAATATTGAAATGGTCAGTGGTGTCACTCTCGGAAATGCCCTTGGAAAATTAGTCCGTGGTGCCGTTACCGGAGAACAGATGGCACAGCCGGAATACTCGGGAACCGGACTTTTAGTATTAGAGCCTTCTTTTAAGCATTTCTTGGTGTTAGAGCTTGCAGCAAATGAATCCATTATCGTGGATGACGGCATGTTCTATTGTGCACAGGGCAGTGTTTCCGTAAAAGTGATCTCACAAAGAAACCTCTCCTCTGCTGTCGCAGGCGGTGAAAGTTTCTTCCAGCAGCAGCTTACCGGTCCTGGTATCGTCATCTTAGAATCTACGGTACCAATGTCCGAAGTGGATATCATTGATTTAGAAAACGACACCTTAAAAGTCGATGGCAATTTTGCTGTTTTACGTTCTTCTACGTTAGATTTTACCGTAGAACGCAGTGCCAAGACTCTGATGGGTTCCGCTGTCAGCGGCGAAGGTCTCGTCAATGTATATCGTGGTACCGGTCAGGTCTGGTTAGCACCGACGATCAAGGTTTACGATACACTCGATCTGGCACAGATGCTTGGTCTTTCCAGTACGAAGAGCATGAATATGAATACCAGTCATTCTAAAGTAAAATAAAGATTGCTGTTTATATCTTCGATATTTGATGCAGCAATGTAGTAAGCCGCTGCCATAAGAATCCTCTGTAATGGGATCTTACCGGCAGCGGCTTTGTTTTGCCTGCAGCTTTTATTTCTTATAAAACTCTACCCTTTTTCTTTTTTTCATATACAGTAACACCAACTGCTGTACCACTGCTGATGAGCAGCAGGGCTAACCATAGTGGATACCGCAAATGGCACAGACTGCCTTCTCTTTGCAGGTCGCTACTACAATATATTTATGGTTAATATCCCTTACAGCTAGTAAGGAATTATCCATTGCAATAATCTTATCGGCAT